>ENA-UOOR01002032-UOOR01002032.1-fermentation-metagenome-genome-assembly--contig:-NODE-2032-length-21793-cov-5.238568_pt1 | contig 21793 bp, 22 predicted proteins | sample MGYA00245780_ERZ724029 | MGnify/ENA primary metagenome ERZ724029 (study PRJEB28704, sample SAMN03018315) | fermentation metagenome | biome: anthropogenic terrestrial biome; feature: soil; material... | reverse complement strand
TTTTTGGGGACCTTTTGCTAACATTTTTACTTGACGAACACATGAAGTAAGGTTATTTTTCAAAAAGGTTATATCGGAGCTGAAGTCTTCAACCGCCTGATTCATTTCTTCCTGACATTGAGTGAGTTCTTCCTGATTATTTTGGGTTGTCATTTTAAGCAGATCTTTCTCTACGATTTGAATTGCCCTGCGCAGATCAACAGCGGTATAGATAACCTCATGCGGGCCGCTGTAAAAACCTGAAAAGGAATTCCCGACCGTTCGCATCCCTAAAAACAACGCGATAAACAGAGCTCCAATATATAGGATCAATATAATTCCAAATGTAAATGACAGCTTCTTTCCTATGGATAAATTTTTCATGTCTTCCCTCCAAATTCAATTACGGATTGGCAAGGTATATGTTTCAATACGCTGGATACAGATACAGAGGAATAGGAAAAAAGCGATAGGGGAAAGATAGAGTGAACAGGCACAGGACCCCTTAGCGCGGTTTATTGTAAACCCTGCCGAATCCTTGCAAAGCGGCTTATCTCAATGGTTTTCTAAGCATTCACGACGGAGCCAGTGACGGCGAATGGAGAGGTTTCGGTATGCATAACGTACATGGCATTTAACTTTGCAATAGCTTTCTTTTTCTGATCAAACATAGAATGGGCATATATGTTCAGAGTAATGGAAACATTGGAATGCCCTAAAATTTCACTGAGTGTTTTGATATCCACACCAAGTTCCAATGCCCTTGTTGCAAAGGTGTGCCTGATGGCGTGAAATTTGCGGCTTCTAACGCCTGAACGTTTCAAGGTTGCCTGGAACAGCTTTTGATACTTCCTGGGATCAAGCGGGATTTCTCCATCCGACAGAACAAAGTAATCCTCATTGGAGGAATCCATCCTGTACTTTCGCGCTAAATCCAGCAGAAAACCCGGCAATGGTATTTTTCGGATGGAATGAGCGCTTTTGGGGGTTCCGACAGTGAGACTCGTTTTTTCCCCCGTCTCATTAAAGTTTTTCACGCGGGATACCGTTCGTGCAACAACCATCGCTCCTGCCTCAAAATCAATATCTCCCCATTTTAATCCGCAGGCTTCGCCAAGACGGATTCCTGTATAGAAGCAAAGGAGAATGCCCAGCAACCTTTTGTCATGAGAATCAATGACAGCCTTTTCAATCAGCCGCTGTTCCTTCACGGTAAAAGCCTGCACATCCGTACCTGCAACCCTTGGCATGACAATTGCGTTCAGAACGGAGCTATATTCGTTGCTGTCCTTTAGGATTTCCCGCAGGGCCGTTTTATAGATGGTCAGTATTTTTCGTTTGTACGATCCGGAAATACCTTGATGCTGATTAATTCGGCTTGAAAAATCCATAGTGGTCTGGGCAGAAATCTGCTCATGGCCTTGTTCCTGATAAAAAGGTATAATATATCCAGTCATGCACCGGTAATAGCTTTCATAGGTTGATGCCTTAACCCGGTTCATAAGATTTCCATTCAGCCATGCTGTGAACGCCTCCGCGGCATTGCGGGCCGTGTGCGTATGAACAGGATCGTTCCTGTAAATTGCTTCCTGCAGCAATTTCTTTTTTTCTTTTACCTCCTTGTAGGTTTTGGAATAGACATATTGGTATTTTCCCCCAGGACGCAATACCCGGCCTTCCCACCGGCCGTCCTTGCGTTTATAAATGTTCTCCCCGCGTCGTGGCATAAACAGATGCTCCTTTCGGCTAAAATGACCGTCTTTTTGACGGCGAATAACTAAACTATAGCAAAACGATCTGCTCATCCCAATAGGTCAGGCCCATAAGACAGCATTATTATGCGTTAATGGAACGTTCTGGTAGCGGCTGAACCGGCTTTTTAACCATATAAGGCCTATTGACTGTTCAAAAAAAATCGAATATAATTATAATAAGTTGAATTATATGAAAAAAGAGAAGCCGCAGTTTACAATAAACCGCGGCCTTTTTCTACTCCATATTTCTTTCGTTCTCAGGTCATTTGTTTAATAATAAAACCGGCTTTTTCAAGTCGGTTTTATTGTTCAGATAGTCTTCATTTTTGACATATGTAAAAAGCAGAAGAAGTTTTCTGCCAAGAGGTATCAAAATATCTTGCTCAGATCAGAAGCTCTTAAAAACAGGATATTTTTTTAACGTTTAAAACAGTTGCAAATTCAGCTTCATGGTTCAAGAAGGTATGCGCCAAATCCGGATTAAATTGTATCCCCATGTTTTCTTCTATTTGCTGGCAGGCATACGCATGGGTATGCGCTCTCCTATATACTCTGTTGCTTGTCATTGCATCGTAGGCATCACAGATTGTTGTAATACGTGCGATCAGGGGAATTGCGTCATAGCTGATACCGTATGGATAGCCAGCCCCATTCCACCATTCATGATGGTAAACTGATGATTGTATTACGAGAGGAATAAGATGTTTTGGTACTCCCTTTACAACGCCATCATCATTTCGGTCAAATAACCTTTTTGCGAATAGCGGATGTTGAAACATAAGGCTTTTTTCCTTTTCCGTAAGTCGGTCTGGTTTCGTCAAAATCTCGGTCGGTACCCATGCTTTTCCGATGTCATGAAAAAAAGCTGCCTCTCCAAAATATTTACTTTCTTCCAGATACTTGCTTTCGTACATTTTTTTCGATAATAGTTCCACTAAAGCGCCGACACGCCGCATGTGCTTTATTTCCGCTTGCGGAAGAGAGCTAAGGATCTCGCTTATATCTTTCTCACACTCAGATAAGGTAAGCATTTATTTCCTCCCTTTCAGACGTTGGCACCCTCCTTATGATGAAAAACTGATTTGGGTGTACAAGCTTGGTACAAAACCGCCAGCCCTCAATGTTTCTGAATAACCCTTTTCAGAAAGGGAATCATAGTGCAAGAGGGTAAAGCGCCGAATTTCGTAAAGTATTCAACTTGAAGACAGGATGCTCCAAAGCTATTGCTATTCAGAGCTTTCTTGCCTTTCCTGACGGAACTTTTTGACGGCGAATCCTTGAAGACGTCAAAAAGAAACAGACAGCTTTTCGATACATTCTCTCTGATATTCAAAAGCCGGGTGTACATATCTGTTCAGCGTGATATTGACATTTGAATGCCCAAGTAATTGGCTGATGGTTTTTACGTCTATACCCAACTCAACGCATCTTGTAGCAAAAGTGTGACGGAGCGCATGGAAATTGATATCATCAATTCCGGCGCTCCTTACTAATTTTTTGAACCTATACTGGCATACCCGGGGTTCCACATACCGGTCGTTGCCAGAGAGAATATAATCATTTTCATGGGCGGTCTTCTTCAATTGAGCCAGACGGCAAAGCAAAAAATGCGGGAGTGGAATATACCGCATAGAGCATTCGCTTTTTGGGGTTCCTATATCGATCACAGTCTTGCTTCTGCTGTCGGCTTCGCAATTTTCTATTCTCTGGAGCGTTTTATTGATTTTCAAAACGCCGTCATCCAACAATACGTCGCTCCATGTCAGGGAACACAGTTCACCGATTCGGATGCCGGTAAACAAGCTTATCAAAACTCCCAAGCCTTCTGTATCGTCCTCAGTTTTTGCCGCCGTAATCAATGCGGACTGCTCGTCGCGCGTCAGCACACGAAGCTTTGGAAGGCTGTATTTTGGCAGACTGATATCCAGTTCTATCCCCGCTGTTTTCAAGCTTCGCTTCAAAAGGCCGACAATATCTCTGGCGGTTTTTGCCGACAGACCGCCTTTTCCGTCCAACCTGCCGCTTTCCAGTTTTTGATTGATATACTGTTGAATCATTTTGCCGTCCACCTGACAAAGCGGCTTTTTCCCAAGGAACGGAACAATGTGGCGGCGGATAAGACCGTCGTAATTGGCATAGGTCGATTTTTTTACACTGAACCGAATGGACCGAAGCCATGCGTCTAAATGTTCTTCAAGTGTTGCTGAGTGAACCAAGTGCTTTGCATCCGGCTTTTGTCTGCCGCAATTTGCCCTTGCCTCCGCTTGTGCTCTTTTGACCTCCAGATAAGTGTGCCGATAAATATACCCATAGATGGCTTGTCCATTCATATCACGGTCTTTAATATAGCGGGCCTCCCAGCGGCCATCACGCCTTTTGTAAATGTTTTCACCTCTGCGCGACATTCTTACTTCAACTTCCTTTCTTAGTATTATTTCAATCGGATGACTGAAATCCTGACGGAGAAAAGCCGTTACTGTACTTAATGGAAACGGCATGTTTTACATATTATAGGCCATTTGAATAATTTACAGGTGCTTCCACCCCTGAAAAGTGTCGAACTCGGTTGACTTGCAAGCGATTTTGGCATAAAATGTAGTTATTCAAAGTGCGCTCAGTCATCTTCAAGTTGAATACTTTACGAACAATTTAGGGCCATCTGCTGCTCAGAACCTGTCTATGTTCGGATGATTCCGGGCAGCTTTCTTTAAACATGAATTGCACTGCCAACTGTGGTTCTGCTTTTAATAATATTAAAGAAGCACCCAAATGAAGGGTGCTTCTTTTATTTCGTTGGCCGATAATGGTGTTTCACAGCTTGTCTTTAATAATGCCAAATTTTGCCCTATATTGCAGATGTTCCTGTTCCAGACGCTTCCATTCGCTGTCCGCGGCATCGAACTCATCGAGGGCTGCTTTCATCAGCGGAGAATCATAAGGAACCTTTTTTTCAACCAGCCGGCGTAGCTTGTCTCTGCATTTTTCTACCTTACGTCCCAGGGTATAGAGCTTACCGGCTTGCCCCAGGAGTGTTGCTCTCTCCTTTGTAGTCATGTATAATCCCTCAATTCTAAATTGTAGTGTATTAGCATATATAAACATACTCTATAGCACTACTTTTAGCAAGGGGAAAACCCACAAATACAGACATGATAAAAAAATAGAAGAGCCTCGGGTGAGGTTCTTCTATTTCCACCTATTTTTCTTCGCTTTTCGTTTCATACATTGCCTCGATCATACGCTCCACCATTTTGAGCTGATCCGGCGTTAAGTTCCTGCATTTCTCGGCGATTCCCGTCAGAGTATTTAACTCGTTCCATTCAACACTGTCCTGCACGAAATAATCAAGAGAGCGGTGAAGGGTATCCCCGAGCTTGATCAGCGTATTCATGCTTGGCTGATATCTCCCGGCCTCGATCTGCCTGATGTATACGGCGCCCACGTCGCATTCCTGCGCCAGCCTGTCGGTGGTATATCCGGCTTCTTTGCGCGCTGCTGACAAGCGTTTGCCTAATGCTTTGCGATCCATTGAACCACCTCCCACTGTAGATAATACGATACAAAAGCTGTTGCTATAATTTTACTTGTTTAATTCATTTTGCGATAGCGGGTAATAGTATACGTTGATATATGCTATATCACTCTAATATTTTGTTCTTTTTCTGTAATAAAAAATCCTTAGAGTGGGAAATTCCTTGGGGGTTCACCATGAACTCACCCTGGGTTCAGCATAAGGGTATACTGGTTCCCAGGCGGAAACTCATCTTTTTCGGCGGTTAATCCTCTTTCAAAATCAGCCGGTTTGAGGTGTGGCTTCCGTTTTCGCGGAACCGCGCTTCCTTTTCAATTAGTCCAAACCGGGTGAGGTCGTTCAGGGCGCGCTTGACGGTGCTTCGGGATAACTGCATGTCGGCAGCGATGGTGTTTACCGCGGGCCAGCAGTCTGTTCCCTTGCCGGCGCGGTCCTTGAGATACATATAGACCGCTCTGGCCCGGTGAGGCAGCTCATCGGGCGGGGCGGCGTAAATTGATCTGAAATAGCTCATGAAAACGCCTCCTTACGTTTTGAGATCGGAACGACGGTAGCCCGCATGCTCCCGAGGTCCGGCAACGGGCGTATGCAGAGTACCAGTGCCATCCTTGCTTTCTGGAGGTTCTTCCGTGGGTGGATGCTCCGTCGCCCGCTTTTCCCCGGATCGTTTCTCCGATGGAACTCTCTCAGGGCCGTCCTCCGCGGCATGGCAGGAGAAGTGCTGACGGACGATGTTTTCTTCCAGCGTCTGCTTGTCGGCGTAGGTCACCTCACGCTGCGATTTTTCCTCCATGGTATAGGGCTTTCCGAAGGTGATGCCCCAATCGAGAAACAGCCGGAGCCGGGTCCTGACCGGGTGTGTGCCGGTTTTCATCACGACGAAGTTCCCCTTGGGAAGAGATTTAAGCTCATCCGGCGTCATCAAAGGCCGCTCCATCATCTGCAGGGACTGGCTGGGATCGTTCTTGCCGCGGCTGACGCTGCCGCTCATGACGGTACGGCTGCCCAACGCCTTAGAGAGCACCTCGGCGGTCTGGCTGTTGGGCGCAAAGCCACCGAAGATGGTGTCCTGGCAGTTGTCCACGATGATCTCCGAACCCTCCTTTCCATAGTTCTTCTGGAGCTGTCCGAGGCTCTGGATAATCGGCACCATGGTGAGACGGCGCGATCTTGATGCTGAAAAAATCAGCTCCAGCGACTGGATGGCCGGGAGCGTCCCCAGCTCGTCGCAAAAAAACATTACACGGTTTTTCAGTTTGCCTCCGTTCTCATCCGCCACGGCGAGGATTTCCCGGTAGAGCTGCTGGATCATGAGGCTTACCATGAAATATTTCGTCAGGTCTTCCTCGGGCAGAATGATAAACAGAGCGGACTTCTCGTTGCAGAACTTTTCCGCGTCGATAGCCGTGTCAAAGCATAGAATCTGCTCCATTTCACTGTCCAGAAAAGCGTTAAGCCGGGAAAGTATGGTGGAGAGCACGGACGCCATAGCCTGCTCCGCGGAGTTGAGGGCGGCGCCCGCGAACCAGCGGGCCTTGTGATTGGGCGGCAGCTTATCCATGAGGAGCTGGAACTGGCTTTTCCCGCCCCGTCCTGGCGCCATCAGATCCTGCACCAGCTTGAACACGCTGATGATGTGGCGGCTGTCCACCATTTTGCCATCCGCTTCTGTGGGCGGCAGGTATTCAGCAACAAGCAGGATCACCGCCGTGAGCAAACCCTCGGCCGCATCATAGAAAAACTGGTTTTGTCCAAAGCTTTCGTCATTGGCGTTGATGAGGGTCTTAGCGATAATCTTGGCGTATTTCTCCGCCTTGGCCTTTGCTGCAAGATTATGGTTATCGGCGCGATATTTGTCCATGTAGGTGTTGACCAGATGCAGCAGATTGTTGCCGTCCGAGCGGGTGGGGTTGCGCAGATCTATCACGGCCACATGGTAGCTGTAGTGATCGTGGGCGATGGCGCCGTAATTGCGGAAGAGGTCGCCCTTGGTATCGGTGGTCAGAAAGCTCATCCCGGAAGCGCAGGCGTATTCGAGGTTGGGGTACAGAAAGAACGCCGTCTTGCCGACGCCGGAGGCGCCGATCATCAGGCAGTGGATATCGTCCGTGTCCACCAGCGCGGTGAGTTCGTTCCTTTTACCGCTACAGCCGAGGATGATGCCCTGGTCCGCGACGGCGGGACAGCTTTCGCCCTTGCGCCAGAGCGCCGGTCGGAACAGGATGTGTTTGTATGTCGTCTTGATCTCCCGCTTGTTTGCGAAGCGGGCGGTTCCGTGCTGTCCGTCGCCCACGGTGCGGGACTTTATGCCGCTGAGCGTATAGTGATAGGCCAAAAGCGATAGGCCTCCGATGACGGCGAACATGATCGCCGCCGCGATGATGAGGGTTTGCACCTGTCCGTTCATGGGAAACTCCTTCCATATTTAATTTCCTGTGGTACAATAAAATAAAAAGCGAGGATAAAAATTCGAACCGGAGGTGTTGTCCATGGATGAGAACCGTCTTGCCAGATCTGTCAGGAGGGGAAAGCGTTTCAACTATATTTGCTTTTCCATCCTGATCATATTTACCTTAACCGCGGCTGTGGCTGTCATCTTATACATGACCCGGCCCCTCAGTGATTCCGTAACGCTGGAGAGTGCGGAAAGCGTGCTCGGCGGTGAATCCATCCTTGTTAAAACCAGCGGCGGGTATTATGAAATTGACGGCAGCAGTGCGTTTTCTGACCTGTTCCGGCTGGATGAGTGGGCTTCGTGCGACCAGTTTCCCGATGATGAGGTTGTGGCTACCCTGCATTTTGGAGAGCTCTACGAGCTGTACCTCCACGGTGATGGAAAAGCGTCTTTTTTTGATGGGTACTCTCGTTCGGGAACCAGGCAGACGGCGTATTATGACGTCCCTGCAGGTATCGCGGAAGAAGTGATCGGATATATCGAGGAGAACGGAACCGTGAGAACGCTGGGGGACGGTGCGATAGCCATGAGTACATTTTTTAAATAAGCTCTTGTATTACTGCTCACAACTGAGTACAGTGAGAACGAAAAAAGCTTATAGGAGATAAATTAAATGTTGGATAAAAAAGAGACTTATGCTCTTTTAGATAGATTGGGTTTTGTTTACGAACGATATGAGCATTCAGCGGTATATACCATTGAGGAGATGGACGCGCTTGATCTTCCGCATAAAGAGCAGGTTGTCAAAAACCTCTTTCTTCGGGATGATAAAAAGAGAAATTATTATCTGGTCACATTGCCTGGACATAAGTCGGCAAATCTGAAAAGCCTGAGCGAAAGAATTCCCAGCCGCAAGCTGAGCTTTGCCAGTGAGGATGATCTGCGCAAGCTTCTCTTGCTGGAGAAAGGGCATGTCACGCCGATTGGCGTACTAAACAATGCGGAGAAAAATGTCACGGTGGTCTTTGACCGCAGTCTGCAAGGACAACGACTCGGCATACATCCGATGGAAAACACCGCGACGGTTTTCCTTGCGTTCGAGGATGTGCAGAAATTGATTGAGCGCCACGGCAATCCGATTGTTTTGTGTGATTGTGATTAAACTTCGTGAGCCTCTTTTATTATCCCATTTTCATAGTCAGGCCCTGCTTCTGCTCTTGCTTCTGGACATGCTGCTCCAGAATGATCGCAGCCTTGAGGCAGTGGGCGCCGACGCTTTCATACCGCTCCGCCAGCCTTTCCTTGTCAGCGGCGGTCAGTATCCGGTCAAATCCGCGAAGGGATAGGATTTCAGCGCCCAACAAATCCAGCCGCGTCTTGAGCTGCCCCCGGTTTTCATAGGTCTTGAAGCCGTCCCGAAGCCGGGTCTGCACCGCGGCAAGATCCAAGCCGTGATCCATCTGCCGGTATTCTCTCGCAGCGGCGGACATGGATCGGCTGAGCAGCTCCAGCAGACAGTCCTCCGTTTCTGAAAAGCGTCCCCAATGCAGATGGTCGCTGGCTCTGACCCATAGCGCGGTGAGGCCGTTCACGGAGCAGTCGGCTCTTGCGTCCGGCGTCATTTCCGCAAGCTCTGCGCAGAACGTGTCCCGCAGAAGGTGCTGAGGATGTTCCTCGGCGGGGATGGCCGGTAGGCAGTGTTTTCTCTTGATATCCTCGTTCCAGTCCTTGTACTCCGACAGCTCTATTTCACATTGGATGCCATTTTCCGAGAGAAGGTCGAGGTACTTCTCCGACGCCTCGATACCCGCTTCGTCATGGTCCAGGCACAGCACGACGCGGTTGAGGTTCGGGTGCAGCTCCAGCATTTTCAGCATGGCATACTCGGAAACCCCGCAGAGGGCCACATAGCTGTGCTTCTGCCAGTCCTGGGGGTGCAGGGTAATATACGACAGCAGATCGATGGGCGCCTCGAACACATAGAGGCGGTTGTCGGTTCCAGCATAGTGGAAGCTATAGGCGGGGTCGCATCCGTCCACGTTTCCGCGGAACGCCTTGCCCTCTGTGTAGAGACCGCGCTTGTGGGCGTGCCTCGGGACACCGTTCTCGTCCATCCCCACAAAAACGGCGTTGTGGTATTCCAAGATTTTGTCTCTGGATTTCTCACAGCTCTCATAGATGAGCTCCTGCTTTGCAAAGAAGCTGACCACGTCGCGGCTTAGAAGCCGCGTTTTTACCAAATAGGCGTAAACACGGCGCATATCGGAACTCACGTCCGGCAGGGTGAACGGCTTCCTCGGTTCCGGTTCCTCCTGGTCGGCTGAGTCGTAGACCTGGCCCTGTTCGCCGCCCAACAGCTTGGTTACTGCCTCTGGATAGGTCAGGTCATAATACTGCCGCACAAAGTCGATGGCGTAGCCTCCGCGCTCGGCGGAGTGATCGTACCATTGGTTCCCTCGGACGGTGATGCTGTGATCAGAGGCAAGCCGTTTATCCCGTCCACTGGGTATCAGCTTCTCGCCCTGCCGTTTCAGAAAGTCCGCAAGATCCACGTTGTTGGCCCGGTATTTTTGCTCATCGGTAAAATGGACGTAGACGCCCATGAAAGCACCTCCTTCAGACGCAAAGCGCCGGCCTCTCAGATGAGAAGCCGGCGCTTTGCCTGTTTCGTGTTTATTCAGTTATTCCGTACTTGAGGAGCAGGCCTTTTGCCTGCCGTTCTCCATCCTCGGTGATCCCCACCGATTTGGACCGCTTGCCGTCCACGATGCAGCCATCGTCCGATAGCTCATTCAGGACGCCAAAATCATACCCCTTCCAGCTCCGTGGCAGGGCCTGCGGGTAGTCCCGATCCGGCTGGGCGGTCAGGTAGAGCAGCATCAGCGTCAGCTCCTTGATTGCCTGTTTTCGATCCATTTCTGCTCACCTCCGACATGCTGTTTCGTTGGGGCAAATATCTGCGGTTCCAGCCCGGCAGCTTCCGGCTGAAATAATTGCGCACCTCATAATAAGGAATCCAGATGCCGGCTTCCTCAATTTTTTCATAAACCGCACTCGTGATGCAATCCTTTTGGATTTTGTTCAGAGGCCCGGTTCTTCCTTCGATGACCTTCAGGTATTCTGCTTTCAGCCACAGGCAGATTTGCTCCTGCTGTTTTCCCTTCAGCGCAGAAAACCGCTTATCGGTCTGCAGAAGCCTGCCGTCTATAACTTTGTGATTTTTCCGCGACATGGCATCACCGCCTTTTAAAGTCAAGTATACAGGATTATCCTCGAATCGTCTACGGATATTGGCGCTGATGCTTCATATCCATAACATTCACCAATCAGTAATGCGACATTGTCTGTGTTATCTCAGGTTCGTGATCGCCTCTGGCGTGACCTGCGGCACGCTTCTTCTGCTCCAGCTTGAGCCGGCGCTTGCGGTCAATCCGCAGTCCGGGCGGTCTGATGGGCGGCGTTCGGTCGGAGAAAACGCGGCTCAGGTGATGCAGAAGCCTTGTGACGGACAGGGATACAGACGGGTCTTTGAACTGATCCATATGGTCGAGGAAATATTGCGCGTAAATATTGCCCTGTGCCGCCGACATTTTAAACCACCGGGCGGCGGTTTCCTTGTCCTGCGGCACCTCCTTGCCCATCAGATACAGCTTGCCGAGGGTATACTGCGCGTACTGATTTTCCTGCTCGGCGGCGGCGTTCAGATACCGCAGCGCAGCTTCGATGTCCTTGGAAACATCCTCGCCGGCGAGATACAGTTTGCCGAGCCGATATTGCGCGAATTGGTTCCCCTGACCGGCTGCCCGATTCAGGAATTCAATCGCCTTGCCGATATCCTTTGGGACGTCCTCACCCTTAAGGTAGAGGACGCCGAGGGCATACTCCGCATACTGGTTTTTCTTACCCGCCGCGAAATTTAGCCATTGGAGCGCCGCCTCCACATCCTTCAGGACGCCCTCGCCGCCGAGGTAGAGCTTCCCGAGCCGGTACGCGGCGTACTCGTTATCCTGCTCCGCAGATATTTTAAAGAGGCGCACCGCCTCCGCGATGCTCTGAGGAACGTGCCGCCCCTCCTGATACAGCTTGCCAAGAAAATACGCGGCGTGGGGGTTATCCGCTTCCACCGCCTGCCGGAGATACTGGAGCGATTTCTCTATATTCTCCTGGCTGGGCGCTTCCTCGGACAGAATCAGCTTGGCAAGCAGGAAGCAGGCGAAGGGATTTCCCACGCCCGCGGACTGCTCCAGATATACTTTTGCCCGAGCGAGGTCCTTTTCCGTGCCTATCCCGTTTGCCAGCATCCAGCCGAGCCGGTACTGGAGCTTATCGTCGTGGCTCTGCTTTTCCAGATCGGTAAAGCCAAGAAAGGCTTTCTTAAAGTGCCGGTTGGATTCGGCGCTGTTTTTTTCGCAGCCGACGCCGTCCCGCAGCATTTTGCCGAGCTCGAAGCTGGCGTATGGGAAGTGCTGGTCTGCGGCTCGGGTATACAGATCAAAGGCGTATTCGCGGTTTTGCTCCACGCCCTTGCCGTGGTAATATAGACCGCCCAGGGAATACTGCGCGTATTTATATTTCTCATCTGCCGACAGGCTCAGCCAATCCGCCGCCTGATAATAGTCCTGCTCCGTACCGAGCCCCGCGGCGTACATTTTGCCGATGCGGTATTCGGTATATTTCCAGGGCTTATTATCCTCTGCGGCATGAAAGCCGCCGAGGGCCTCGGCGTACCACCGCTGGGCTTCCTCGGCGTCGGCCTCGCAGCCGAGGCCATCCGCGAACATGCGTCCGAAGTCGTACATGGCGAGGGGGTTGCCGTTTTCTGATTCGGAGAGGAACAGGGCGCGGGCCTCGGCGAAATCCCGCGAAACGCCATTGTCTTCGTCGCCGTACAGATACTGCTTTGCCTGCTTGTATTCATCTGTCCACCAATCGGGGTATGGGGATTTTCCGCGGCCTCGTGACGAATCGGAGCCACGGAAACCGCGCTTTTTCAGAGGCTCCGAGGTGACATCGTCCTGCGGCTGCGGGACGTCGGCGCCGTCCTCGGGCTCCGTTTCAGGCGGCGTGGGATCGGCCGGTTCCGGCTCCTGGGGAATCGCGTCGACGGAGGCCGGTTCCTCGAAGGTCATGGTACCGCTGCCGATATTCACGGCCTCCTGGATGACCATATTCCGAATCGGCTTGAAGTCCGGACATTGGGAGAGCGGCGGCGGGTCAGAGGGCTTTTCTGTGTAGACGGCTTCGATTTTGCCCATGGTTTCCCACCACAGGCGGTAGGCTTCCGATACCCGGCTGTCTTTCGCCAGCTCGTCCACGATCTGGTCCACAACGTTTTTCAGCTCGGGGCGGAGATAGCCGTACTGCTTTTTCCCGGAGCTGTTTTGCAGACGCTCAGAAAGATGCGTCATGAGCTGCTCCATCCGGTCGTTCTGCAGAACGCCGTTTTTCATTTCCCGAATGAGCTCCCGCATCGTCGTTGCCGCCTGCTCCTTCAGTTCATCCCTACGCTGGGATTTTTCTTCATACAGCGGAAGAAGCTCCTGCCGGAAGATTTCCTGCGCCAGCGAGGATTTCATCTTGCGGATGCCCTGACGGGTGAGATAGCCCTCCGTGGGGTCGGTGCTATAGCAAATCATATGGACGTGGGGATGGTGCGATTCATTATGAAACGCGGCATACCATTTCAGATGGTCGGAATGGATTTTCAGGTTCTCGGCGAACTCCAGCGCCTTGGAGGAGAGCAGGGCTTTCCATGCATGGGCGTTATCATAGCCCAGTCGGGCGGCATCCTCCCGCCGCAGGGATATGATGGGCGTCCATACGTTCCCGGCGTGTGTGGATACTTCCTCCGCGACGTGGGCCAGGACGAGGGGCTCGTCGCCGCCGTTGAACAGCCCATGACTGTCGAACTTCTCGACACGGGGACGATTGGCAATGTAGTCCAGATATTTTTCCCGGTCGCCGATTTTGTCCAGATTCTGCTCCAGCGCAATAGTGATGAACTCAGAGGCGTTCTCCCGGTTTGGATTTGCGAGGTAATCCTCATACTCGAACAGTTCTTGACTGTCAGGGAATTCCCGCAATATTTCGTCGACAAGCGTCTGCTGCTTTCTGGTGGCGTGCCAGAGCTCCCGGCCGTTTTTGATCATCTCCACGCCCTCGCGGGTAGCGATATACTTGACAAGGTAGTCAAGGTGGGCGGCAGTTTTTGAACTGCCGCCCATGATAAAACCGTTCTTCACGACGATACGCGCCATTATTCTTCATCATCATCCGGTCTGCTCTGGAATTCCACCGCATCGTCCAGTTTGATCTTGCCCTTGGTTCTTTTTACATCATCCACGCAGCGACCGCGGAGCCGACGCAGTTCTTCGTCGGTAATGTCCAGCGTGGTTGCCAGCAGGTGCATCATCATGCTGATCTCCACCGTGAGCCGGAAGAGGTTGCTTGCCATTCGATTCTCCGCAGTCTGCAGGGTTCCCTGAATGGACGTGAGGAGGGCTTTGGAGAGATAGGTCGAGGTATCCTCGGTTCCGAGGTAGCCCATATAAAAGCTGAGTGCTTTCTCCATAAACTCGCTGCGGCTTTTGCAGTTGTCCTTTTCAAGCCAACTGTCCAGACGGTCCATTGTTTCGGGATAAAGCCAAATTGCGGTTCGTTCCTTGGGATTTTTCATTGGAATTCCTCCTTTTCGTGGGCGACCACCTGAGAGGTGGCCGCTCCATTGCCTTTGTTTACTTGCGTTTCATGGGATTCCGACCACCCACACCGTACCAAAAGGTCAATCCGACCACCTAAGCCGAAAGCCCGGAAACGCCCAGCACTGCTGGGCGAAGTGGCTGGCGGTGGTCGCGCACGACCACCGCCTTTCTCCTGCTCTGTTTTCGACGTAGGATTTCGTGGCGATTTTGCGGGTCAGCTCGCGCGTGCTGCTTCTGTGGATTCGGCGCACAGCCGCGCCACGATGTACTGCTTGTCTGAGGTGTACGGGGATGCCATCACGCCCTGAAAACGGCACACAGCGGCTGACGGGGCGCACAAGCGGCGTCAGGGAAGGGACGGTCAATAAAAGGACATCCTGTACATGTGTTCCTCAAACTTAATCTCGTTTTCAAGGGCTTCGATCCGCGCCATCAGCTCAGCCGCCGCGTTAACCGCCCCATGCTTCAAATAGGTGTTGTAGGTTCTCATCAGGCGTGCGCGTTGACATTCCATGTCGCTGAGGCTGTCATCCGCCCTCCGGCGGGTTTCATCGAATGAACGATCCATATTCCACCTCACATCTCCATACGCATGGTCGGGGCCTGATTTGTGATTTCCTTACCGGAAAGGTGCTCCTGAAACAGATTCCACCGCTCCAGGAAGGGGCGGTAGTCGGAGCGGTAGGCGTGATAGACCGCTGTGTTGATATCCTTCAGGGAGTAGGTTTGCCAGCCGGCCACGCGGTCAATAGAGGAAAGCCGCTGCCTGTCGAGGTCGATGTCAAACACGCCGCAGATGTTTTGGCTGCCGTCGATCCTCGCTGCGGAATGCGCTTCGAACTGATCCGCGTTGATAGGAATCGCGTCGTCGAATACGGCGGCAAAGCTCTCCGGCTGGTTCTCAAAGTCGCCGCGCAGGTATTTTCGGAGCTGCCACGCGGTCTGCATAAAATCCATGGCATAATCGGATTCGAAGTAATGCTCGGCACCGGCTTCAGCAACGCGGTAAACGGAAAATCTCCGGTTTTCCTGCGCATACTGTTCGTCGGCGAGGCGTTCGGCCTCGATCCTGCGGTCAATCTCGGTGCGCTCCAGCTCCGGCACCGTCTGGAGGTATAGCTCCGACAGCTTCGCCTGCATGACGCTTCCGCTATCGGCGCCGCTCTGCGTGAGGCATCGCTCCAGCGCCTCGAATTTATACTTGTTGAGCCATAGCTCGATAGATGTATCTCCCATGGGAACCTCCTGAAATAAATTTTCGGCCTCGCGGCGCGAAGATCAGAAAAAAAAATCGGGATGCACGATATCGCCCCGATCATAGTTGAGCCAACTTGGTTTATATTCCGCTCCGATGGCTGACGACTGATGGGAAAGTGAGCCAACTTGGTTTATAATGCCTCCAGCGCATTGATCAGGCTGTCGGGTATGTCGCTAAGGCTTGTTTCCGGTTCCGGCTGAGGCACCGCCGACAGATGCAGTCGGTTCAGCTCATCCCTGATGGCACGGCGTACCGCCGCCTCCAGCATATCCGACTGATTTGCCGCCAGTATGCTTTCCACAATGTATTCGGTGCGTTTCCGGCTGGTCTGGCCTGTAATGAGACTCTCAGCCTCATGGTGCCGGGGATCGTCCATATCAAAAGATAAATAATACCGCTTTCTCATAATGTCACCCCAGCAAAACTCGGTAACCGTCCGCGTTTGCAAAGCGGTTGAGGACCGCGACAGTATTGATATCACCGCTCCGCAACCGGGATTCCAGAAGCTCCGAGCCGCCGCCCGCGAATACCGTGGGGAGCCGAAGATCAAGACCTCGTTCCCGCAAAGCGTTCAGCAGTTCTTTGCAGTAGTCCTCCGTGGTCCGCTCCACGACCGTTTGTATCAGGTCCTTACACGAGTGCTGAATCTTCCCCTGGATGGCGTCGGTGACGAGTTCGTCAGACAGGAGAATATCGCTTTTACGGAGCGCGTCCTGAATGCGGCTGTAGAGGGTGATGGTTCCCATGCGCAGGCTGGCGCAGCTTGACCGATCCAGCCGGAAATCATGAACTGTGAGGATATCCACGGTGTAGCCGCCGATGTCCACCAGCGTGATGCTCCGGTATTCCTTCAGCCGGTTGTAATACCGACACAGGGCGGCGTGGCCCTGGGCAAACACCTTGCACTCCGCAATCCGGCAGTGGTAGGGCCTGCCCTCAAACTGGAACGCGAGATCGTCCCGCAGGAAATACTCGCGGAATCCATCCTTTCGCGTGCCGTAGCTGTCGATGGGTAGTCCGACACCGAGGGTGATCTCCGCGTCGCCGACCCCGGCCCTGCTCATGGCCGCGGCGATGGCCGGCAGCGTCAGAATGAAGGTGTCCGGCTCGGTGGTCTTGTCCTGCTGGAAGCGCAGACGGCGCTCCCCGATAGCGTAATACACGCCGTTATAAAAAAGCTGCATCTCCGGCGTGATGAATTCCCGGTCGCTCGCCGTGTAGCCGGAAGCGTAGAGCATTCCGTCCGAGGATTTGGTGTTGTAGTTTCCGTTATCGATTCCGAGCTTGATCATTGCGTTTTCCTCCTTGTTTTTTCTGAATTAGTTGCATTCGACTATTCGCCTGAATCGGTGATATAACTGATGTACGGCACCTCCAGCCATGCCGTAAAGCTGCGGTCGGCCAGCTTGGTCTTGACCACGCCGTACTTGGTACCCATAGCCTCGATTACCTCGCCGTTGCCGATATAAACGCCTATATGCCCTTTGTGCCAAACTGCAAGGCCCGGAATGTCTGGCATGGTGGAGATATCGCCCTTGACGGTCGCGTTGTTGTACATCTGGTCGGCTCCCACATCCGGCATCCCGTTTGTGCCGTAATTGATGGTCAGGGTATCGGGATCAAGCCAGCCGTAGCCTTTGATCAGCCCGACACAGTCTGTGGTACGCCCGCCGAGCCAGTTCTCTCGGATGAAATCCTCATAATTTCCTACGCCGTCCGGGTACTGCTCCAGTTTGTACTCAAAGAGCGAATCCGTGAGGACGGAGCCGTAGGTGCCCCAAACATAACCCCAGCCGGATTCCCATGCATTGACCGCGTAAGTGACAAGGTCGAGATTGTTCTTTCCTGTAATATCCACGAATGTGGAAACATCCAGCTCAATGCTCTGCTCTCCACCGCTCTCGTAGCTGCCGGAGAAGGTATCGCCGCCGCTGCTGGTTCGGCTGTAGATGGAGTCGGCATTTTTTCGGTCATCGGTAGTAATTTCCATGCCCATCGCCGAGGAGATATTGGCGTAGATCGTATCCAGCGACGCGATGGGTATGGCCACGGTGTAAGTTTCCGTATGCTCCGTGCCGTCCTCGTCCGTCCAAGTATCGGTGCGATCCTCGTAGGTGACGAAGCAGTCCACAAACCGAGCAATATCGACATGAGAGGGATTTTCAATGCCAAAATACAGAGCATAAAAAATAGCCTTGACCCGGTGGGAGTCAAGACCGCTGCCGTTTTCCGTCATGGCGCTGACGGATGCGATACTGGAGTCAATGGAGGCAAAGCTGGACTGCATGTCCTCAATGTATTGCCGGTATTCCTCCGGCACGGAGCCTGAGATCGTACCGCCGTAGTAGCATAGATCCACGGCGGCGTTGTTGTGGTCCGCGCCACCCGACAACAGTCCGCAGATCAGGACAACGATCAGAATAAGGGGTGAGAGGATGGCGGCGATGATCCAGCCGATGGTTTTTCGGAGCCGTTCGTCCGAAAGAGCCGTCACCGCCGCCTTTACCGCAAGTCCGATGGTTGCGGGGTCTGCCATGAATTTCACTTCCTTTCAGTTGAATGGGTATATAAAAGCCGGGTGTCGTGGGAGGAAAGTCCTCCAACAACACCCGGCTGAAATGAAAAAGACGCGGTCCCGCACCGCGTCTTTCGTCAGGAATGTTCGCTTTTAAAGCGGGATAATAATGCGATGACTGCCTTTAGATCCTCGTCGTTCATCGTTTTCATAATTTTCACTGCTTCATGGATCAGGGCGGGATTGCTCATCTCCGTGTCGAAGAATTCTCCCGGTGTCACGCACAAATACTCGCACATGTACAGGAACTCCGAGATCGACGGCATGGAGCGTCCCGAGGAAATACTTTGAATATATCCTTTGCTTTTCGCCATATCGGTGCTCATCTTATACTCCGATACGCCTTTTTTCAGCCGCAGCTCCGTCATTCGCTGACGAATAAACTGTTCGTCCATCTGTGATCACCTCCACAAGCAAAAGGATACACTGTTATAATTGGTCATATTACCGCTTGAACTACCGATAGTATTAGTAATATACTATTGTGGGTACTTATATTATCGATATACATCTGATTAAATCAGTAATTTGGGGTGATATGATGGATCATAGTCTAAGGACGTGCTGCTTTACCGGGCATAGGAACTTGCCCGTGGGCAAAATACCGGAGATCAGGACGCGGCTGTACGAAACCGTTGAGTGGCTCATCCGGCATGGTGTGCTGTATTTCGGTGCCGGAGGCGCGATGGGATTTGATGCTCTGGCATCTCAGGTTGTGCTGGAGCTGCGCATGCGATATCCCGAGATTAAGCTGATCCTGGTGTTGCCGTGCCGCGATCAGACGCGGGGCTGGCCTGCCGGGGCAATCACGGTTTATGAAGAGATCAGGGTCGCTGCCGACAAGGTGGTCTATATCTCGGACACCTATCATAAAGGCTGTATGCATGAACGGAACCGACATCTGGTTGACCATAGCAGGCAGTGTGTTTGCTACCTGACTGAAAGCCGAGGCGGTACCGCGTACACGGTGGCATACGCGCAGCAAAAGGAACTGCTGGTCTGGAATCTCGCTGAATCGGAATGTTCAGGGAGGGAGGATCATGTTCTACAGGATGTTTGATTATCATAGTGCGGAAAAGCAGGTGATGGATAAAATCCAGGCAAAGCTGGCAGCAAGGACGCCGGAGGAGCTGGCCGCGGATGAAAAAGAAGCAAGTCTTTCCTTCCAGAAGATAATTGAAAAGTATGAGGAGTATGCGGCATCTCACAAAAGAATTCCTAACAGGGAAAAATACGAGGACTTTCTTTCAGTGGCGGAGCAGATGCGAAGGTACGCGGCTGCCCATGAAGGTGTTATCACCATTCGGGCCGAAGCGGGTGGAACGGGCATCATTGAGATGTACTTCGATCACCTCATCCATACAGACCTGGACGCATCTCATTCGCGTCTGTTGCTTGCTTTCCTGCTCATGAAATATGAAGACGTCTCGATATTCGCAAAACAAGACGGCATCCTCATACAGGCATTCGCGGAGCTGTATGATGTGGAGACACCTGACGGAGCGGAGCCAAATCAATCGCCGTCGTAACAGCCGCAGGGCATGTCATGCTCGGGGAACATCCAACACATAGCGGTTTGGTTCTTATCCGCTTCCACAAAATCCTGCCATGACCAGTCCCGACCAAGTCCTCTTACAGTGATGAGATTAGGCAGAGCGGCGTTTTCTATGGCAATCGCCCGGTTGTAGAACTCCCGGTGTTGATGGTACAGGGTACGGATTTCATGGCGCTTCATGCTGGGGCAGAAGAAGCAGGAGGACTTGCCTGGAAGTGGCAAGCCCTCCTGTTCAATTGCGATGATGCAGTCCTCGCGGTACCAGCCCCAATCAATGAGCGGATATTCCTTTCTATATTTCTTATCCACGATGTCATAGACGATGGCATGATCGCGCCGATGTTCCTCGCCTGCGTCGAAGCCGATGAATTTGGTGACGCGCTCTCCCTTTGCCCAAACGTCCAGGCAGGGCTGGTGATGGTTGCAGAATTTATCCTGCGGGCCTACCTTATGCTTCAGGGAGCATTTTTTATAGCCGTAGGCGATGGCCGGCAGGGTGCCGGAGCGGAGGCACTCGTTCTCCAGCGTCAGGCGGTCGCCGTTCTTGTCGGTGTATTCCACCTTCGTGATCTCTGGCATTCCATGCTCCGACAGCCATTTGCTCATAATGGGCAGAAACTCGTAAGTGTGCGGCTGCTCGCCGCCTGTATCCGAAAACAGAATCAGATCCACGGGGATACCCCTGTGGTAGAGGCCGATCAGCATCGCAGTCGAATTTGTCCCGCCCCCATATCCAACGATATTCATCGGCCGCCTGCCTTTCCGAAGAGCTTCTCCTTATAGGCCGGAGTGTGGACGGCAAGGTTGTACCGCTCGTTGCCGCATTTATACAGGCACACGCCGCGCTGGGGAAACCGGATAAGGTTGTATTCGGATTCTTCAAGCTGCAGGGAGTCGATATAAAACTGCTTGTCAATGTTGCCGGCGTTAAAGAGGAAAGCGTGGGTGGGGATGGAAAACAGCGGCTTTGTCAGCTCACGGATGCCCTCAATATTGAAATCTTCAAGATTCTGCGAGGCAAGGATTACCGATGATTCCTTTTTGCGCACACGCTTCATAAAGTTTCGAATGTACTCTATCGCCGTGAGGTTTGTCAGGAAGAGGTACAGCTCGTCAATGGAGGCGGCAGTGTTGCCCTCGGTCAGCAGTTTATCGGACATGAAGGACAGCACGTTGAACAGCAGGGCGTTCTTTACGTTGCGGCTGGCCTGCAGCAGTCCCTTGACGCCGAAAACAATGAAGCGGTCGGAGGTCACGTTGGAATGCCCATTGAAGAATTTGCTTTCGGCGCCCTGGCACATGGAGTGGAGTCCCAGCAGGATTTCCTGCAGAAGCTCCTGTGGATAGAGCTGATGTTTTTCTCTGTCATAATGCTGATACTCATCTTCGATCAGTGCGTACAGGTCGGAGAGGATGGGATACTGCTCCGCCGACAGCCTGGAGAAATCCGTATGGTCGCTGATGTTCCATTTTTCATAGAGCTTGCTCAGCATTATTTCGATCACGTCAATGTGACGGTCGTCAAAATCCTTGTAGCAGCGGAAGAAATCTTTCAGGAAGGAAATGTGCTGACTGAGTTTGGTGCGCTGCCGGAAGGTCTGAGGAGCGTCCCCGTCGCCGGAGCCACCGCCCTCGTCCCAGGTCTTGGGTTCCAGCGGATTGATCATATACTGTCCGCTCATGAGATCGACGAAGCAGCCGCCGAGGTTTTCGGCAAGGTCGACATATTCATGCTCGGGATCGAGACAAATCACGTTTTTTCCCGATTCGAGGATGTTGCAGAGGATGAGCTTGAGAAGATAGCTCTTGCCCTGGCCGGAGTTGCCGAGGATGAGAATGTTGGCGTTGGTCTTATCATCGTCGCGCTGGTCAAAATCTGCGATGATATTACTGCCAAATTTATCTCGCCCGAGATAAAAGCCGTGGGCGTCGGTTTTGCCGGAGTAGTTGAACGGGTACAAATTTGCGGCGGAGCTGGCTGGCAGTACGCGCTCGAACTGGCTGCCAAAGATGTTGTATCCTGCCGGGCCAACCGACAGAAACC
>ENA-UOOR01002031-UOOR01002031.1-fermentation-metagenome-genome-assembly--contig:-NODE-2031-length-21797-cov-2.874115_pt1 | contig 21797 bp, 18 predicted proteins | sample MGYA00245780_ERZ724029 | MGnify/ENA primary metagenome ERZ724029 (study PRJEB28704, sample SAMN03018315) | fermentation metagenome | biome: anthropogenic terrestrial biome; feature: soil; material... | reverse complement strand
CGATTACCGCTGTTCCTTTGAACAGGCAGAGCAGCTCTATGTTTTCCTAAAGCGCATGGGCAAGACTACCCAAATGGTACGTTTCCCTGTATCTAATCACGAGTTATCGCGTAGTGGCCGGCCGCTTTTGCGCATAGCTCGTCTGGATGCTATGACTGGTTGGTTTGAGCAATATATTCCTAGAGCTTAAGTCACGTTTTTTCTTAGATAAATTCTGCACTATGAAGTGCTCCTCAAGGGGCGCTTCATTTTTATGCTAACCGGGTGAAAACGATGCTTCTACATAATCTGGGCTGCAATTAAGCAAAATTAGACTAGAGCTGCGTCAACAATGCCATTGGATATTTCATTGCGGCTGCGTTTCTTGAACAGTTTGTGTAGAAGGAGGTAGTTCAAAAATGAGAGGCAAAAGCGAACTTAAGGTGCACCTCTTAGCATTAGTGATGGTAATTATCGCTGAGTTTATCGGCATTAAACGCTTCCAAGTCGGCCCTGGAACGGTGCTGTTACTGCCCATGCTATATGCGTTAGTGATAGGAATGTTCTTACCTGTGCTGCGCTTGGTTGATCGCAGAGATATGGATACGGCTTCGCCTTTTATTGGCTTTGCGGTCATGTATTTAACGGCCAAAATGGGAACAAATATTGGGCCCAACTTGCCTAAAATTCTTTCTGCAGGCCCCGCACTGATCTTGCAAGAGTTTGGTAACCTAGGGACAATTCTTCTCTCCTTACCAGTCGCTATATTAGTATTTCGCATGGGGCGTGAGGCTGTCGGGACGAGCTTCTCTATCTCTCGTGAGGGGTCTTTAGCTATTGTGGCCGATCTGTATGGTCTTGACTCAGCAGAAGGCCGCGGAGTCATGGGTGGGTATATTACAGGGACCCTCTTTGGAGCAATCTTTAACGGTCTCATGGTGGGCTTCCTCGTCGCTACCGGTATCTTTCACCCCTTTTCATTGGCTATGGCGGCTGGAACCGGCAGTGCATCTATGATGGCGGCGGCCTTAGGGCCGGTTGTAGCTGCATATCCAGAAATAAACACCGAACTGACCGCATACGCAGCATCCAGTCAGTTACTCACTAGCGTTGATGGGTTATACATGAGTCTGTTCTTAGGCATTCCTTTCACTGAGTGGCTCTATCGCAAATTAGGGGGTAAGCCAGCGGAAGTGAACAGTAATAGCGCTCAGTCTGGTACAGGGCATAAAGGAGGTGCTAAGAAGTGAAAATGGCAAATGTCATGCGAATTTTTGTTGTAACCGCTATTCTTTCCCTTATTGGCAATTTCATCGGTTTTGATATTAGCCCCATTGCGGCTTTGCCTGGAATGCTAATTCTCTTTGTGCTTGTAATTCTGGGCTATTGGTTATCTCAGGTTTCACCCATCAAACTACCTAGTATTGCCTACATTTCGGCCTTGGCTATTATTGCTTCCATCCCAGGCGTCCCTGGCGCTGATTTTGTTAATCAGTACACAGGCAAAGTAGAATTCTTAGCCCTAACAACTCCAATTTTGGCATATACAGGCATCTCAATCGGTAAGGATCTTGGTACTTTCAAGCAACAAGGTCTTAAGATTGTCTTGGTTACCCTGCTAACATTTGTGGGGACCTATGTTGGTTCTGCCATCATCGCCGAGGTAGTGTTGCGGTTAACGGGAGTAATATAGGTTAGGAAACGGAAAAAACGCCACTCTGGGCGTTTTTTTTGCCGTTTTCATGCTTGCGTTCCTCGCTTTGGTTTGAGCAGGCCTGGTGATAGTGTGGCTTTGGTTCGCCAGTAAGCTACAATGCCTTCCACGATGCTGCCAAATAGCGTTGCTAAGCCAGCAAGGTAAGGTGCTAGCTGCGGTAAAAAGGAGGCTATAGAGAAAGTAGCCACTGCGATACCGGCGGTGTTCATTAGCTTGGCGACAGTTACGCTGGAAGTCTGCCGGCCGACGATGAGCATGCCTGAATAGAGTTCACTTAGGCAAAAAGTGAGAGGCATGAACGAAAGCACAATCACATTATTGACAGCAGTTTGCCTAATGCTAGCATCCACCCCAATGATATTCTCAATTATCCAGCTGGTACCACCCGTAAAAGTTAGCAGGAGTAAGCCACAGGTAGTAATGAGACCTACCGTCCATACGAAACGCCGCACCTTAGCGGAAGCAGCTGCATCATTAGCGAAGACAATGACGACTTGATGGATGTTGAAAGCTATGCCGACAAAAATCCAGGCGAAACTATATGCCACTTGATATCCTGCTAGCGCTAGCTCAGGCGAAGCAGTGCGAGCTAGGCCTGAATTAATCAGTGGTTTTGAAAAACTCTCGAGAATAGAAGCTGCTGCAAGAGGTAGATAGAAAAGCAGTGCTGTTGAGGGACGTAACGGCGTACCTCTTGTCGTAGACTCAGCAGCCAAATTACTCTTCCAGGTAAAGGCGGTTATCATGGAAAGTATGGCTTCACTGCCTACGCCGACAGCCAGTAGAATTGCACCAACGCCGCCACCTGGAATGCCGGGGATACGTGGTACGACCTGTGCCACTATTACCATCAGCAACAAACGAATCATCATGTTGATGGTGATCACATAAGTTTTCTTCTGCTTGATGATCAAAGCTTGATAGAAAGAACGTAAGACAGCTATCGCAGGAAACACGAGAAAAATACGGAAGGTTTGAATAGTTTCCTGATAAAGACTACTAGGAATGCCGAGCAACCTAAGGAATATGACAGGACCTAACGGTCCATAGGCTATCAAGAGAACTGTGCTAAGTACAATAAGGAAAATGATCAATGAAGCTCCGCGGATAGCATTATACGAGGCCTTGTCGTCTAGTAAAGCTATCGCCATGCGTTTGATATTATGGCAAGGAGATTCGACTATGGAAGATACGCTTTGGGCTACCGAGTAGGCTGCGAGGGCGGCGGCAGCGTTAGCTGTTCTGGCTAACGCTGAACTAATAATTGAGTGCGAGCCCATCATCATCATCGAACTGGCAGCTAGTGGTAAGAAGAAAGAAAGCAGCGCCTTGGTAGTCACCGAGGCCTGCTTAGGGGTGGCAGTTTGTGTCATAACCAATCCTCCTGTCGCTGCATCTAATACTATCATCGACAGGGGGAGTGTGCAATCCTTTCGTACAGCGTAATAAATACGCCGACTATTCGTCTCTTACTTGTACCAATATCTCTACTTCGACAGCAATTCCTTCCGGTAATTCAGGGGCGCCAATTGCGCTACGCGCGTGGCGACCTCGTTCTCCAAAAACCTCAACCAATAGGTCAGAACAGCCATTGAGTACAGCGGGTTGCTCAACAAAACCAGGTGCACTAGCTATGAAGCCCAGTACTTTGAAGACCTTTTCCACTTTGTCGAGTGTCCCTAGTTGGGCCTGCAGGCAAGTTAGGCAGCGCAGCGCAGCTTCGCGAGCTGCCGCATATCCATCTTCTACGGAGAGATCTCCTCCAACCTTTCCGTGAATGTTGCGTGATCCTTGCCCGGATGTATAGACTAGGTTCCCGACTCGATTAGATGGTAGGTAGTTGCCAAGAGAATTCGGCAGTTCCGGTAACTCAATCCCCAGTTCTTGCAAGCGCTGTTCGATTTTTCCCATGTAAATACCTCCTCATGAGATTGCTGAGAACCATCCTCCGCAATCTCTTTTTTGCGATTTACCACAGACAATCTTAGCCATAGGGGCAGCATTCTCCTGCTTGTGCGTTACATCTATGGTTAGTTTTAGCGTGTGACGCATAAGCATGTGAGGGAGGTGGTGCATGATGCAAGTCCGCGTGGGGAAGAGTAAATTCGGCCTTGCCCTCGGTAGCGGGGGATTACGAGGGGCTGCACATATTGGTGTGTTGAAGAGTCTGGAGCGACACGGATTAAGACCTTACTGTCTTTCTGGAAGTAGCGCCGGGGCAGTCATCGCCGCATTGTACTCAGCCGGGTATACAGTGCCGGAGTTGGTAGACTTAGCTATTGCTCTAGATGAAAGCAAGGTTTTCGATCCTAATGTTGGCTGGCATACTCTTCTGGCTTTAGCTGTCGACCTTGTCTGTCGTATGCTGCCAGTTAACTGCCATTGCCCCCTGTCTCTACCCATGGGGCTACTTAAAGGTACAGCATGGGAGAATTACCTGGCTCGCCTGCTTGGCAAGAAACAGTTTTCTGACCTGACTATCCCAACGGCTATTTTGGCCGTGGATGTTGAAACCGGTGATTCTGTAGCGTTTGCCGCAGAACCTCTGGGGAAAGCAGATGTTACGTTGACTGGAGGCACGGTTGCTCAAGCGGTTCGTGCTAGTTCGGCCATACCCGGGGTTTTTCAGCCACTACAGTTGTTTGGCTATATGTTGGTCGATGGAGCCGTAAAAGCAAGTGTTCCGGCCCATCTGGTGCGGGATCTGGGTGTGGATGTGGTTGTGGCGGTGGACCTAGGCTATGCCGGTCAGCGAGATGAAGCGGTCGATAACATCGTAGAAGTGATCTCGCAGTCTTTGAACATCTTGGGTGAAGAGTTGACCAAATGCCAGCTTAATCTAGATGCTGATCTAGTAATTCGTCCTCGGATCTACGATGTTTCTTTGCGTGATTTTCATCGTATACCTGAAATAATCGATAGGGGTGAAAAAGCTATGGAAGCCCAGATTCCCAACTTGCTTAGGTTATTGGGCACTATTTGCTAGCAAATTACCCGAAGCCTTTACTTGAATTGCAGGATATTCTGTAATTATGGTGAAATCTATGGCAGAATGCATAACGCTCAGCAACTGGTTGTTGCAGGGAATGTTAGGAGGAATGGTTTTGAAGCGAAAGATTGTTGCCGAAGACATTTGTGCGCTTTCTTTAGTAGGAGATGCACAAGTAGCGCCCGATGGCCGAGTAGCTTATGTGGTTACAGAAGTAGAACAAGCCAAGAATGGGTATAGCTCATCAATTTGGGTCTCTAGTCCTGGGGTAGAGCCGGCAAGACTGACCTACGGGCAGAAGGCAGACGGTGGCTTGGTGCGCGAGAGCAAACCGCAATGGCAACCGGGAGGAGGGCTCGCATTTGTCTCCAACCGCAACGGTAAGCCACAGCTCTTCTTGCTGCCAGCTACCGGTGGTGAAGCTCGCCAGGTAACGTTTGTGTCTGAAGGGATTACAGAATATGTTTGGTCCCCTGATGGCCATCACGTGGCTTTCACAAGTAAAGATCGATTGGATGAGGAAGCGGCTAAGACCAAGAACCCAGATGTCCGACACATTACTCACTTACGCTATAAATTCAACGGTGTAGGCTTTACTGATACTAGAAGACGTCATCTGTATATACTCAATGTGGCTGATGGCTCCGTGCGCCAGATTACAGAAGGTGACTATGACGTGGCGGACATAGCTTGGAGCCCGAATGGTTCCCGGTTAGCCTTTAGTGCCTGTATTTCCCCTGACTGTGAACTACGGTTGATACCTGATATTTGGCTAGTAGATATTGATGGTGGAAACCTGCAACGTTTGACTGCGGGTAAAGGTTCAGCAAATGCACCAGTTTTCTCGCCAGACGGCAATCAGATTGCCTACTTTGGGCACGAGAAGGGTGAAATTGGCTATGCTAACACCGATTTATGGGTGATTCCAGCCACGGGCGGCACAGCTGTTAACTTAACCCAATCCTTCGATCGCTCTCTTGGTTGCACTATCGGTGGAGATGCTCGCATGGACGGTGGCTCATCTAGGGCCGCTTGGTCTGTTGATGGACAACATTTATTCGTGACCATCACCGATGGGGGCAATTGTCACCTCTATAGAGTTGGGGTAGCTGAGCAGGCAATGACTCAGTTAACTCAGGGCGAGCTATCGGTTACGTCGTTCAGCCACGCTGTTGTTGCAGAACAGGATGCTCTGGCTTATGTTGCCGGAGGCGTCAGTAATCCAGGTGATGTATATTTCTGGCAAGGGAGCCAGGTAAAGAGATTAACTGAAATCAATGCAGCTGCTATGGCTGATTGGCAGCTAGCTTCAGCAGAACGTATTGCTTTTGAGAGCACACCCGGATGGAACATTGAGGGGTGGATCATGAAGCCGATCGACTTTACCCCTGGCCAAAAGTATCCTCTCGTGTTGCATATTCATGGCGGGCCACATGTCACCTATGGTCATGCTTTCATGTTTGAATTTCAGTTATTAGCTGCGGCCGGCTACGGGGTATTGTATACCAATCCGCGTGGTAGCCGCGGTTATGGTGAGGAGTTTACGAAAGGCGTTGTCGGTGACTGGGGTGGTGGCGACTACGCTGACTTGATGCATGCGGTTGACTATGCGGAACAACTCGATTGGGTTGATGGTAGTCGACTTGGAGTCACCGGCGGTAGTTATGGGGGTTACATGAGTAACTGGATAGTGACCCAGACTGACCGGTTCAATGCGGCTGTTACGATACGTAGTATCAGCAACATGTATACTAAGTATGGGTGTAGCGATATTGGCTGGTATGGCAACAAGGCTGGCTTCGGTGGCCGTGATTTATGGGATTCGGAAGACTTCATTATGGAACGTTCGCCTATCCGCTATGCACCTAGGGTGAAGACGCCGATACTGATTATCCATAGTGAAGAAGATTATCGTTGCCCTATGGAACAGGCTGAACAGTGGTATGTAGCGTTGAAGCGTCTCGGCGTGACAGTGGAGTTTGTGCGTTTTGCCGGTGAGAACCATGAATTATCTCGTTCAGGCAAACCACGCAATCGTATTGACCGATTGAACTTCATTGTTGGCTGGTTCCAGCGTTATATATAACACGGATAATAACAAGGGGCTTCGCACTAGCTAGGGAGTATATGGCTTGTGACCTTCTGACCTAATTACGTTCCATATCTTTAGCCAACAAAAAAGAGAGGCTGCACTGCAGCCCCTCTTTTTTCCTCTAGAGTTTCTTAAACCAATTCAGCCAGGCGCTTGTAGTGCGCGTGACGGGCCTTAGCGTCTGCCTCGGCCTGCTTCAGTAGTTCCTCAGCGTGTCCTGGGAACTGTCGCAGTAAGGTGGCATAGCGTACTTCGCCACGTAAGAACTCTTGGAAATCTCCACTAGGTTCTTTATGGTCCAGCACAAACGGGTTCTTGCCTTCGAGCGTTAGCTCGGGGTTGTAGCGGTAGAGCGGCCAGTAGCCGGCTTCGACTGCTAGTTTACCCTCGCGCTGGCTCCTGCTCATATCGATACCATGGTTAATACATGGAGCGTAAGCAATGATTAGAGAAGGACCATCATATGCTTCAGCTTCTAGCATGGCCTTGAGCAGCTGGTTATGGCTGGCACCCATGGCGACACTGGCTACATAGACGTAGCCATAAGACATGGCCATCATACCCAGGTCTTTCTTGCGGGTCTTCTTACCGGATGCTGCGAATTTAGCAACGGCTCCGGTAGGTGTTGCCTTAGATGATTGGCCGCCAGTGTTAGAGTAAACTTCAGTGTCTAGCACTAGTACGTTGACGTTAGCGCCCGATGCCAAAACATGGTCGAGTCCGCCATAGCCTATATCATATGCCCAACCGTCACCACCGACGATCCACATTGATTTCTTGACGAGATACTCAGCTAGGTCGTTAAGCTCGCTGAGCATTGCCTTTACTTCTCCCTCAGACTGCTCTAACGCCGGGGCTAGTTCAGTGCGAACTGCATTAGCAGCTGCCTTAGATGCTTCTGTATCATCTTTGCCAGCCAGCCAGTTTTCTAGAGCTGTCTTAAGAGCAGGAGTAATTGGTGATTCCTGCAATGCAGTGGCTAGGTCAGTGATACGGTCGCGTTTCTGATTGACTGCCAGACTCATGCCAAGACCATATTCGGCGTTGTCTTCAAATAACGAGTTAGCCCAAGCAGGTCCATGTCCTCTGCGATTAACAGTATACGGACAAGTCGGAGCGCTACCACCATAGATGGAAGAACAACCGGTAGCATTGGCAATGATTGCACGATCACCAAACAGCTGGGTCATCAGTTTCACATATGGGGTCTCGCCGCAACCAGCGCACGCTCCGGAGAATTCGAACAAAGGTTGCCGGAACTGGCTGCCTTTCACTGTTGTTGGCGACATAGTTGCCGGAGCTTCTGGCAGTTGATGCACGAACTGATAGTTTGCATTTTGCTGTTCAACAACATCCAGCAAAGGCTTCATCTCAAGAGCCTTATTCTTGGCAGGGCAGACGTCGGCACAGTTGCCGCAGCCGGTACAATCCAAAGGAGAAACCTGCATCGTGAATTGGAGACCAGTAAGCTCTCTACCAATTGCATTCTTATGCTTTAGGCTCTCTGGTTTGTCTGCCAGATCATCGGTTTGAGCCAAGTATGGCCGAATGGCCGCATGCGGACAAACAAAGCTACATTGGTTACACTGGATACAATTCTCGGCGGCCCAGACAGGTATTTCTATAGCGATGCCGCGCTTCTCATACTGGGTAGTACCGGTAGGAACTACTCCTCCCGGTTCGAAAGCGCTAACCGGTAGCTTGTCACCCTCAAGAGCCAAGATTGGTCGGATTACATTCTGAACATAGGCTGGTTCAGCGTTCGTTGCTGCTGCCTCATCCAGTGCTTCTGCCCAACGAGCCGGGTAGTTAATCAGCTCTAGGGCATTGACTGAATCTACAGCAGCATAGTTCATGGCGACAACCTTTTCGCCTTTACGTCCGTAAGATTTCTTGATTGCCTCCTTAATGTAACGGAAAGCATCTGTTTCAGGAATTACGCCTGCAATCTTAAAGAATGCTGCTTGTAGCACAGTGTTAATACGCCCGCGCAACCCAAGGTCATGAGCGATTTTGACAGCGTCAATGTTGTAGAAACGTAGCTTCTTCTGTGCAATAGTACGTTTCAGGTTGGCTGGTAGCTCATGTTCCATTTCTTCCAAGGTCCAAGGCGAGTTCAATAAGAACACGCCGCCATCCTTAATGCCGTCTAATACATCGTAACGAGTCACATAGGACGGGTTATGACAGGCGATAAAGTCGGCTTGATCAATTAGGTACGGCGCTTTAATGGGCGAAGGTCCAAAACGCAAGTGAGAAATGGTGATACCGCCAGATTTCTTTGAGTCATAGACAAAGTAGCCCTGAGCGTAAAGATCAGTATTGTCACCAATAATCTTAATGGAGTTCTTGTTTGCGCCGACTGTACCGTCCGAACCAAGACCGAAGAACTTAGCACGATAGACACCGTGAGATGCGATGTCAAGGGCTGGTCCGATAGGCAGTGAGCTATTAGTAACATCGTCCTCGATGCCGACAGTAAAGTGGTTCTTAGGTTGTACTGCTTTTAGATTATCAAAGATAGCCTTAACCATGTTAGGAGTGAACTCTTTTGAGCCTAGACCGTAGCGTCCACCCACAATGGTTACTTGTTTCTGTTGTTGACTTAGGACAGTACAAACATCCTGATATAGAGGTTCACCTATAGAGCCTGGCTCTTTAGTGCGATCTAGGACTGCAATCTTGGTAACTGATGCGGGTAATACGGTTAAGAAGTGTTCAGCCGAGAAGGGGCGGTAGAGGCGTACTTTCAGTAAGCCTACTTTTTCGCCCTGTTTGTTTAGATAATTGACGGTTTCTTCTACTGTATCAGCACCGGAACCCATGATAACGACAATATGCTGGGCATCAGGAGCACCGTAATAATCGAACGGTTGATAGTGGCGGCCGGTAAGTTCGCCAACTTGCTTCATAACATCAGCAACGATGGCTGGTGTTGCAGCATAGTATTTGTTGCTTGCTTCGCGTCCTTGGAAATAAATGTCCGGGTTTTGAGCAGTACCTTGTTGATGTGGTCGCTCCGGATTAAGAGCACGTTTGCGGAAATTAGCAACAGCTTGCATATCCAGTAACGGTAGCATCTCGTCGTACTCGATAACGTCTACCTTGGAAATCTCGTGTGAGGTACGGAAGCCATCAAAAAAGTGTACAAAGGGAACACTAGCCTTGACAGTTGCTAAATGAGCAACAAGTGCTAGGTCCATGGCCTCTTGCACAGAACTGGAAGCTAGTAAAGCAAATCCTGTCTGCCGGGTGGCCATCACATCAGAATGATCACCAAAAATGGATAGGGCATGAGCTGCTAACGCACGTGCACTAACGTGGAAAACTGTGGGTAGTAATTCACCCGCAATTTTGTACATGTTCGGGATCATGAGAAGCAATCCTTGCGAGGCGGTGAAGGTAGTTGTTAGTGCTCCGGCTGCTAGTGAGCCGTGTACGGCACCGGCGGCACCAGCCTCAGATTGCAGTTCAACGACCTTCAGATTCTGACCGAAAAGATTCTTGCGGCCATGAGCTGACCATTCATCAGCAACCTCACCCATGGTGGAGGAAGGTGTGATCGGGTAAATCGCAGCCACGTCGCTAAAAGCATAAGCTACGTGGGCAGTTGCGGTATTACCATCGATGGTCTGTTTGTGCATTTCCACACCATCTTTCTATTGAGTATTTTTGGTACAGCAGAGTTGTAGATAGTTATCCGCTTATCTTATAGTATAGATTTAAGGATAAGAAGTAAACAAAGGGTGTTACCTACTATGAACTATCTGATACCTTGGTATTGGCTAATTTAATTAGTGACCAATGTCCGACCTTACTATTAGCTGCACCGTATAAGTATAATGTATACCTTTGGACAATCACCTGTCCAGCCTGTCTTGGCCAAATGCTTGACGAGTGCTTTGCATCGATGCAGATTGTGGCCTTAGGGAGCAAACGCTGCGTTATCTCAGACCACAAAGAGAGGAGGATAAACATGTTGAACCAAGAAAGACTAGCAAGAATTAATGAATTGGCGCAAAAACAACGTTCGCTTGGGTTAACTGTTGCGGAGCAGGCTGAGCAGCATGCATTAAGGCAAGCCTATTTGGAGGCTTTTCGTGCTTCCATGAGGGCTCAGTTAGCAGCTCAGGGCTTACAGCCGTTATCGAAGCCAGGTACCTGCACTTGCGGTAAACATGACCACGACCACCTTCGTTAAGGAATTGTAACAAATAGCAAAGGGGAGAGCTAGTATGACTGTTTTGCACATAAGGCGCGAACGGTTGCTGGAAAGCATACGAGAACTCAGCTGCATCGGTGCTACTAGCAAGGGAGGGGTGACTCGTTTTGCCCTTACAGGAGAAGATCGACAGGCGCGGGAGTGGCTGCAAGCTAGGGCTAAAGCGCATGACCTTGACTCTCATTTCGATGCCGTCGGTAATCTGTTTGTCTACTGTAGAGCAGACGCTGCAGGGGGGCCACCGGTGCTTGTAGGTTCTCACGTAGATACAGTACCTGATGGTGGCCGTTATGACGGTGCCCTTGGTGTATTGGCTGGGTTAGAGAGCCTAATTAGTCTGCAGGAATCAAAAGCGCAACTAAGCCGACCAGTTTGGTTGGCAGTATGGACTGAAGAGGAAGGCAGCCGTTTTCGTAACGGTTTGATCGGTAGCAGGGCCTTTATCGGAGAAGTAGCTCCCACTGAGCTAGACGATGCTGATGCTCAAGGGATTACCTTAGCTAGTGCCCTGCGCAATTGGGAACTTGAACCGGCTCAGCTGACAGAGGTAGCTAGAGAGCCCGGCCAAGTGCATGCCTATGTTGAATTACATATAGAGCAGGGTGCTAAGTTAGATGCTGCGGGGTTACAAGTTGGGGTTGTGACTGGCATTGTAGGTATCAGGCGTTATGATGTATCTGTCAAAGGGCAGGCTAATCATGCAGGTACTACTCCTATGCACCTGCGCCAGGACGCTTTGGTGGCAGCTGCTCAGATGGTGCAATCCGTTGAGCAATTGGTCAAAGCCAGTGGGCACGCTGATGCGGTGGGTACAGTGGGCAAGCTTAGTGTACAACCAGGTGGAGTTAATGTAGTACCTGGCCAGGTTGATTTCTCTCTAGAAGTCCGTGATCTAGAGACGTCTGTTATGGATGAATTGGTTGAGCGGATTTTGTCGAAGTTCCGAGAGATTGCAGACACTCGAAATGTACAGCTCTGCTGGGAACTAACTTCAGATGTTAAACCAGCGCCGTTATCTAGAGAAATACGGCAGACTATCGCTGAGGTGGCCAGTGACCTTGGTTACTCATGGCAAGACATGCCCAGCGGAGCCGGGCATGATGCGCAACACTTGGCTTGTATTTGCCCTACTGGTATGATTTTTGTGCCCAGTAAGGATGGTATTAGCCATTCTCCTCATGAGTTTACAGCCGACGATGACTGCGTGCGGGGCGCTAATGTCTTACTGAATACCATTGTCCAGTTGGCGAAGTAGGTACTTACCTAACGTCACCCCAGTGGTTGAATAGGCAACCACATCTTTGATTCTAAAGACTTGATACAAGAAAAGCGTGTCGCGCTGCGTTTAGTAAACGCTTAGCGACACGCTTTTTGTTTGGATTCTACTAGGCTCCTAAGTTAATCATGCAGCGCAGGCCGCGGAAGGCTTCCATGTAATCGGTGTGGCTAAAACTAACCGTGCTACCGTCAACACGCACTGCGCCTGGCATCATGGCTGCTGCATCGGCCATGCCGGCGTTGATGAACTGCAAGTTGAAGGTATAGGGTCCTGTGGGAAGATATGGCTTGTATTGATTTATGTTCTTAAGTGCTTTTTGCACGCCATTCTCAATTACCTCGCAGGCTTTGGCCGGATGTAATGAACGAGCAGAAACGCGTGTAATAGCATGTTTAACACAGGCGGTTTCAACATTGCCTAGCGTTTCTTCGGCTTCTTTACAGAGTTCATTGTCACCAGAGACGAAGACAACCGGCACTTTGTAGTAACCAGCGACAGCCGCGTTGATGGCCGTTTCACCAATAGGTTGGCCATTTAGCCAGACATTAGAGACGCTACGGCTACTGATAGTGTGGCTAAGAACACCGTGTTGTAGCATACGTGCATGATAGCCAACAAACATAGCTGCGTCAAATCGTGGGTCGATACCTTCCATCATCATCAGAGGTTTGGGCGTGCCCTGAATAAGCTCAGCAGCTGGGTGAAGCTCATGTGGCAATAGGTTAGTTTGGCAACCGTGGGAGTCGTTGATCAGAATCTCAGTGGCGCCCGCTGCTAAGGCTCCTAAAACGGCGGCATTAGCCTCAGCCGTCATCTGACGACGAGCACGTTCATAGTTGTTCCCAGCGGCACTGGTGCTTTCGCTATTGACGATAGTAGCAATTCCCTCAATGTCAACCGAAATGTAAACTCGCATTATTCTTGATGCTCCTTTTCTGTTTGCCTTATGGTACTGATGTTGTTATTACGCTCTTGCAAGGCTGATCATGCAACGCAGGCCGCGGAAAGCCTCAATATAATCAGCGCTACTAAAACTTACGGTGCTTGCATCTACTCTAACTGTGCCCGGCATCATGGCTGCGGCATCGGCCATACCAGCATTGATGAACTGTAGGGTAAAGGTATAAGGTCCCTCCGGCTGATAGAGTTTGTATTGAGCTAAATCTTGCAGTGCATCTTTTACGCCTTTTTCAATTAGTTCACAAGCTCTTTCTGGGTGTAATGAGCGAGCTGAGTAGCGGGTGATTGCCTGCTTAACAGCTACAGTTTTAACATTCCCCAGCTCTGCTTGCACGTCTTGGCATAGTCTGTCATCGCCAGAGACAAAGACGACAGGTGCCTTGAAATAACCAGCGATTGCAGCGTTAATAGCCGCTTCGTTCATAGGCTTCCCATTGAGATAGATATTTGAAACTGTACCGCCGCTGATAGTATGGCTTAGAACGCCCGGTTGCTGCATGCGGGCATGATAACCGATGAAAACCGCTGCATCAAAACCGCCATCAACACCTTCCATCATTACCAGAGGTTTTGGCGTACCCTGAATTAGTTCTGCTGCTGGATGTAGTTCTTCAGGAATGAGGTTGGTCATGCTGCCATGAGAATCATTAATGAGAATCTCTGTAGCACCTGCTGCTATAGCACCTAAGACAGCAGCGTTAGCTTCAGCTGTCATCTGGCGCCGAGCTCTCGTATAGTCGTACCCTTTTGCTCCGGTGCTTTCACCATTGACTACGGTACAAATACCTTCAATGTCAACCGAAATGTAAACACGCATAGATTACTGATCCTCCTTTTGTGTTGGTCTAGTTACCTCAAGCAATATATTGGCCTCTTTTGCGGCCAATCCTGCCTGCGAGAACTAAAATTCCTCTCGTACGTCTATAGCTGTGAGATATTTACTGATTCTTGCGGCTGTTGTTTAGGGCTGTACGTAATGGAATAAGTAAGGGGATGGTGATAATTACAGATCCTACGGCTTGTATGGCATTGCTAGGAATGCTAGTGAGTGCTACTTTCCACCCGTACATAAAGCTCCCACTAATGAAATAACCGAGGATCATCCAGGCACCGGCTAGCGTCATGCCAATGATAGGCATAGCTAGCTTAGATTGACTGTGCCAATTACGATACACTATGAGACCTACTAACAGACCTTCCAGACCCTTAATGGCTAGTGTCCAGGGCGCGTAATGCGTGTAGCCTGATAGTGCATCAGCTAGAGCAGAGCCTATACCTCCGGCTAGCATGCCTGGAATGGGCCCCATCAAGGCTCCTGTAAGAAAGACAAAGGCATCACCGAAGTTAATAAAACCTTCTGTTGCAGGAGTTGGAATTTGGATAATCATGGTGCCGATGGTAACTAGAGCGGTAAATAAAGCGGTGGTTACCCATCTACGCAATAATGTGGAATTCAATTCTGTTACACTCCCTATAACTGTGCTGAGTAATTGCTAGCGAAAGTATATCATAGTAGCAGCTAGGTTGCGTACCTATTGTTCCCCTGCAAAATTTAGGTTAGCCTTAAGTAGGAAGTTTGCGGTTTGTGTCGAATTAAGTTTTAGCATTACGTAGGCCCAACAATTGGGTAGGGAAAGGAGACAACATGAAGAGATTTCGCACCTTAGCAGTCCTTCTCTGTTTGCTGTTTTCATTTGTTCGGGGGGATCTTGCTTTTGCTGCACCGGCTGCACGGCTATTTCTTGATGGTGAACCACTTTATTCCGATGTTCCCCCGACAATAATCAATAACCGTACCCTAGTACCTCTACGTGTTATCATGGAGTCGTTAGGGGCTGATGTCGTATGGCAGTCTAATTCGGAGCCTATTCTAGTGAAGAAGCATAATACTCTAGTACAGGTCCAGGTTGGTAAGACGCAAGCATCTGTGAACGATACTGCAATTACCCTTGATGTTGCACCAAGGATAATACATGATCGAGTAATGGTTCCTCTGCGTTTCATAGGTGAAAGCCTTGGGACAGGAATATGGTGGGATCAGGTATCACGCAGCGTATACATAACATCACCTGTTGGTCAGCTACGGCCTGCTGAACTGGTGTATGAACAAGGTACCGTAACAGGCCTTTCTTTTCATTCTACTCGTGCCATGGAAGCAGATACTCTTGCCATTAGTGAAGACGGCCGTGATATCTCTGTTATCGTGCACCGTACTACAGCCGAGCCTGAGTATAGACAGGTTACCGATAGTAAGCTAACTGAGTATACTGTTGAGCCTATAGATAAGGAGAGTGCGCGCATTCGGTTGACGCTGGGGAAAGATGCTAGTTTCCTTCTGCCAAAGGCTGAGCTTAGTGCGGACAAGCTTAGTTTGCTGATTAGCTGGCCTTTAGCAATAAAACAAGTAGTATTTGAGCAAACGGGTGGAGTGGAGCAGCTGACTTTCCCTTTGCCTGAAGATGTCAAACCCGTAATCACAGATACTACTGTAGAAGTCGAAACTAGTGGCAGCTTACCTGGACGCATAATTGTTACAGATGGCGCTAATGTACGTGCTAATCCGAGTACTGAGTCGGCACGAATTGGGCTCATACCATATAATGGTAGTGTGGAAGTTGTAGGCATGACTACTGGCTGGTATGAGGTGCGCCTAGATAAAGACACCTATGGTTGGATTGCCGACTGGTTGGTTGCGGTGGAAACTGAAGTAGAAACTAAGGTAGGCGTCAATGTGCGCAAGACGCCTAGTACGGCTGATAAATCTAATATCTTAACTACTCTATATCCCGGTCACAAAATTAGGGTTCTCGAGCGGCTAGACGGCTGGTGCCGTGTTGAATACGGCAGCGGTAAGGAAGGTTATATAGCCTAATTAATGCCGTGACCGTACCGGGCCTTAAGATCAGTTTCCCAGGTGTAATTAAGAGCGAGCAAGCGGAGGTTGAGATTAAGGACTCAAGCCATTTGGAGGAGGTCAGTTGGCAGGAGAGTGGAGACGGGGTTACGCTGGCGCTACGGTTAAAACAAGAAACTAGCTATCGTCTCAGCTGTGAGGCAGAGGGCTGGCGGCTCACCTTCGGTACTTGGGTGCAGCAAGTGGAATTTTTGTCAACTGAACGTGGGCCACGGGTGCGTTTTCGGCTAGACGGGCCCAGCCAGCCGATGGTCAAGTACTCCAAAGTGGAGGAAGCTGTTCTTATAACTGTGCCGGGTGCTACTTTGACCAAAGGTGTGGTACAAGATTTGCCTGGTGATGGTACCTTCATCACTGGTGTTAAAGCAGAGCAAGTTGGCGCTGAGGTACGCCTCACGGTTTCATTGCCACGTTTGTTGGCCTACAATCTGCAGAAAACGGCTGACTCAACTTGGGAATTAGTGGTCGCCTCACCAACCCTTGTTAACAAGGTAATCGCTCTCGATCCTGGGCACGGTGCAGTTGATCCAGGAGCTACTGGCACATTGGGATGGCACGAAGCCGATTACACCCATGACATAGCCTATCGTTTGCGTGATCTATTAACTCACGCGGGCTCTACCGTAGTGATGACTCGTTTGTATGAGAGTCCGCCGATCCAAGGGCCGGCTCGGGCTGAGAAAATCAACCAGTCGGGAGCTGACTTGTTTATGAGTATCCATATCAACAGCGCAACGAATAAAGCAGCGCGTGGTATTGAGACTTGGTATTATCCTCGTGGCGATAATGAACGCTTTGCTCGTTTGGTGCAGAATAGCTTGTTGGCCGAATTAGGACCCGAATGGCCGAATCGGGGCATCAAGGCAAGCTATAGATATATTATCTGCCGCGATACTCTGACTACAGGTTTGATGGCTGAAATTGGTTTTATATCCAATACCCTAGATGAGAGCTTGCTTTATCAGCCGGAGATACGACAACGCATTGCCAAAGCGCTTTTTAACGCAGCCGAAGAATACTTTGCTAAGTAGAATTGCTAGCAAAACAGCGTGGCAGAGGCTGCCCAAGTCAAGAGGTCGCGGCCCTTCCGCGACCTTTCATGCCCAAGATCGCGTTAAGTGATGTAAATTCCTTGACGAAGCTTCCTTTTGTTTGGTAGCATAGTAAGGAGAACTGTAAAAAGACTGAAATTACTATTTCTTGCCTGTTGTCAGCAGGCTCTGTCAATGCTGTAAATGTTACTATATGATAGAGAGTGGAATGGGGGGAAGGAGATGCCTCAAGCGAACGCAGATATCGCTCAGAGTATTGTAGAGCTGGATCGACTAATTCGCCATGCTAACAGTATTATTAGACGCAGGGGACGCGATATATTGCAGGAATTTGACATAACACCACCTCAGTTTGATGCCTTGCTTATTCTGAAAATGAATAAGGGAGAAGATTTGACTATAGGTGAGTTAGGGGAGCGCATGTACCTTGCTTGCAGCACGGCTACCGATTTGATTGATCGCATGGAGCGGAACGAATTAGTTGAGAGGGTTCGTGATGTAAACGACCGGCGTGTGATACGTCTGCATGTCCTAGACAAGGGGTATCAGATGGTTGAGGAAGTGCTGGCTGCACGCAAGAGATATCTGTCAGAAACCTTGCGGGATGTTCCTCAAGAAGATATTGAGGCCATGATCAAAGGCATGACCCAATTAGATCAGTTATTAAGGGCCAAGCGTGGTTAGTCGTCGCTTCATAATCTAATGGCAGGCTGCCTGATAATGGCGGCCTGTTTTTGTCTGCCATGGGTAGTGGTTAGTGATCAGTTGTTTGGGTTTTGATGCATTTTTCAATGGACAAATTACCTAATAAGAATGGGTAGCATATAGTGTGTACATGGAGCATTTAATAAGGGGTGATTTCCCCATGGCGTATCGGCCAATTGGTCTTTTTGACTCCGGAGTAGGGGGTTTGAGTGTATTTTCACAGTTACAGCGGCAGTTACCTAGGGAAGACCTTATCTACTTCGCAGACACTTTACACATGCCCTATGGTCCTCGCTCTCCCAAGCGGCTACGTGAATTTGTGTTTGCGATTTTACGTTTCCTACAGCAGCACGAAGTGAAACTGGTAATCATGGCCTGTAACACTTCCTCAGCTGTGGTGCTAGATGAGGCACAGGTAGAGTTTTCTCTGCCAATCATAGGTATGATTAAGCCTGTGGCTCATATGTTAGCTAACAAACAGGTAGCTCGCCTGGGAGTGATGGCTACTCGGGCTACGGTAGAGAGTGGGACCTATCAAAAGGAGCTTCGTAAGGCTGGTTTCGTAGGAGAGCTATACTGTCAGGCCTGTCCTGAACTAGCAACGGTAGTAGAAATAGGGAGTGGAGCAGATAGATTGGCCACTGTGCTGAAGGAATATACTGCACCGTTAAGAAGAGCTCGAGTTGAGCAGGTTCTATTAGGTTGTACTCACTATCCTTTTGTTGGCCAGGCAATTAGCGACGCCTTGGGGGGCGGAGTTATGCTGTTAGACCCGGCCACTTATGTGGTCGCGGAAGTAAAGCAGTTTCTTGCGGATAGGGGAATGTTACGAACAGAAGTAACTGGCGATCAACATGTTGCCTATGTCAGTGGCGATGCTAAGTCTTTCGCTCATCGAGCAGGTCAACTGCTTAGACAGCAAGTAAGGGTACTACCTGTTACATTTGCAGCAGAGCAGTCTAGTTACCATGAGATTAGCTAATTAAGACCCATCCTTTTTAGCATGGAGCAAACGGTACAGGCATAAGCTGTACCATAGGGTGATGAACCCTGCTGAGCTCTATGCCAGATTAAGGAGGGGTTTTCTTGTTCATGAGGCTAAAACTAACAATGCTATCGTTATTGCTGATATTTACATTATCGGGGTGCTCTTTGCTCTGGCCGGTTGTAGACGATCCGACGCCCAAAGTTACCGGGTCTCTGGCAGGGCACTCAAGTGGTTCATTTATGCCGCTAGTTCTCCCCGCATCGGGAGAAGGCGTTCGTCTGCGCACAGCTTATCTGCTTGACCATACCAGCCGTTACTTAGTACCATACGTTTTGAGTATTGAGAAGACGGAAGGCATAGCGCGTGAGGTTCTGCTGCAGTTGATTGACAGCCCGGAGAATAGTGCTGCCTTAGTTGGTACAGAATTCCGGCTGCCTTTCCCGTCTGCGACTGCTATTTTGGGTCTGACAATTCGTGACCAAATCGCTATAGTCGACTTTAGTGATGAATTTCTTAATTTTCAAGATGCAACTCATGAACGTCTGGCTGTCGATGCTTTGCTTTATACGCTTACCGAATTTGACAATATCGATCAGGTTGAATTGAGGGTTGCTGGTAAACCTGTTACTACACTACCTAGCGGTTTATCTCTGCCCAGTCCTTTTTCACGTGCAGACCGTCCTCTTAATTTAGAGATTTCACCAACTGTCCTAGACCTATCTGTTGGTACTAGGGTGAAATTATACTTCAGTGCAGTCGGTCCGGCGGGAGAGCTGATCTACTTTGTCCCAGTTACTCGTCAGATCTTGCCTCAAAATGATCCTTTAGCTGCAGTAGTCTTGGAACTTATTCAAGGGCCGGCTTCAGGTAGTGATTTATGTGCTGATCTACCTGCTAATACTGAGTTGCGTAGTGTTAAGCTGGAAGACGGTGTGGTATACGTAGATTTCTCCTCAGACTTAATAGCATATGGTGGTGGCACTGCGGCTGAGAATGCTATGCTAGGAGCTCTTATTCTATCTCTTACTGACATTCCTGGCGTAAACAGCGTCAAGATAACTATTAATGGGCAAACCCCCATTTTGCCTGAGGGAACAGATATCAGTCAGCCCGTATTGCGTCCATTGTTCATAAATCCGTTTATCCTTTAGGTGCATGCTACTCCTCGTTGTCGGTTCATACTATGTAGGATAGAATAAGTAGATAAGGCTGTTCCATAGTCTGTAAGGTGACCTGGTTGCATCAGGATGGGACTCTGGGACAGCCAATTCATGTTACTAGTATGGACAAGCAGCGATTGATAGGGAGGTTATGCAAAGATGTTGAGGCTAGATGGGCGCAGCACGCAGGAGCTACGGCCGGTTTATATTACCCGCAATTTCATTAAGCATGCAGAAGGGTCTGTTTTGATAGATGTAGGTGACACTCGCGTGATTTGTACTGCAAGCATAGAGGAGCGCGTACCGCCCTTCTTGCGCAATGCAGGGACAGGGTGGATTACGGCTGAATATAGTATGTTGCCGCGCGCAACGGCCGTGCGGAATATACGCGAATCAGCAAGAGGCAAGATTGGCGGACGTACATATGAAATACAGCGCTTGATTGGACGAGCCCTGCGCTCAGTCGTCGACTTGAGTGCTATTGGCGAGCGCACAGTGTGGCTCGACTGCGATGTTATCCAAGCTGATGGTGGCACACGTACTGCTAGTATTACGGGTGCCTTCCTTGCTATGTGCGATGCCTTGAATTTGCTAGTTGAGCGCCAGGATATTCCCTGTTTGCCGATCATAGATTTCCTGGCAGCAACTAGTGTCGGCCTAAAAGATGGGGTTGCCTTGTTAGATCTAAACTATGAAGAAGATGCCGCTACCGATGTCGACATGAATGTGGTTATGACGGGTGCTGGGCGCCTAGTTGAAGTACAAGGCACGGGAGAAGAGGCCACTTTCTCTAGGGAGGAGTTGAATGCTCTTCTTGACCTGGCTAGTTCTGGCATTGATCAACTAATTAGCCTACAGCGGGAAGCACTAGGCCCTATTGCAGAAATGATAGGGAGATCCGCATGCAACAAGTAGCTTTGGCCAGTCGTAACCAAGGCAAGATTAATGAATTTGAGGTCTTGCTAGCACCGCTGGGAATAGAAGTTATTTCGTTATTGGACTTGCCAGAGATACCGGATATAGTAGAGGATGGAGACACCTTCTACGATAATGCTCGTTTGAAGGCAGAGGCTGTGTGTGCGGCTACGCAATTACCAACCTTGGCCGATGACTCTGGGCTGGTTGTGCACTATCTTGGTGGAGCTCCGGGAGTACACTCATCGCGTTTCGCTTTGCCTGAGCAGGGCGATGCCGCTAATAATGCTAAGTTGTTGAGTATGCTGACAGGTGTGCCCGAAGAAAAAAGGCAGGCTCATTTTACTTGCGTTTTGGCTTGGGCTAGACCAGGAAAATCAACCCGTTTTACGACAGGTCTTTGTTTTGGCTTTATTTCCAAGCAGGCTCAGGGGAACAATGGCTTTGGCTATGACCCCTTGTTCTATTTGCCACAATTTAACAAGACAATGGCAGAAATTGAGCCCGAGATCAAGAACAGTATTAGTCACCGAGCTAAAGCAATGCAACATATGTTGGTATTACTACAACAAGAATTAGGTAACTAATGGAGTACTGTTGCTCTACTGCTCAATAGTGTATATAATATTTCCTAGGTTATATAGGCGCCTGTAGCTCAGTTGGATAGAGCAACGGACTTCTAATCCGTAGGTCAGGGGTTCGAATCCCTTCAGGCGCGCCATTTTCTACTAGCAACGCCCTCGGCGTTGCGGGAAATGGGGTCTGTGGCTTTCGCGTCAGCGAGAACATAGACACAGGAGTGTGATGGTTGCACAGCAACTATCA
>ENA-UOOR01002028-UOOR01002028.1-fermentation-metagenome-genome-assembly--contig:-NODE-2028-length-21836-cov-8.708048_pt1 | contig 21836 bp, 24 predicted proteins | sample MGYA00245780_ERZ724029 | MGnify/ENA primary metagenome ERZ724029 (study PRJEB28704, sample SAMN03018315) | fermentation metagenome | biome: anthropogenic terrestrial biome; feature: soil; material... | reverse complement strand
AAAAGGAAGCTGCAGCTTCACGGTTTTTCAATCGTTAAAGCGACAGCCCCTTTTTTCTATAATTTTTCTTTGTAGTCTTCTAACTGATGAAATATACCAAGAACATGCACAATATCCTCTTCAACTCGAAAAATAAGAATGTAATCCATATCTGCAACTACAGCTTCCTTATATCCTTTGCTTTTTAAGAAGGAATCTCTGCAATCTGCAAACTGATATGGATTGTCTTCCATTCTGTCATATAACTTTTCAATCCCATCCAGCAAATGTTTTGCAGCCTGTTCATTTTTAAATTGAAACAAAATGTGGCAAATGCGTTCATCCAGCAGTTCTTCTACACGATCAGTAATATCAAGTTTATAAGCCATATTTTTCCCTCATGAAACTAAGTGAACTTCTTGCGTCTTTTGTTCTTCCTTCACTAATCTGTTGTTCAGATATTTCAAGTTCTCTGTAGATGTTTAATTTCCGAATAGTATCTTCATAGATCTTCATACTCATAATAACCATATCTCCATAACCGTTTTTTGTTATATAGATTGGCTCTTCTGCTTTATGGCACATATCTGATATTTCTGATGTGTTTTTTAAATCTTTAATTGGAATAATCCGTGGCATAATATGCACCTCCTTAACTATGGCCTAATTATACCATTATTATCACATGTTTTCAATCAATTATTCTTACCAAATTTGACAAAATAATTGCTTCATAAATCATATACCATAGTCTCTGCGAATATCGGCAAATGCCTGTTTTGCAGGTTTGGTTCTTCCTGCCACCATATTTCCTGCCACCATGTCCGCATACCCTTTCTCCAGTTCTGCATTTAACTGTTATTTTTAAATTATATAACCTCTTTATCCAAAAGGAAGTCAATCAAACTGATATTCAGGATACCGTTGTCATTATACCAGCGCTTACCAATGTCCTTTCTAACTACAATCTTAGGGAATGAGTCCCCCACAAGAGCAAATGGGCGAAGTTCAACTTCCATTTTATCCTCCGTTGGCATTGCATAAGCCGATTGAATGTAGGTTCTTTTCCCACCGGAATTAACAACAAAGTCAATCTCCCTCGGAGTACGAACAGAATTTCCATTCTGATTGACGGTTCTTGCATACACCACGCCCACATCAACAGAAAGCTGACGATTTATAAGCTCGTTATAGATGATGTTCTCCATTATGTGTGTCATTTCCTGCTGTCGGAAGCCGATACGGGCATTACGCAGCCCTAAATCCTCACTGTAATATTTGCTTGGAGAGTCAAAATAAGACTTACCCTTTACATCATATCGTTTACTTTCTGAAAATAGAAATGCATCCTCCAAATGTCCGATGTAGGCACGAATGGTATTAGCCGAAACACCCTTTGTCTGTTTTGATTGCAGAGTGCCGGCAATTTTCGGAGGGTTCGTCAAGGAGCCGATAGAGGAGCAAAGTAAATCTAAAATCTGCTCCAGTATATCCTGCCGTTCAATCTTTTTACGTTCCACAATATCTTTGATATATACTTCCGTGAAAAGTGATTTCAGATAATTCATTTTTGCAGCATCGCTTGGCCGTGACAAAATAAGCGGCATACCGCCATAAAACGCATAGTCATCAAAGGCTTCGTTCTTATCTCCGCCCACCACTGAGTAATATTCTGCAAAGCTTAGCGGATGAACACGGATTTCATCGCTCCGTCCTCTGAACTCCGTCAGTATATCACTTGACAGCATTTTAGAATTACTGCCCGTCACATAGACATCTAGGTTCGTCAGGCTGCGAAGGTCATTTAATGCATCATAAAATGTTATCTTCTCTCCATCTTTATTATACGGATTAGCCACCTTGTCGGACATCTGAATCTCATCTACAAAAAGATAATATTCCTCTGCCTTCCCCTCGACAATACCTCGTACATAAGAGGAAAGTTCTAAAGGATTACGATATTTTATATCCTTTGCAAGGTCAAGCTCTATTGAGATAATCTGTTCACTTTTCACACCATTCTGAAGAAGATAATCTCTGTATATATTTTTCAGTAGATAGGATTTTCCACAACGGCGGATGCCTGTTATGACCTTTACCAATCCATCAAAACGGTACGAAATTAACTGCTGTAAATAGCTGTCACGCTTAATATCCATGTAAATTGCTTCCCTTCATTGAACATTATAGCCTGTAAAGACCCTTCTATTCACTTATTATACTGTAAATTGCTTTGGTAATCAAGTTTTCAATGAATTAAAATGCAAAAACGCCCAAAGATATACTTCTTTTATATCCAATATTTTCTTGACCATTATCCTCCATCCAGCTAGCTAACGGAGTATAGGTATCAGATATATATATCATTTGCACTGTACAAATTTTATCATTCTGTTGAATATCTTTAATACTCATATGATCCATCTCTTCTATAGCAAACTTTTCATAATCTTCAATATTCATTTGTAATTTTATACTAAAAGCTCTTGGTATATCATTCCCCCATGTCCAATAATATACAATTTCTTTAATTTCGGTGCTATCAGCAAATGCAACATTAGTTTCTTTCTGTATTGTTTCTTTTTGGCTCTTTGTGCAATCGTATAAAGCATATGTAGTATTATTATCTTGCCATATAATAATAAAGCCTATATAAAATACAAATCCTAAAAGAAAAATGATAGCTGATAATATATACTTAATCTTATTTTTCTTTACCGACTTCCCAACCTCTTTATAATCCGTTTCTTCTTGTTCTATTACCTCTTGCATCATTCATCCCTCCCCCTTATCTATTTCTTCTCCCTTTTAACTTCTATAATTGCTTTATTATCGGCAATTTCTTATTCTTTTACAAATAATATAATTTTTATATTGACAAGAATATTCCTATAGGCTACATTTAAGGGGAAATATTACACCATGTATGATATCCAAAAGCAGCTCTATTTATAGTGTCTACTTTGGAACTTGTATTATGCTGCCTACGGCACTAACTTGTATTTATGGCAGGTATCTTGAAATAATTACCCATTTATCTGATAATAAGAAATTACCAAGCTAGTCCTATGGAATACATAATTGAGAAAGGAATGAAAAAATGAAAAGAGAGCTTTATTTTGCTTTGATATTCGTTACTATTTTATTATTTACAGGATGTAAGAAAGATACAGTCGATACCCCGCTTCAAGATACAAATACTAATTCAAAAACTGATTTATCAGGAGATACAAAGTTATCTGATACTGATTATCACAAAGAGGCTGTCAAGCCTGAATCACAACAACCGGATATTTCGAGTACACTATTTTCCCAAATGCCCGATACTTTCTATTTTCTCAGTGGTGCAGGCGCTTGGCAAACACAGCTTTACTTGATGGAGGATGGTAGTTTTACGGGAATCTATCGTGATACTGAGGCTGGTGCGGCAGACCCACAAAAATGGCCCAATGGTACTACATACATCTGTGAATTTAGCGGAACATTTACACAACCTGAAAAAGTGGATGATTATACCTATTCTGTCCATGTGAAGTCACTGGAATATGCCGAACCTGATACAGTAACATATGAGGATGGATATCGCTATATTACCTCGAATCCTTATGGTCTTGACAATGTGGATGAGGTACTGATTTATCTTCCCGGTTATCCAGTATCAGAACTCCCGGAAGAAGTTTTTTCTTGGATTCGTAGTAGCGGAGAAGAATTTTGGGATGTTGATACACCGGAAACACTGCCATTTTATGCCCTAAACAATGTGAACGAGCAGATGGGCTTTTCCTCCAAAACTCAATCAAAAACAACACAGACCGAGACCAATAATATACCAACCACACAAGATTCTAATAATAAAGAGGAAAATAGAATAGATAAAGAAGATATTTTTATAAAGAGTCATTCATTATTAAAAAATACACCATTTTACACTGCAACAATTGATAACGTAAAAGAAAAATGCTTAGAAAAGCTAGATATTACTTATTCAGAAGAAAAATCGGACGGATATCTAACTTATTATAAAGGCGATGGAATAACTTATATTACAACAGAGGATGGAAGTCTATATTCTATAATATTAACTAACAATAAATATGAATTTGGCTGCGGTCTTAAAGTCGGCTTGGATGAAAGCGAGATTAGTAACCTTGATATTTCATTTAGAATATATAATAAAGACGAAATTGGTGTAGACAAGAAAGTAAACAGTTATTTATTAAGTTATGAAATAGGTCCTTTATCAATGTTTGACTTTGATACGCTTTATTATTATAGTGCTACCTTATATGATGAAAATAAAACAGAAAGCCATGTGGATGGTTTTACGGGACGTTGTATGGGGCTCATGGCTTTTATGAAAGGTGGAAAATTGATTGCGGTATCTACAGATTGGCCTAACGCAAATTAACTACTCTCATTCTAATGGTAGTATGGGACCACATACTGGTTATATTATAATTAATAATCCTGGTGCAGATTTAGGTAATTCTTCACAGCAATGGGTTGACGCAGCGCATTCAGATTCTCAGGCTAAAGGTTACTACAATTACACTATACGTCTGAGTTGCTTACAGTAAAATAAAGTAAATGCTTATTGCTATCCTAAATTTGTAAAGGCCAGCCTTGACCATGTGGATGAACCTTTATAAAACAGTTATTGGTTACTAAAGACTATGAAAAAGGTCGAGAGGTCGGTAGGTGATTAATTCACCTACCGACCTCTCAGTCGAATAAATAAAGGAAGTCCATCCCAAACTTCTCACAGAACTGTATGTGAAAGTTTCCCTTCATACGGCTTTTATCATTCAACCTTATACAGTTTTAAGACTTCTTAATTTTCCATGCGATAAACTCACATTCTCTTTTCTTTATTTCTTTTAACTAGTTTTAAGCCATTCGTTTACGCCTTTTAATACATCTTCATTATTACAGTGTATTCCGTATCATCGTCATAAAGTTCAAATGGAGGTTTAGGATAGTTCTTACCACCCACATATCAAAGACATTATGATAAGGCATAGCCCTGTTCAATTGCTTTTATTCCTAATGCAGAGACAATTGTAAAGCAAAAGTAGGTGTGAATCGTTAAATTTATACATGGATAGAATTATTATCTTAAATTTATTGTTCTACACCAAGCCAATCTACCAACCATTCATCATTTACCTTTTTTAATTCCATACTTACATACATATTGGTTTCTTTTCCTGCTGGCGTAAATTCGTAGGAAGTAACCATTTCATGATCTGATTTTATGGCATCCAAATTAAATTGGCATTGAAATTTGATTAAATCAACTTGATAATCAGAAAAGCTATTTGTAAATTTTGTTGCATCACTTGGATTGACTAAATGATTTTTTAACTCATCAATATCTACAGTTAATACAGCTTTTGCTGCTCCATATGCAGTTGTTCTAAATTGTATGCCTTCTGGACTACTCAAAAACTCGGCTTCTGTTTGAGAACCTGCATTTGGCGTAGAGGGACGGCTGTTTAGAGCTTTTACACTTGTTTTGATAGCATCAATTTGAAATCTCATTGAATTGTATGACTCTTTCATATTAGCATCTGCTTTATTGTATTGTATACCACTTGGAGTACGAAGCATATAGGTGTATTTATCTGTTTGCAAAATGATACCGCTTTGGTCAATTAGCAAAGGAGGATCAGATTCTGTCCAGGTTCCCAGCCACCTATCAATATAGAATAAAGTACCTTTATCAGGTTGTGCTTCCCTTGTTGCTAAACCTCTTTCAAATCGGCACTCCTGATTGATGGTAGTTACTTCATAAATCATATACCATAGTCTCTGCGAATATCAACAAATGCCTGTTTTGCAGGTTTGATTCTTCCTACCACCATATCCACATATCCTTTCTCCAGTTCTAACCAATTACCCTTACCAAATTTGACAAAAATGTTTGCATCCATTCCATACTGACTATCGGCTCTGAATCTATTGGTGCTCTTCAACTTTTGTCAAAATATCGATGATACCTGCTTCAATTTCTTTCTGCTAAGATGCTGCAAGTTCATCTGGCAGACGAACTAAGCAAGTTCCAACAACAGTATGAGAACCTGACGCAAAGATTGTCCCATCAATTATTTACTAACCTTCCCTATGGAATAATTATAAATCCTATTGGATATTCGAAGAATAATCCAATAGAGCTTTTTTATTTCTATCAGAATTAAAGATGCGTTATTTTCGTTATTTGCATCATTAACTTTAGGCATCTTGTTTATTGACAATTTGGTCTATATGTTGTAAACTAAAAGCAAAGGTCTATTAATCATAGACTAGAATAGGATGCATTGTTATGAGTGGATTAAAATTATCTCTAAGCGAAAAGAAATTGCTTGAGCTCATTTGGAGGTATGAACCAGTTGGTTCTAGAGATGTAATAAGACTTTGCAAAAAGGAATTTGTATGGGAAAAGTCCACAACCTATACAATATTAAAAAGATTGTGCAATAAAGGGATTTTGGATAACCAGAAAAAATTGATTGAGGAACATAAGGAGGGATAAATCTTGGAAGGACTATTTCTTTCTGTATTAAAAATGAGCCTTACAGCAAGCTATGTAAGCCTTTTCGTTATTCTTATTCGATTTCCGTTGAAAAAAGCCCCTAAAGTTATCACTTACGCTCTTTGGAGTGTGGTCGCTTTTAGGCTTATATGCCCTTTTTCATTTGAAAGCATGTTCAGTTTTTTACCTCAAAACCTCGCAGTAATTTCACAAAAAACTTCATACCAGCAAAATGTTCAAGCTAGCAGAAATATTATATCACCTGAAATATTTGTAAGTCGTTCTCAGTCTGTAGCAGCAACGGATTTTGGTGCAGATCCATTGCAAATGTGTATACAGGCAGGCACATATTTATGGATTTTGGGCATTGCTTCCATGCTGGTTTATAGTATGGTTTCGGTCGTAATATTGAAAAAAAGATTGAGAAACTCACGGTATGTCGAATTGAATATTTACGAGGTGGATAACCTTAAAACTCCATTTGTACTGGGACTTTTCAAACCGAGGATTTTTATCCCAGTGAGATTGGACGTAGAAGAAAAAAGTTACATCATTCGGCATGAGCAAACGCATATTCGCAGGTTAGACCATATAATTAAACCGTTTGCATTTTTAATCCTGAGTATACACTGGTTCAATCCACTGGTATGGGTCGCCTTTATTCTGATGAGTACAGATATGGAGCTTTCCTGCGATGAAAGGGTAATTAAAGAAATGGGAAATGGAATCAAGAGAAACTATTCTAATTCACTTTTGTCTCTGGCATCAGGGAAACGTATTCTGAACGGCAGCCCACTTGCTTTTGGCGAGGGAAATGTTAAAGGCAGAATTAAAAATGTGTTGAATTACAAAAAACCTGGTTTTTGGGGTGTTGCCGTAGTAATAATTGTTGTGGTTGCTATAAGTGTTGGTTTGCTGGCTAATCCCCGAATTAATTCAGCACTTGAATCCACTGCTGCCGAATGGTCGAAAGGGCAAAACATGGGAGCGGATTTCCCTATCCTTGATTATGCTTCAGATAAAATTGTAATTTTCCACGGCTATTTTGGATTATTTGTCTATGAACTTGACTCGGGTAAATTTATCAACACTCTAGATTTACAGGCAATTGGATGCGAGGCTACGCAAGGAGATAACTACTGCGAAGTATCCGTCAGCTCAGATGGGAATAGAATCCAGCTTCATCCTGCTTCTAGCGAAAACATGTATCTTTATACCCTTTCGGATAGTAAAATGAAAGAAGTGGTATATGAACCGATGGAGGATAAGTTTGATGGACTTATTTCAACCGCAGATGTCATGAGTTCTGATAAAATCGGTAATTGCAGTTATAGTTCTGTCAAATTTGATAATGGAAAATTGGGCTATCTTCAAGCTTCTGAATGGACAATTGATTCTCTGACCTATGTATATGGTAATAAAGTATATAGACTATTTGATTAGGTATTTAAATTTACAGAATAAACAAAAAAGGACGCCTTCATATAACCATGAAAGTGTACCATTGCAATGACATTATACCAGAGATTTTTTCCCGCTGAGTTTTCTAATTCACAAGACTCATTTATAACCTTTTTTTCATTACTTAGATATTTTTTGACTACACCCTGCTTTTCTGGTGGAATATTGTACACATTTTATTAAAAATAAGATTTATTTTTTCCTCATGCAAAATCTTGTATATCACATATATTAATTTTAACTATCCCTAATCTTTCATATGCATTTTACCTTTAGGGCAACATCCTAACTTTATTATACTGAATTCCTAAACATAATTTTTATGCTATATAGAGATAGAGACTAAAGTTTTTCCACTTCAGGAAGGAAAACTATTGCATTATTTTTCCTTCCTCCACTAAGACATGTCGGTCACAGTATGCTGCCACTTTAGAATCATGAGTTACAATAATTAACGTCTTCTTCAATTCTTTTTTTGTATTCATTATCAGCTCCATCACTGCCTCCGCAGTTTCTGAATCTAAATTACCTGTTGGCTCATCTGCCAAAATAACATCTGGATTATTTATTATAGCTCTTGCAATTGCAACTCGTTGTTTCAAACCTCCCGATAGCTCATGTGGATACTTATTAAAATGTGAACATATATTTAATGATTTACCAATTTGATATAGCATATCTTTAACTTGATCATAAGTTTTATGTTCAAGCAGGGATGGCAGTATGATATTTTCACTAGCTGTTAAATTCTCTAAAAGCCTAAAATCCTGAAATACAAATCCAATATTATTTCTCCTGTAATTCTCCATTTGATATATATTAAATTTATATATATCCTTTCCGGCATAGTAAATATTTCCCCCTGTTGGTTTTAATTCCCCACCCATTATTTTTAATAGCGTAGTTTTTCCACATCCTGATTTACCCATAATAGCCACACTTTCTCCCTTATTAACCGAAAACGACATATCATTGAGAACAGTAATTTGTGATTTGTTCCTTGCATGTGATGAATCATATATTTTTCTTAAATGTTCTACTTTAATTATTTCCATTATAAACTTTCTCCCTTAATTTAACTTTAAATATTTCGCCAAAAATATCTTTGAAATTCATATTTGGTTATTAGGTAGCCCACATATTGTATTAGCAGAAAAAGAGCTGCATAAATTCCCCAGTCACAAATTAATATAATTACGTTTCCACCTTGGTATGCTCCATCGCATATTAAATAAATTACACTCATTATCACGGCTAATATATTTGGTCCAATTATAAGGTTTTTTAATTTATTTCCAATCAATTTATTTATCTTTATTCTTTTAACACCTAAATCATAGAGTAGAATGTATTCTTTATTTTCTTGATCCCAATTTATAAATTTTTTTAGAAATACTATACTTTCCTGCTCAACTGCAAATATAATGGCAATACTCATTATAAGAATTTCTATTATTTTATTCTCACCAATCTGTGCATTCACAAGCTGATCTTTTGTCCATACCACAGCATTATCTTCAAATTCCCTTATTTTTTCTGTACTTAACATATCTTTATCTTTTAATAAAATCATTTTATCAATTTTACAGTTCTTTTCCATGTCATGGAATTCCTTATTATTAAAAACAATAACATTATTTAATTCATTCATTAATGATTTTCCAAATAAAACTTTCCATTGTGAATCAAGGACTGAGAACTTTGTTTTCTCCACTTTATTATCGATTAGAACAGTTTGTCTGTTTTCCAACGGTAAAAAAGATTCCGGTGTATCTTGGGATATATAGACAATTTCACCTTGCTGAATTTGAATATCTTCACCAGTTAGCTTTTGAAGAGTGCCAGAAGAGATTCCTATCACTTCCTCCTTATCGCACATTACGTGGATAATTTCCAATGTAAGACCATTATCAGACTCGATTCCATCTCCATATATAACCACTTCATATGGGTAATTCTGTTCAAATTCTTCTTTCATATTTTGTGTGTTTGTTGATTCCATCAATCCACTAACTAAAAACATAGAAATAAAACTTATTAAATAGATTGAGTATAACACCTTAGAATTACTCTTACACTGAAAGATAAAATCGTTCCATTCAAGAAGATGATTATAATATAATCTATGACTCTTCTTTACCATGTTTTTAAGAAACTCCTCATCAGTATTAATCATCAACCAGATACCTATTAAATTCAACATGAGAGAAAGCAACATCTTTCCAACCGTATATTTCCACAAAAGTGCTAGTGATATCATTAATATAACTAATCCACAAATAAATCTACAGTTATTGATATAACGTAATTCAGACTTTCTTTTTTCCTGTCCTTCATCAAATAAAAAACCACTTTTCACTTGTTTTATAATAAAAAATATAATTGAAATGAAAGCAAGCATGATAAAGAATAGCAAAGTAATAAAAAATGATTTTATAGCATTGCTATATACAAAATCATACGGAATTTTTATAAAATTTACATAAATAGCGCCTACAAGTATTTCCCCCAATACTGTAGTTAACAAATTAATAACAACAGTAGTAAGAATGTATTCCGCCACTATTTTGTATAATAAGTCGGATATCCTAATCCCCAAAGTAAAAAGTAGGCTATATTCCTGTTTTTTTGATTTAATGTAGGCTTTTAAGGCATATTGGAAAATCATAACTCCAACAATAAATGTTACTCCCCCAATACAATAAAGAGCAATACTTAAATTTCCAACCTTGTATCCTTTTTCTTCCATATGTTGTAAATATAACAACGCATTAATTAGCATAATTAAAGGAAAACATATTACTGCACAATTCAAAAATAACATTTTACAGCTATAGCTATTTCTTCTAAAACTCAAAAAAAATAATTTATATAGGTTCATTATACCTCCCTCTCCACTCACCCTACTTTTCATCATCATAATTTTGTAATAAACTCCCCAAAAAATTAACATAATCCTTAAATTGCTTCAAACCATACTTTGTAATCGTGTAAGAAGACTGTGGTTTTCTTTTTACAAAATTCTTATTTACAGTGATATATTCAAATTCTTCAAGTTTTCTTAACTGTGCTCCAAGATTACCGTCCGTAGCACCTGTTATTTGCTTTAAATCTTTAAATGTTTTTGTTCCAGAAATCAATGCTGATAGAATGGCTATTCTTAGACTAGTTTGAAAAGCTTCAGGTATCGAACTTATTTCCATCGGTTTCTTCCTCTTTTCTTAGATACATTCCTAATAGCACCATTCCCAATGTCATTATTACATTTATTAATATACTGCTGATAGAGAGCTGTTTTGTATATCCTAATATGCTAAAATTAATATTCTTCATACTAGTAAACATAGCTATATACAGCAAAGAGATAATTGCAGTCACTACTGTAATTATTCTCCTTTCTGCTAATATTCCAGTCATAAAAAGTGCAATGAATACTGGCACTATAATCATTAATTCTTTACATCTCCATAATACATTGACCACATCTGAGTTATTTTGAGCAATCATATTTACATATAAGAAAGAAAAAAATTGCGAACCAATTAAAATTCCTCCCCATATTTTAATCATTTTACTTCCCCAAAAATTCAGGCTGTTTCTTTTGCATTTATAACAATACGTGTAACAAACTATATATGATATAACTAAAAAAAATTGTATAATTTTCGAGCAGACAATATAATACAATGAATTGTATCCTATAACTCTTCTCATAAAATACAGTGAATATTCCAGAACCCAATTTATAAAGTTAATGCCACCTATCCATATAAAAAAGCTGGAAAATACAGAAAAATCCTTTTGTGTCTGAATTATTACATGCTTTATTAGTGAGATATCATCCATTGCCCTTTTAACGTTTTCTTCCATATAATTTACTCCTTCTAATTTATATACTCTATATTACAGAGTTCTCTGCGCATTGTCAATGATTCTTTTAATATTTACAACTTTATATTATGTATCTGCATTCAATATTTAATTTTTGTCAAATCTAAATTATTAATATATTTACAAATTAAATCAATGGTTGTTTTTAATTCGGGAATAGACAAATTTTCATAATCAGAATCTTTTTTGCGTGCAGTTTCCATGTCAAAATATCTTTGTGTAATCATCATACTGGGAATTCCTTTGCGGTCAAAAGACAGATGGTCACTATTGGGTTCTCCCCTCACATAACCTTCATACTCCGGAAATAGTTTGTGCCATTCATCGGTCAGGGCATTTCTTACTCCATCCAAGGCATGTGCCCCTCCGCCAGTAGTGCTGACAAAATGGGGAGTAGCAACTATAATTTCCTGACCATCCTTGTAGCCGACCATATCTACTGTTACATAATCTCCTTTGTTTGGAGTTCCTAGTATAGCCCCTGATGTTGACGGAGTGCTTCCCAGTCTAACGCCATTACCTGTAACCTCATATGAAGAAACATAAGCCCTAGTAGGTTTTAAACCTGCTAGTATCTCTTTATCTGAGACTTGTGGCACTTACTGAACTGCTGAAACATTTCCCCCTATTTTCAGCTGCACATACACTTAATGTTGGTGTTGATAAAGCAACAACTACTAAAGAAAAAACCATCACTTCAGTTCCCAGCAATATTTTACTGGATATCTGCTATTTACCAAATAAAAATTATAGTCTTCAATACTATTCCATTCATTTTCCTTAAACTGAAAACTGTATATAGAATACGGCAGAGATACAGTAACTTTTTCCTTTGATTTTAGGTTTATTTCAACAGGTTGATTTGTATTGTCAATCATATACATTTCCAGATCAAGACCATTGCAGTAATGTAAATCTGATTCGATATATAATTTGTATAAAGGAACTTTCATTTCTTTATCTGTAATATTCTGTATCTCTACAGTTGCATATACCACTTTCATGTCTGAACTCCCCAAGCCCATATATTCTCCATACTTTTCTCTGACAGCCTCATTATTTAGCCACTTTGATGAAATTACAGATAAATTGATTCCTTCCTCTAACATATGAATTTTTGAAAACGGAATATAAACCTGTTTTGCACTTGGATACGCTGCATTTACCCTATATATTTGTATGAAAGAAGCTGTAACCACAAACAAACATAGTATACCTATGATAAAGATATTTTTTTTCCTATTCATTTACTCTTTCCTCTTTCCTATGTATGCTATTGTGGAATATATGTTTCTTTTATCTTGCCACCTTCGATTATATAAATCTCATCCGATAAATATTCCAATTCTTCAGAATCGTGAGAAGATAAGATAATAAGTTTTCCCCTTTTTTTATATTCCTTTAGTATATCTCTTAAGTTTTTAATACTTTCCTGATCCAGGGCATTTGTCGGCTCATCAAGAAGTATCATGTCTGGATCTTCCATAATAGCTGCTGCGATTCCAAGTTTCTGCTTCATTCCTAATGAATATTTTTTAACTTTTTTCTTTTCATAAGGATCTAATCCAACCAGTGCCATGGTTTGTTCAATTTCTTTCATTCCAATCAATCCCTTAATATCTGCCAATACTTTTAGATTACGGGCTCCGCTGTAATTATTGATAAAACCTGGATTTTCAATCAATACCCCTACACTTGGTGGAAACGCCTGATTTCTATCCAATGGCTTCCCATCAATGTAGATTTCACCTTCTGTTAATTTGATTAATCCGCAAATAGCCCGCATGATCATAGTTTTCCCAGAACCATTCTTGCCTTTTAATCCATATATTTTCCCTTTATCCATGCTTAGGCTCACAGAATCCAATATGGTACTTTTATCAATTATCTTAGTTATATTACTCACTTCTAAATACATGTTTTCCCTCCTACTCCTTTTTCAAAATATCCTGTCTATAAAAGTAATGATAACCACCTACAGCAGATACAAATCCAATTAAAATAGCATAAATGCAGCCAAACTCCATACTAATATTGCAATTGGGAAACAACCATGAATTCCGAAGCAGCATGGTATAATTTCCCGGTAATAATGGATTATCCCAGTAGGCAGAAGCAACACAAACGGTCAGCATAATTATAACTGCTACAAGTGGATTCCAAAGAAAGGATAAAAACATTTCCAACAGTCCGGAAGCAATAGCAAACAGAACTGGAATCACAAACAAGGTAATAATCAATTGCATAGGGCTTAGTAAATTCATCTGAAGCCCCCAAATATCTTTCACATTCCACAAATTTAAATTGCCGGTGAAAGCTGCTGCTACCGTGATTGTAAGATATATAATTCCATAATAAACTAAAGTATTCACACAAACCCAGATGCATTTACTGTACCACCAGTTCCGTTTACTTCCAGAACGGATTAAAAACTGATATCCTCGTTCTTCAAAATCAGCTCGAGGATACTTTACAATGATTAGATAGTACCATACTTGAAGAAAAAACCATTCAGTGGGTATATTAATATTCTGGTTTCTATCCAAGGTTGAGAATTCTCTCATTCCCTTAAAAAATCCACATAGATAGTCCAACAAAGTAATTTCTTTATTCTGTAACGCCGGATTGCTAAAGATATGGTTGTACATAGTAAATATGATTAATACAATTAAAATAATTAAAAACATAAATTCATTCCATGCTAAGAACGTCCCCGTCTGTATATCATATCTAATCTGGCTTCTAAATTTTTTCAATTCCAATTACCTCCTTGTTTGAGGTAATAAAGCGAAAAATAATAAATCCAATTAAACAGTAAATCAATACCCCATAGACCATTCTAAGTCTTAAAGCCTGCCTGCTCCATATGTAATAATCTGCCGTATATAGTTTTAATAACATGCTCATCCGGGGTTGATTCATCTCAAAAAATATAATACTAAAAACTGCAATAATACCATATATAATATTGTTCTTTACCCAGAGAGAGATAAGAAGAATATTTTGTATAATAATGTTACGAATAACACACATGAGAAAAAGGAACACCAATAATTCCAATAATCCCATATTAGTCGTTGTTTCTGATTTCATATAAAAATAACTCTGTTCAACATTCCAGTTAAAATCCGCCTTCACTGGAAACTGTCCAATAACACCTATGACTAACATGAAAATAAGAGCATAGATCACAGAATATATTAAAATCTTGCCTTCCTGCATCTTTAGAAGCTGCTTCCATGAATTATATTTTGTAATACGAATCGCCATGAAATCATGCTTTGTACTGAAAGATAATGTTATTATTAGTGGAAATACAATCAAAGTCATGTAAAACATTGGACTCATCATAAAGACATAACAATCCAATATACAGAAAATGTCCTGGTAAGCATTGATACCATCTATTCGATTTATAGAAAAGCCAATAAAAATAATAATATATATGGTACAAACAGCCAAAATACCTGTATTCTCTAGTACATTCTCCATAATATGTTTCCACATTTGACTCTTATTTTGCTTCATAACGTTCCCCTTTCCAGAAGTAAAACACCGCAATCAGTATTAAAAGAAATAAGCCAATAAGAGGTACCACTATATGATTATCACTAAAACCTGGCGTTAAAAATAAATTTGGCCTGAAATTAATTTGTGGGAAAAAACTATTGATAGAGTAGATAAAGTAATAACATATAAATGGAGTAATTAGCACTGCGAATTTGTATTCCATATAAAATGTTGTAACAAGTGATATCCCTACAATGGCTCCCGCAAACAGAAAATCAAGTGCTAGAAATAGAATCGTATGAATCCATGGATGGGTGTAAAACAATTGAAACCCAAAAGCTGTACGCTCAGGTCCAAAGGACATAATCGGTTCAGGTATTAAAGCTGGAAAGCGCATGCAAGTAGCATACAAATCTACCACTAATGGTACAACTACGGCTATTCCTCCTGCGACCGTAACAGATATATACTTTGCCACCAGATAATTCTTACGTTTTGTGCGGGTATATATATTCTGCAGATAGCCTGTCTTTAAATCTTCATAATAGTTAATTCCTCCAGGTAGAACAGCCAGAAGAGGAAGGATTAAATAATATAAATAGCTTTGCATAGGAAAACTGCTGGCGCCAATCCACCTATAGAATACGCTTTCCGGACAATAGGCATTTTCGCTGGCAATTCCAGGTCCCCATACATGCTGGTATAAATGCCAGCCTATAATGATAAGACCTATAGTAAGAGAGGCAGCCATCCCTTTACTATAAATTGTTCTTTTACATTCATTCTTAATAATATTTTTCATTTTTCCACTCCTAGCGGAATTTTAATTAATCCCATATCATCGGGTTTAACTGAATTAATACCTTGGTTATTTATATATAATACATAATATAATTCACTATTTTCCAAGATTTCATCCGCTACAATGTACACAATATCCGTGGTTAACGTTTCTCCTTCTTGAACCGGATGGTGAAAATAGCTCTGAACTTTCGGCTTACCTAAAGATGCCGTTGCCATCTCTGCATAACCTGAGCCCACCTTGCCTGCATTAGAATTAAAGATATTAAGCCACATAGCATTCAACCACAGGTCATTCACTTTTGCACTGCTATCTTTGTATTGTATAGTAATATTAAGTGCCAAATAGGAATAATCATTTATCAGGTTGAAATTTTCATCGTATTGATACATGGAGTAATCTGGTACAGCATCCCAATTCTCACCATGTTCTTTCGTAACTTTTACTGAATTGATATGATATGTCCAGGCATCCTGAAGAATTGTATCTGAAGCTTCATTAATTGTTTCTCCATCAATATATGAATTTGCAATTTTTCCCCATACTTGATCTTTTGTCAAAGTCTCATCATCTATATTGGTTGTGCCAATAGGATCTTTTTTCGAAACTGTGTCTGTTGGAGCCGGTGTTTTCTTGGATACTTCTTCGTATCCTTGATCTCCTTTAATAAATTTAATTGTTCCGATTATACAGATAACGCAAACAAGCGTTACCAATCCATACTTTATCCATCTCATTATTTTACCCCTTCTTCTTAATTAGATACTAGCATATCATTCTATTCATCAACTTTCAATATTTCCGACACAATCGACAGATTTTACGAATAACTTACAGAATATTTTTTATTCACCAAAAAAATACCTGTTAAAGATTTTTATCCTTAGCAGGCATTTTTCACGTTATCCATTTAATATAATGTTACAGCTGAAAATTCCTTGACGTTCTTCTAATATCATATTGCCGTTATATTTCTTTATAACACTCTCTATATTCATAAGTCCTATTCCATGATTTTTTCCTTTTGTAGATATTGGCTTTTCATCAACCCATTTTATATTTTGATTTGTACTATTTGATATATGAATAACAACAAAATCATTATATGAATCTAACTTCATGTTTATAAATCGGTTCTTGATTACTGTTTCACACGCTTCTATTGCATTATCCAATAAATTACCGAATAATGTTGTTACTTCTATTTGCTCCATAAATTTTAGATCTACATTTCCTATTTCCAATTCAAAATTTATATTATGTAAAGAAGCACATTTTTCCTTGTCATTTATCAAAATATTAAGTATAGGATTATTAGAATACTCGTGTGGAACTAATGGTTTTAACATTCTACTTATTTCTTCCGTATAAGCCTTTGCATCTTTTATTCCCCCCACTTGGTATATTTCTTCAACCATCTTTAGATGCTTATTTACATCATGTAGAATTTTTATTGATTCATTATACTTTTCTTCTTGATTATGATAATACTTATATTGTAAATCTGATTGCTGCTCCAACAACTTTAATTTTAGCTTCAACTGACCATTTTCTTCCGAATATTTTGTGAAATATAAAAAGAACATTGTAATGGCAACTATACCAAACATATTAATGAGCAGCAGTATATTTTCTGCTGTACTAATTACAATCTCATTTGATACCACTATAACGATAACCGAAAGATTCAAAATGCTATAAATAATAATTACTGAATATACCACATATTGAGCAACCGTAAACTTATTTTGCTTTCCCGATTTCCAAATTCTAATTACTACCAAATAGTAAAGCACTAATATTGTCAATTTTGAAAATGTTATTTTTAAACATTGAAGCATCCCTGGCTGAATATCTTTTATATCCAATTTCCAAAATATGAATTCTAAAAGTATATAGCCTACAGTCTCAGATATTGTTATAATCAACATCAATACAGTTACTTCAAATATTCTTTGTAAAGCTCCCTTTCCATAATCAAAATATACGCTTGCAACTATAACTCCAAAAAGTATAATCCAACTTAAAAAATTTAAAAGTGGAATATTTAGTAAATTAATCAAGACCATAATACTAATCACTCCGATCTGTATTACAGTATAAAGTAATTTACTTCTGTATGCCCTTTCATATGACTCATTAATATATTGAAACATGATGGCAGAAATAATAACACAAGAAAATATTGTCCCTAACAAAAGTGATAAATAGTTTTCCATTGCATCTCCTATATACTTTTATGTATAAATTTATTCATTTTCTCTCGAAAATTTGCCGATTTCTTTTGTGATACTGGAAGTATGCTCCCATTTTTTAAATACAAGTCGTATCCCTTGATCTTCAAAACATACTTCATATTAACCATGTAGCTTTGGTGGCAACTGGCAAACATATATGACTCCATTTTCTTGATGATATCTTTCATTTGACCAATAAAAAAATATTCTTTTTTACTTGTTTTTAACATTATTTTTCGACCAACATACTCAAAATAATAAATGTCATCCACATCAAATTCCTTTATCACGGTATCTAGGTGCTGTTCTTCTACTACTTCAAGCACTTCAAAAGTCACAACTTGTTTTTGCTGCTTTTCCTCTTCCACTATATGTACCGCCTCACTTAATTGAAGGTTGATTTTATCTTTTACAACTGGCTTTTCCAAATACGCAAAAGCATGTACTCCATTAAATGCCTGTTCCATGTATTCATGAAAACTTGTTATATAAATTATTTTTGTTTTTCTACTTATGGAACGGAATTTTCTTCCCGCAATAATCCCATTCATTCCATTACCCATAGCAATATCAAGAAAAACGATATTGAAAGAATGATTACTTTCCAGAAGTTCCTCACCTGTTTTATATGTGCTTATTGTATGGGAAAGATTCTTTTCATTCATATATTCAACAACATAATTTTTAATAACATTTATGTCTTTTTCATCATCATCACAAATTGCTATTTCTATCATCTGTCTGCACCCCACCTAGAAAAGTCAGCGTTTTTGGTTATTTGCATAGTCTCCATTGTTAGTATTTTTTATATATAATTATATCGGTATTTTAAAAAAATAACCTTACTAACGACGCAACATTTCACACAAAACTCCATTTCTTTTTTGCAAATTTCGTAATTTAAAACAGACACTTAATAGCAAAAGGAGCATCATTTCCTTTTAGGTTCTTTCTCATATTTAATAATTCAATACCATATTTAAGTAAATATTTCATTCATATTTAATTTTTGTCAAATCTAAACTTTCAATATATTTACAAATTAAATCTATGGTTGTTTTTAATTCGGGAATAGACAAATTTTCATAATCAGAATCTTTTTTGCGTGCAGTTTCCATGTCAAAATATCTTTGTGTAATCATCATACTGGGAATTCCTTTGCGGTCAAAAGACAGATGGTCACTATTCGGTTCTCCCCTCACATAACCTTCATATTCCGGAAATAGTTTGTGCCATTCATCGGTCAGGGTATTTCCTACTCCATCCAAGGCATGGGGACCTCCGCCAGTAGTGCTGACAAAATGGGGAGTAGCAACTATGATTTCCTGACCATCCTTGTAGCCGACCATATCTACATTAATACACGCTGCAATTCGTTCCAGTTCCTCATTGCTAAGATTGGATACATAGTATTTGGAACCTAGCATAAACCTTTCTTCTGTACTAAAGAAGATAAATCTTAGTTTAAAAGGTAGTTCGGTATTAGCGAGTAAATGTGCGACTTCCAATAAAGTAATAACCCCCGATGTATTATCAATAATACCTAATTCTTTGGATACGGTATCATAATGAGCAGATAAGACCACTATTTTATCGGTATCCTGACTTACCTTATTATCTGCAATCACATTATATGCGGTACCAATCCTTTCACTATTATAAGGATTTATATTAAAATAGTCCCCACTTCCTGTTGCTCGTATATCGTATTCGTAAGCAGGAACCTCCTGAATATCAACATGGTATCCATACAGTTCCATTTTTTCTTTAATATAGTTTGCTGCCAAATGTTCTGATTCGGTACCCCATTTTCTACTCCCATGCTTTGTCAGATTTTCCAGATGTTCCTCTATTTCAGTATCTAAATCTACTGAAACGGGAACTGATTCTTCAGGCTCTTCTGTTTCTAAATCTAATGGTGGGAATTCTATTGGATATTCGTTTTCAGAATCTTTTATTTCCATGGTATCCGGATTTGAGACATCTTCTGGAGAATTTTTTTTACAACCTGATATCCCAATTACTGAGATAATTAATATAATCCATAATAAGTATTTTTTCATAAGTATTTTGTACCTTTCTTCATGAAATAACTGTATAATTGGTGCTTGCATCTTCAAAGATGATTACACTATTTTCTTGTTCTTTACAAATTCAATTGTTCCAAGAATAACACATCACACTCCATAACATCCTATATCTTTCATATCGAATACTGAGCCCATGATCACACGCAAAAATCAGATTGTGTATTTAATTCTTTGCTTTTCTCTTTAGTCTATCTTATAATTCATAGCTTGAGAATTAAATAATTTAGCATATAAGCTATCTTTCTTATCCAGCAGATTAGTATGACTGTCATAATCAGAGACTTTTCCATCATCAATGATGAGTATTTTATCACAGAATATACTACTTGACATTCTGTGAGATATGTATATTGCAGTTTTATTACCTACCAAACTATTAAAATTCTCATAGATATCTGCTTCTGCCAAAGGATCTAGAGCACTGGTAGGTTCATCTAATATGATAAGAGATGCTTCTTTATATAATGCACGGGCTATGGCAACCTTTTGGCTTTCTCCACCGGACATTTCAATACCATTTTCGTCATAGGATTTGCCAAACATAGAGGATAAGCCATTTGGAAGGTTGTTAATTTTATCTTCAAGCCCAACTTCTTTTATGATTTCCATAGTTTTATCGTCTGAATTGATTTCATTACAGGTTATATTTTCTTCAATGCTAAATGCAAATAATTTATAGTCTTGGAATACGGCTGCAATTTGCTTCATATAGCTTTCATAATCATAGTCAAATATACTATGGCCGTTTATAAGAATCTCTCCGAAAGTAGGTTGATACAATCTGCATATTAGTTTTACTAAGGTTGTTTTACCAGCACCATTCAAACCAACGATGGATATCTTTTCTCCTTTTTGTATGTGAAAGGAAATGTTATGAAGAACTTCTTTTTCACTATTTGGGTAAGAGAAACATACATTTCTAAATTCAATGGAATCGATATTTCCGTTGAATATTACATTGCCACCTGCCTTTCCTTCATTAGGAAGGGACATAAATTCCATAAATGGATCTAGATATCCTAAAGTTTGAACGATATCAATCAGACTGTTTCCTAATTCTGTTGTGGAACGGCTAAAGTTGATAGCTGCATTTACATACATAGTAAAGGAACCTAAACCAATTCTAGGACCAAAGGTATTCGTTAATACCCGTAAGGCTACATAGCCATAGGCTAAAGCAGCTTGTAAATCATTCATGACACCATATAGTCCAAGGAAGAATCCTTGCTTTTTATAATAAGCACTAAACCAGGTATTGATTTCTTCGTTGTACATGGTAACCCTATCTGTTAGCATTTTATTCATTCCGAATAGTCGAATGTCCTTCTGAGGTT
>ENA-UOOR01002026-UOOR01002026.1-fermentation-metagenome-genome-assembly--contig:-NODE-2026-length-21851-cov-10.698477_pt1 | contig 21851 bp, 20 predicted proteins | sample MGYA00245780_ERZ724029 | MGnify/ENA primary metagenome ERZ724029 (study PRJEB28704, sample SAMN03018315) | fermentation metagenome | biome: anthropogenic terrestrial biome; feature: soil... | reverse complement strand
GATGGTTATATATCCGATATTGATAAGATTGTAGCCGCAAAAATTGAAGAAATTATGGAAGTTTAAAATTATCGGTGTATTGCAACGTTATTTTGCTTCGCAAAAACGGGCTTTCGCAATTGCTTACGTCGTTATAATTTTAAGATATATATAACTGCAAAAATTTTACTTTGCAGATATATGCAAAAATAATGGAAGTGTGATATGGATTGTTTATGTTTGACCGGTATGCTTGTTAAAGAAGCTAAAGAGGCTCTAAGCAGCGAAGGTATTTTAGATTATGATATAGCATTAACATCACCACCAAGGCTTTCAGACAGGGGATACAGTGATGATTCCAGAGTTATTCTTGTAAGACAGGGTGACTCAAATGAATCAGGTAATCCACGCCTAAAGGTTATGGTGTGTAATCCAAAGATAATGTTATCTTATTCATCCAACTGAGTAGGATGTCATGTATGATATGGTTTTAAAGGCAGTCTATAATAATCGTAACCTTATTCGCCCTAAGTTGACGCATGTTGACTTAGGGCATTTTCATACCTGCTAATCATCAGGCATAGGATGGTTGAAGATATTCAGCGTATCAAACAAATCATCAATATTCACTGTCAGTCCCTCAAAAATTTCAGACGATGCAGTTTCTCCATTTTTATATGTTTCCATTTTGTCAACCTTATAATCAGTGAAAGAGTATATTGTAATTTTTCGAGTATCCGAATCGACAATCCAATACTCTGATACACCTGATGTCATGTAGGTGTTCAGTTTATATATCACATCCTTTGTCTTTGTAGAAGGAGAAAGGATTTCCAGTGTAAGAGCAGGTGTACCCATATATCTACCTTTGACGGTGACATTATTATCGATATCACAAAGAACTATAAGATCAGGCTGCATGACGTCCGGATCTTTTATATTCTGCTTTTTAAAATGGACATCAAACGGAGCTAAATAGGGTTTGCATTTTTTCTCTTTGAAATATTGCTTAAACAAAAGATACAAGTTACCTAATATTTCCTGATGAAAAATATTTGGTGAAGCCAGCAGAAAAATCTCACCATTTATGAATTCCATTCTGCTATCAGATTTTTCGTATATCTGCATAAACTCTTCATATGAAACTTTTCTTCGTTCATACTGATAATCCAAAGCATTCTCGCGTATTGAAAAGTATTTGTCGATATCGGTTATATAAGGTACCAGGCGGGCAACTCTTTCGTTGTTTTTAGTTATGATGATGTCTTCATTATCGTTTGTTACAGATTTCAAATACTTCCCAAAACTGTTCTTCATGTCGGTTGCAGTTACTAACATAAATATCACCTTCTAAAATTATTAATAATCTTTAAATATTTTCTTGTACTTGAGGTTTCCTCTTAATTACATTATACGTTTAAATAGCTTAATAGTCAACAAAAAAGTGCTTAATATAGCTAAACGAATAGCTAAATTCAAGAAATTACTACGATCTCTAAACACCTTTTTAGACACATCACAATCTTTTAGCGATATTCAGGTATTGTTGTTAATGCAGTTACTGTTATGTTATCATAATATAGAAAAAACAGTTTCCTATAAAACCATAAGTTTGGAGAAAATTATGCAAAAAGAGAAAATACTAAAGCAATACTTTGGATATACAGCTTTCCGAAGCGGTCAAGAAGAAATCATTGATAATATTTTAGAAGGAAATGATGTAATTGGCATCATGCCAACCGGTGCTGGGAAATCAATGTGCTTTCAAATACCTGCAATGATATTGGATGGAATAACTCTGGTTGTGTCACCGTTGATATCATTGATGAAAGACCAGGTACAGGCTCTTAGGGCAAATGGGATTCCTGCAGCTTATATAAATTCAACATTAACCTATCCTCAAACTATAAAGGTATTTGAAAATGCTAAGTCCGGTAAGTACAAGATTATTTATATTGCACCGGAACGCTTGGAAACCGATGAGTTTAATAAATTGGCCAGGAGTGCTAATATTGCAATGGTAACGGTGGATGAAGCACATTGCGTTTCGCAATGGGGACAGAATTTCAGACCAAGCTATCTTAAAATCGCTGGATTCATTGAAAACCTGGCAAAAAGACCTGTGATATCGGCATTCACAGCGACTGCAACTAATGAAGTACGAGAAGATATCATTGAGCTTATTAAACTGGAAAAGCCTTTTACGATGGCGACGGGCTTTGATCGACCAAATCTGTACTTTGAGGTACAGAAGCCTGTTGACAAATATGAAGCACTTTTGAAATATCTGAAAGACAATTCCGGAAAAAGTGGAATTATATACTGTTCAACACGAAAAACAGTGGAAGAAGTACATGATAAACTGGTTCTTGATACATACAGCACAACAAGATATCATGCCGGGCTGTCTGAAAACGAACGCTCCATGAACCAGGAAGATTTTCTGTATGACAGAAAAACAATTATGGTGGCAACCAACGCCTTTGGTATGGGGATAGACAAAAGTAATGTTTCTTTCGTGATCCATTATAATATGCCAAAAAATCTTGAAAGCTATTACCAGGAGGCTGGTAGAGCAGGCAGGGATGGAGCTGCTGCTGATTGTATTTTATTGTATGGGGGTCTGGATGTTATTACCAACCAGTTTTTAATTGACATTACTTATGAAAATAATACATTAGATATTGTTAATATGGAGCAGGTAAAGGAAAAGGACAGGGAACACCTGAAACAAATGACATATTATTGCCACAGCTCTGATTGCTTAAGAGAGTATATATTGAAATATTTTGGTGAACGAACAACAAATTATTGCGGTAATTGCAGCAATTGTAATAGCAACTTTGAAGAAATGGATGTAACTGTTGAAGCACAGAAAATACTCTCCTGTATTTCAAGAATGGGTCAGCGATTTGGTATAAAAGCTATAATCGACACACTTAGAGGCAGTAAAGGAGAAAAAATAATTAGAACAGGATTGAGTAAAATCAGTACATATGGAATTATGGCTGAGATGACAGAAAAAAGGATACGTGATATTATCAATTATCTGGTATTGAATGAATATATTTTGCTAACAAACTCAGAGTTTCCTGTTGCAAAGCTAACACAAAAAGCAAAACTTGTGCTTTTTGACGGTGAAAAAATAATCATGAAAATCACAAAGGAAGAAAAAAAGAAAATCAAGCCTTCGAAGAAAATTACAACGGAGAGTACAGAACTATTTAGCAGATTAAAAGCATTAAGATACAAGCTTGCACAGGAGAAGAAGGTTCCTGCCTTTGTCATTTTTTCAGATGCAACATTAATGGATATGTGCAGAAAAATGCCTTCTAATGAGGAGGAGTTTCTGGAGGTTTCCGGTGTTGGGCAGGTTAAGTTGAAAGCGTATGGTAAAAAGTTTTTGGATGTACTAAATGAAAAAGTGTAATCGAGTTTAGTAGAAAAACATAAAAATTATGATACATATATTGCTAATGTATGATTGAGAAATGAAACACGATTTTTACGTGTATCGTTATATTATTGTCCTGCAACAACAAACAAAAAAAACAAGTTGTTGAAAATGAGGAGCCTTGTAATGCTGTTATACCAATGGTTACAGAAAACATTTTCAGTCGGAGTTTTTATGGTTTTGAATTTTATTCTGACTTCTGACTCCTGACTTCTTGCAGCTTTGCTGCGTTATGTATTAATTTGATAAATTATACGGAGGTAAAAAATTATGAAGAGCTACAGAAAAGAGTTATGGTTTGATATTGAAAAAAGGCGTGAATTTATAAATATTACACCGCAAGTTAGGCAGTGTCTTAGAGAAAGTGAAGTTAAGGAAGGATTACTCCTTTGCAATGCCATGCATATTACAGCAAGTGTGTTTATTAACGATGATGAAAGCGGACTACATCAGGACTTTGAGAGATTTCTCGAAAAACTTGCACCTGAAAGACCATACAGTCAATATGAGCATAATGGTTTAGAAGATAATGCTGATGCTCACCTTAAGCGTACGATTATGGGTAGGGAAGTAGTAGTAGCTATTACAGAAGGTAAGCTTGACTTTGGCCCATGGGAGCAAATATTCTATGGAGAATTTGACGGTAAAAGAAGAAAGCGTGTTTTGGTCAAGATTATAGGCGAGTAATAGGCACAGTATCACAGCAATAGCTTGTGATACACCAATTCCCTTGACAGTGAAAACGAAAAAGCGATTGTTGGAGCAATTAATGAATTATTAAAAGGAAAAACTGTTATAACTATAGCCCATAGACTGTCAACAATACTTGATTGTGATCGGGTTGTTATAATGGATAGCGGAAAAGTCACAGCAGTATAGCTTTTTATCCAAGAGTTGTTGTTCAATAATCATTCAAAAAAATCTATTGAAAGGATAAATCTATGAAACTTCGAAATATGACCTGCATTTATATAGAAAACGATGATAAGATACTGATGATGTATAAAACAAAATCTCGATTTTGGAATGCACCAAAATGGACAGGTATCGGAGGTCACTTCGAGGAAAACGAGCTTAACGAGCCAGATAAGTGTATTTTACGTGAGCTGTTTGAAGAAACCGGTATAACAGAGAAAGACATAACACCGGTAAGGCTTAAATACATCACTATACGAAAGACTGATACCGAGATTCGTCAGCAATATATTTATTTTGCAGAGCTTATAAATAAAAGCAAGTGTATTTCAGACTGTGACGAGGGGAAAATGGAATGGGTGGAGATTGAAAAGATTTTCTCACTACATATGTCATTTACCAATTTGAAAGCGTTGCAGCATTATTTTAACTCAGGAAACAAAAACGATGATATTTATGTTTTAACCATTGCTAATAATAATGGTGAGCCTGTTGAATACATTAGGGTGATAGACGAATATTAACCGCCAGTTCGCAGCGTTGACCTTTACTTTGTAATTTCAGGCTTATGTTTACCCCAAAAACAATATGCCATGTTACAAGTATGGCTTCCAACCATATCTTTTCAACCACGAATAAATACATGATATAATCATGGCTGATTGACAGATTAACTCCGAGTAATTATACCAACTTGGATATATTATATATCCTGCGATACTAAGGGTGATGTATGGGTGTTGCTTGTGGTTTGTAGAAGCTCGAAAACTGAAAGTAGGTTATGTGGATCTTGACAATGTAAAATAATAACTTTGTGATAAAGTTTGGGAAATAAATGGGCTTGTGATTTTACTGTGATATAATAATTATACAGCATAATACCTAAAAAGTATTATGCTGTATAATTATGTATTATCATGAATATGCAATTAAAATAACGGAAGAAATTGCTTAGCAATTTCAACACACCATTTTAACGAGGTGGGGGACATCTTAATCTCGTTATAAAACGAAGTAAAAAAATTATGAACTTACCATACAAAAAGGAGGTGATTTGGAATGGGTATGCATACGATGCATTTTAAGAAACTTGATGAATTAGCAAAAAAAGTTAATGAAGTTAAAAAGGTTAAAAAAACAAAAAGCAAGAAAAAGTAATGTTTATTTTTACTAATGCATTAATCTATATTGATTTTTATATTCTTGTGTATAATATTTGGTAGGTTCATAATTTATATTTATGTTTTAGCTATTCGTAAAGTATTGACAATGAAAGCTAAAAGACCTCTATACCAAGGCGTTTAGTTCTACTTCTTTTAAAATAACAATACACTATAGGAAGTGACAAAAATGTTTTTGCATTACATAAAAGATAACTCCATGATATGTGATTTTCAATTAATATACGATACGGATTGTAAATTACAATTTGATTTTTATGCATATGGATTAGTTAAAGAACCAGAGATATTTGGTGTTGATGTAAGATGCAATATAATTTCATATGGTATGGTTAAAGTAAGTAAAGAAGGCTATAAAATAATCAACAAAGAAATGCAAAATATTATCGATGATAGCATAAAATTGAAAATTCTACTTCTTGATACTAGACAAGCGATCCAAAATTTAAAAGAAGAAAATTTAAATCTAGAAATGCAAATGAAAAATAATAAATATGATATCATACAATTAAAGAATACATTTAATGCGTTGTCAATTGTTATGTCTTACAGACGTATATCTGATTTTGTAGCTGATAAATTAGCTGAGCAAATAAATCTGGAACGATACTCAAAATTGGATATTCCTTCATACTTAATAATTCTAGACGAAAACAGAAAAAAAATAAAAAGTGTAACTGACGCAAAAATTTTTATAGAAGAATACGGCTATTTAAGTACTTTTGATATAGGAGCATATGACTATGAAAATATAAACTTATATGTTTTTAACAATTCTATTGAAGCTGTATTAAGACCACTAAACGTTCCTTATAATGATAGCAAATGTGAAAATGTAGACGAAGAGCTTCTTTATGGTTTTACGTGGTTTAGTGAGTTAAGACATATTTATCAAGCAAGAACATTACGCAATTTTAGAAGGTTCCTGCTTTCAATAGGCAAAGACATTTATGAGACAGGCGTGAAGGAGTTATTTGATGTTTAAGTATCTCAAAGATGTTATTGAAGAAGATAAAGAATCTATTGGTATGAAAGCATATAATTGTGCTTTTATGTTTCAAAAAGGTATTAACGTACCAAATGGTTTCGTGTTGTATAATGAGATAACAGACGATGATTTTTCGCTTGCTGAAGAGTTTATGACAAATAAGGGTTATTTTGTTGCACGCTCTTCTATGGGGGGAGAAGATCAAAACGAAGTAAGCTTTGCAGGCAAATATTTAACTATTATGAATATTACAGCATCTAAATTGAAAAATGCTGTGCGAAAAATATTAAATCAGTCAGGAAGTGTAACAAATAAAGCTGTATTGGTTCAGCATTTTATTAAATCTGAAGCGTCAGGCGTCATATTTACACTAAACCCCATTAACGGGGAAGGTATGTTAGTCAATTCTGCTTTTGGGATCGGTGAAAACATTGTATCAGGGATTGTAACTCCAGATGAATATATAGTTTTTAACAATACTATTCAATCAACTATAAAGCAAAAAGCGGCTGTTTACACATATGTTAATGATGAAAAACCGGGAGAAAGCATTATTTTAAATGGTTGTCGTTGTCGTGTAGTAATCGAGAATGAAGGAAGAGCATTATTAAGTGTTTATTTTACTGATAGATATAAGCCATCACTTACTGAAGAACAGTTGTTATTAGTAAAAAAAGAAGTTGAAAAAATAAAAAAGCTGTTTAATAAAGAACAAGATATTGAGTTTGCATTTTACAAAAATAAGTTATATACTATGCAATCAAGGCCCATAACTTCGATTTTAACTAATAATAAAAATGAATCAATATTAGCAAAAAAAACTAATAATATGAGAACAATCATTGGAGAAAAAGTATCTTCAGGAAGTTTTATTGGTAAAGCAGTAAAAATCGAATATGGTTCTCCAATATGGGATACAGAGAGGTTTAATAATGCAGTCCTTGTAATCGACGAATTCTATCCAGAAATTATATATAGTATTACAAAAATCGGTGCAATCGTAACTGCGAAAGGCGGAAAGCTATCGCATGCGGCAATTTTATGTAGAGAACGCAGTATTCCCTGCGTTACAGGTATAGAAGAAAAAATTAATTATATAACAAATGGTGATGAAATATTTGTAGACGCCAATGATGGTAAGGTGATTTTATATGGTTAATTATAGCTCGAATATTAAAAAACAAAATGATAAAATCATTGAAAAGAAGATTAAATTTTTAACAAGGCAAAAAGATATAACTGAGTTAATAGTAATGGACGATGTTGAAAATGACTATACCAGTTTTTCTTTATCTGGAATTATGCTTCGAAGCCAAAAATATTTATATCCTACTGCTGGTGGATTTGATCTTGGGTGTGGCGTGGGATGTTTTTTTACAGATATTTCAGAAGATAGTGTGAAAAATTTTACAGAGCATTTTTATAGGAATAGCCCATATGCGCTTAGGCGAAGAAAATTTATTTTATATACCAATATACATAAGTTAAAGTCGATATTTTGTGACGGGTTTGCAGAAAGCATGCTTGGTGATGTGGTTATCGGAAACCATTTTGTGGAGATACGTAGCTGCGATGGAAAAATCGTTATACTTGTCCACAGTGGAATCCCTGAGAATATGAGATGGAAATATATTGAATATTTTATTTCAATAGTAAAAGAAAAAAATCCCTCAATACTTTCATCAGATAATTCTTATCTGATGAAAGTAGATAAGAATTCTAATGAGGCTAAAATTATATTAGAAATATCGGAGGATGCCAATTTATTTGCTTGTATCAACCGTAAGTACATAGCAGAAAGAATAGTTAAAAAAATGAATGGGAGCATTGTTTTTGAAATTAACAGTTCTCATGAGTTTATTGAACAAGATAATACTGGCGTAGTTCATTGTTTTGGTGTACAAAAATACCGCCAATTTAAGGAAAAAAAAATGGCTGTTATATTAAGTGGTCCATCTAGAATAAATTATCTTGTGACAAACGTGGGTTCTCGCAAATATATAAATCATGGGACACCACTTATCAGTGTAGATATGGAAGGAAAAAGAAAATATGCTTCATTAGAAGCGGTCATGCAATCAGAACAGAGTAAGGATTATGAAATAGAAAAGATGTGTAGCCCTCTTTACAGTTGTAAAAAGAAAGCAGGAATGTATGAATATAGTGTTTTTTGATGATTTAGAACAGGATATTGTTAGTATAAATTTTGTAATACCAATTGGTACAAAAACAATATACAAAGGTAAAAAGAATAATTTTGCCCACTTAATTGAACATTTACTTTTCCACGGACATCCAGAGTTAACTCAATATGAATTAATGTTGCAAATTGAACAAATGGGGGGACTAGTCAACGCTGGGACAAATGGTTATTATACAGAATTATTTGCTAGAGTACATAAAAAATTTGTGATTGAAACAATAGACTTACTAAGTAAAGCAATTAAATGCTTTAGTATTCGTAAGGAAGAATATGAAATGGAAAAAAATGTTGTCGCTATTGAAGAGAAAATGAAATTGACAAATGAAAACGCAGTATTAGATATTGTATTAGATGAGTTTTTTGAAAAGTTTCCGAAGTCCCCTATCCCTAGTTTTAATAATATCACAAAGCTGTATAAAGAAATATATGATAATTGGACGATAATAATAATTGGAAAACTATGTGAAAATGAAAAAAAGATGATTTCTAGTATTTTTACCGCCGATATTAATAGTAACGTAGATCCACTTAATAATGTATTGATGAAGGATTTACGGTATAACAGACTATGTGTTCACAAAAAGCATAATAACCAAAATATGTTTTTTTATGTACATAACTGTAATAGTACGACAACTGATATAATTGCAATGAAACTAATAAAATACATTTATACTAATGGATTAGCATCTGTATTATATAATAAGTTTGTTGCAGAAGAAGGATATTGCTATTCAATTAATTTTAATAACTTTCTTATAAATAACAAATTTTTTGTTATTTCATTTATTTATGATTGTGCTCCGTTTGAAAAAATGAAAGAGTATATTGAAAAAGTATTTGCAATTGAATTTATTGATAATATGGCCGATAAACAATATGAAATGGCAAAGAATATGGCTATTACTGAGGCAATACTAAAAAGGGAAAGAGTCAGTGCGATTTTAAATGATAGAGTTGAGAATTATATTTTTCAACAAGATATAACAATGACAGAAGAAAAGATCAACACCCTGTTAAATATGAGCACAGAAAATACAAGAAAACTTGTTAAAGAGTCACTAAAGCCTTATTAATTGACATCCAATTAAATTTACGGGGGTCGCCATTATGATATCAATCAATCATCTTTCAATAACGTATAATAAAAGTGCGGATATATTAAAGAATATAAACCTAAATATTGAAAATGGAGAAATTATTGCACTTTTAGGTCATAATGGTTCAGGTAAGTCAACACTAATAAAATGTATATCTGGTGTTTTGAAACCAACTCAAGGGTGTGTAACATTTGATAATATAAATGTTTTTGAAAACCGCAAAAAAATAATTCCTGATATAGGTGTAGTTTTCAACCAGAAGCCATCATTTATTATTGATATCAGTGTATACGATAATTTGCTATTTTTTAAAGCGATTTATGAGCTTAATAACATTCATTTTGCAAAAAACTTAGAATTAATAGACAAGTATCTAGATGTCTCCCATTTATACAGAAAACCGTATCGTAAACTTAGTTTTGGCGAAAGAGTAAAGTGTGAGATAGCTTCTGTTTTATTGCATTCACCCAGATATATTATATTGGATGAGCCAACCATTGGATTGGATTACAATGCTAAAAAAAGGTTATATGAATTATTATTATATTTAAACAAAACTCAAAAGACTACAATAATTATAGTTACTCATGAAGTAGATTATATTGAAAAGATCTGTACTAGGGCTATTATTTTAAGCAAAGGGGAAGTTCATTATGATGGATCCCCCAATACAATTATCGATTCTTTGAAACATACAATAAGTATAACTGTTACATATGCAAGTATCCGTAACGAAAAACTTGCATACGTAATTTTACAAGAAGCTCAATTTGAAGATAAAGAAAAACAATTGTTTACACATCATTTCTTTTATGAGGATGAAAAAAATGCTTATTTAGAAAAAATAATCGTTGCTTTTAACATATTGGAAATATCTACAGGCATTGCTTCATTGAGGGAGGTTTTTGAAAATGTTCTTCAAGAAGTTCAGAGAAATAAATAAGGTATGCTTTAAGTTTCTTTCTCGAAGATTTCAATATTTTAAATTTGATACAGTACTAAGATTTTTAAGCAATATTGTTTATATTGTTTTAAATATTTTATTCTGGTTCCTAGTAAAAGATGCAGGGTTTAGTATAAAAGGCTGGACTTTTGATGATATATTAGTATTTGTTGCATTTTCTGAATTATTTTATAGTATTGAATCCTCAATGTTTGGTATGGTATCTCGATTTTGGAAAGTAATTTATTCTGGTGCTCTAGATACTTTATTAATAAGACCGTTGGATCCTAGACTAAGATTTGCTATGCTTAATATTAATTATGGCGGTATTTTGGATGCTTTTATTAAGTTTATTATATTACTTCTTATTTCAAGAAAGCAAGTTTCAATAATTATGATATTAGCCGGAATTATTGTAGTATTCTTTGCTAATACAATCTTGGCGCTTATTAGGCTATTTTTAAGCTATTCTGCATTTTGGTTTGGGAAAATGGATGCTCTTTCTGAATTGGCAGACAGCATGACACAATTTAATAAGTACCCACTTGTAATTATGCCTAAATTTACTAAAATACTATTTACCTTTGCAATTCCATTTTACTTTTTTAGTACATTCTCGTCAGAATTAGTGCTTGGTAAATTAAATAGTATTACACTTATTATTGGAATCTTAGGTTTGTGTGTTAACTTGCTTTTATGGATAGTTTTAAATAATATATTATGGAAAAAAGGGAGGGCGAGATATGAGAGCATTAATGGTTAAATATACACTTTTGATTGTTACATATTTAAAAGCCTATTCTAAACACCCGTTAGAAGTGTTTCTAAAATTGATATATCTCCCTGTTCAAATGATGATGTATTATTTTCTTTGGATTAATATAGGTAAATCAAATACTCTTGATATAACTTATATGATTACATATTATTTGACTATTTCTTTATTGATTCATTCTTATCCTTCGAGGCACATTGCATTGAGTGTGGAACAAGATGTAATGGAAGGTACAATTACAAATTGTTTAGTGCGCCCTTACTCATATATTATCCCTGCATTTTCAAAATATATAGCATGGGCTTTAATTTATTTCATTATATTTATTCCCTCATTGGTATTTATTACATTTTACAAGGGCATAACTTTGGCGCAAATATTATATTTTATAGTTGCTACAATAGTAGGCAAATTCGTTGAATTTATGCTCTGGTTTGATATTGGCTTAATCGCATTATTTATAGAACGTATAAAGGGTGTAATAATCTCAGCAAATGCTATAATGCTTTTTATGTCAGGTAGTTTAATTCCTCTATCATTTTTCCCTAAATGGTTAATAAACATTACATACTTTTTCCCATTTAGAACATTTATATATTTCCCAGCTGATATATTGCTAAGCGAAAGAAGTACCCAATACTTTATTCTTAATATTGTTATTGGATTGTTCTGGTTAATATTATTAACGATTATATCAAAGTTACTTTTTATCAAAGGAGTTACTCAACTTCAAGGAAATTTATCATAGCCTATTTTGCCATAAAGATAAAAAAATACTCTTTTATTGCATCTAACAGTAACAGATGGTTTGCAACTATTATGCTCACCTTAAGCGTACGATTATGGGTAGGGAAGTAGTAGTAGCTATTACAGAAGGTAAGCTTGACTTTGGTCCATGGGAACAAATATTCTATGGAGAATTTGACGGGAAAAGAAGAAAGCGTGTTTTGGTCAAGATTATAGGCGAGTAATGAGCACAGTTTCATAATATTGGCTTGTTGAATACATCAGGGTAATAGATGAATATTATAGGCTAGGAGTCTGCACAGAAAGGCAATTTTGTTGAATAATTATAAAAAGTAGAAGTCTGAAACCCGCATAAGTTCGCTAAGAAAAAGCTAAGTTTTGTATATTTATTTTATATTTTTGACTTTCCGAGTGAACTCCTAGTTATTTTTTTACTGGCATTTCAAATGAAATAAAACATATTTGCAGATATTGGTTAATAGTGTATAATGGCAAATATACCGGTTGCTTTATAGCTATATGAGTACTCTTATAAAGACATAAACTCACTTATCGGTATGCACGGAGGTCAAAATGCTATTATGAAACAACGAACGAAAATGATATTGCATTATGCAAAACCGCACAAGTGGGTATTTGCTGCACTCTTCACATGTATTATAGTTACAATAGCATCAGGCTCAGTTTACCCTTACATATTCGGTATGCTTGTGGATGAGGTTTTTTACGGTAAAAATATTTCTGTTTTTTTGAATATAGTTTTAATCTATGGAGCTGTTTATCTATTCAATCAACTAATGCATTTTGCCCTAAACATGTCCTGGGCAAGGCTTATGACGAAATTTCTGTTTGATATCCGTACAGCCATTTTTAATAGGGTTTTGTCATATAAAGGCATAAAACTATCCGGTATATACAGCGGAGATATTATATCGCGGATGAATAATGATGTGGCAGAATTCATGAGCTTTATACACTGGAATATTTTTTACTCTATTGGCGGTATACTAAATTTGCTTCTTTCCATCGGTTTTATTTTCTATTTGAATACATGGATTGGCCTTTTCACTGTTGTAACAACACCAATAATTGTTTATGTTTCAAGTTGTTTCTCAAAAATTGCTAAAAAATATTATGAAGAAATTGCAAAGAAAAACGGCTTTTTGTCATCCTGGTTGTTTGAAATCATTAACGGGATGCAGGAGATTAAGCTTCTCAATGCTTCCAAAAGAATATTATCTGATTACGTCGGAAAAACAATAAAAATTATGCAGTTTCAGATTAAGTCTGGCAAGGTAGAAGTTATGTCCGAAAGTGTAAACTCCGGAATATCACTTCTTGCACAGATGATATTATACACATTTTCAGCAATTTTCATTATAAAAGGACAATTTACAGTCGGTGGTTTTACTGCCTGTGTCTCATATTTTGGCACCTGCATAAATGTGTTTAAGAGCATTAACAGCAAAGCGGTTAGCATAGCTGCAAACATGGTAGCTATTGACAGGGTAGTTAATGTTTTGAGTGAAGAAACTGAAGAATTAAATACCACTACTCCTGTTGTAACCATAGAAAAAGGAGATATATCTTTCTCGGATGTACGGTTCGGCTACACCGACGGAATTGAAATACTAAAGGGGGTTAATTTACATATTGCATCCGGAGAAAGAATTTCGCTGGTGGGGTATAGTGGAGCAGGCAAAACAACAATTGCAGATTTGCTTTATAAGCTTTATGAAGTTGATGACGGTACAATAAGAATTGATGGAGTTAATATAAACGATTTTAACCTTAAAAATTTACGCGAACAGCTTGGAATTGTGCATCAGGAAACAGTCTTCTTTGATGATACAGTACGCTTTAACTTATGCTTTTCTCATAATACCAACAATGACGAGAAATTATGGCAAGCGCTCAAAATGTCGCATTTAGAGGATTTTATAAAATCTTTACCAGATGGTCTTGACACTAAAATCGGCATCGGTGGGATTGATTTTTCCGGAGGGCAAAGACAAAGGCTCGCAATCGCCCGTATTTTTGTTAAGAACCCCAAAATTCTAATATTTGATGAAGCTACAAGCTCACTGGACAGCGAAGCCGAGAATGTTATCACATCGTCTTGGGATGAGTTATGCAAAGGCAGAACAATTCTTATTATAGCCCACAGGCTTTCAACGATTCAAAGATCAGATAAGGTTGCCGTGCTTTCTGACGGTCAAATCGTTGGTTATGATAACCACCGTAATTTGCTCGAAAACTGCAATTTATATAAAGAGCTTTTCAAAGAGCAATACAATCTTGAGGAGGTTGCTGCTGCATGTTTAATTTAAAATCGCAGCGTATTGATATCTTCAAAAAAGTTTACCCGTTTTTAAAAGGTGAACGGCATCTTTACGCTCTTCTTGGCGGAATGAAATTGTGGGCTTTACTATTGTCTATCATTGGTCCAATGCTTTATTTAGTGTTAATTAATAGAGTAATGATTGATAAACAAATGTCATTACTGCCGCTTGTTATTATGGGTTACATTGGAATCTACCTCTTACAAACGCTTGGTATTGTTATTAATAAGAGAATTTATAATAAATTATTTGTTAAGTTCAATCTTAAAATTAAAACGCAGATACTTTCCATTTTCACAAAGATGGATGTTTCCACTTATGCAAAATATACCGTTGGCGATTTAAAAAACCGTATCGATAGTGATGTCGCAGTGATTGAAAAATTCTTTAACACGCATATACTGGATTATTTTTATGCAGTGGCAAGTGCTATCATAATCGCCGTTATATTATTATTTATGAATTGGATCCTGGCTTTAACAGGTTTGGTGATGGTACCAATTTCTTTTTGGTTTGTGAAAATTATGAGGAAGCGCGCCAATAAAGTAAGTGAGCAACAAAGAAAACTGCAAGGTGAATATGAGAGCTTTTTGCATGTAACATTCCAGAATTGGAAGCAGATAAAGGCAAACAACCTTCAAGAAAGCCGAAATGAAGTACTGCAAGATTTCCGAGGAAATCTATCAAAGCTTTTTGTAAAAAAACAGATATACTGGTATATCAATCGTGCTTTTATTGCATTTAAAGACTTTTTCATCACTCGTATGAATTTATATTTTATCGGCGGTTTGCTAATTATAAATGGCAGGATGGATGTAGGTCTTTTGCTTGCTTTCATGAATTACTATGCACAGTTTTTTAACAATATAGCTTCGATTACGGAATCGTTGCTGGGATTAAAAAATGATGCTCCAAGTATTGATCGCACGCTTGAAATAATAAACATTGAAATCCATAGCAAGCCTAAAGTAAAAGGATTAGGGGATAGCATATCTCTAAAAAAACTATGTTTTCGCTATCAGGATGAACAGCCTGTTGTACTTAACAATGTAAGTTTTTCGGTCAATCCAAAAGAGCATATTGCTATTGTCGGACGCAGCGGATGCGGTAAAACAACTCTGTCAAAGCTAATTATGGGGCTGTATGAACCGCTTTCCGGAACAATTTGCATAGGTGATACCGACATAAATACTATTTCATTCGAAAGCATAGGGAGAAAGATCGGTATCGTACTGCAAAACCCATCATTGTTTAATCTGACAATTCGAGAGAATCTGCAATTTGCAAAAAAACAAGCTTCTGACGATGAGCTGATGTGTGTTTGCAAAAAGGCGAATATTTACGATTTTATAGATGCCCTGCCTAAAAGATTTGATACAATTATAGGAGAACGCGGCATTAAGCTTTCCGGTGGGCAAAAACAGCGTTTATCAATTGCTCGAACACTACTACAAAATCCCGATATCATAATTTTTGATGAAGCAACCAATTCCCTTGATAGTGAAAACGAAAAAGCGATTGTTGGAGCAATTAATGAATTATCAAAAGGAAAAACTGTTATAACTATAGCCCATAGACTGTCAACAATACTTGATTGTGATCGGGTTGTTATAATGGATAGCGGAAAAGTCACAGCAATAGATACCCATGAAAATTTACGAGGCAAAAATGAATTATACGATTTGCTGTTTGAACAGCAGTATAGCTTTTTATCAAAAGTTGTTGTTTAATAATCAGTTATAAAAGAATTTGAACAGAATCAGTGTATTTGCAACTATTTCCTGGAATCAAAAAATGGTTGCACTTTCTGCAAGTATTTGTTATACTGTATAGCGAAATGATTTATATTCCTGAAATGTTAAGGAAAAGATCCTTAAAAGGAGAGAATCCTCTTATGAATAAACTTATAGAGCGAAAAGAATATTTGAACCAGCTTGCTATGTGGCGTGAAGAGGAAATGATTAAGGTTGTGACCGGTGTTCGTCGTTGCGGCAAATCAACGCTTTTTGAATTATATAAAGATAAGCTTAAGTCTGATGGCATAGCAGACGAGCAAATCATCTTTGTTAATCTGGAGGATCAGGATTATTCGGAGCTTTTGGACTATAAAAAGTTGCATGATTATGTAAAAGAACGCTTACAAAACGATAAATGGACCTATGTGTTTATTGACGAAATACAAAATTGCATTGAGTATGAAAGAGCAATTTCAAGCCTTTTTCTCAAAAAGAACCTCGACATTTACATCACAGGCTCAAATGCTTACATGCTTTCCAGTGAGCTTGCTACCAAGCTTACAGCCAGGTATATTGAGGTTAAAATGCTCCCGTTATCCTTTACCGAATATAGCGAAGCAGTGAAAATACCTGACAAACGCGAGCGGTTTAACCAATATATGAATATGGGTGCATTTCCTTATGCAACTCGCTTTTTTGACAATTCGCTTGCTCACAGCCAGTATTTAGAAGGTATCTATAATACTGTTCTTGTGAAGGATGTTATGACTCGCTCAGGTCTTAATGATATTGCACTTGTGAAATCCATCACGAGCTTTTTAGCAAGCAATGTAGGAAGCCCGATTTCTGCAAAGAAGATCGCCGACACACTTACATCTAACGGTCGCCCGACAGGATCCGCCACAGTTGATACGTATTTGACAGCGCTTACTGACGCATACCTTTTTTATAAGGTGAACCGGTATGACATCAAAGGAAAGATGCATCTCAAATCCGAAAGCAAGTATTATATATGCGATACCGGTCTTCGCAATATGATTCTTGGGACACAGGGAAAGGACATCGGGCATCAAATCGAGAATATTGTGTTTCTGGAGCTTTTGCGTAAAGGCTATAATGTTAACATTGGAAAGACCGGCAGAGGCACGGAGGTGGATTTTATTGCTGTTCGCGATAGAAAAATAGAATATTATCAGGTTTCCGCATCAGTGCTGGACGAAAAAACCTTGGAGCGTGAGCTTACGCCATTCAAGCAAATCAAGGACAACTATCCGAAATTCCTAATAACTCTGGACTATTTCACAGGCGATTATGATGGCATTCAACAAATTAATATGATTGATTGGCTGAGCGGGTTATGATGTTTAATAACACAACTTACCATAGTATTTTGGTGTTATCCTTCTTGAGGGAGCGTTCCGGTGATTGGTGTTATCCTTCTTGAGGGAGCGTTCCGGTGATTGGGGTTATCCATCTTGGGGGAGCGTTCCGGTTGGTACGCTCCTTAGGTACGCTCCTTAATTGGGCGGTTATCTGCAAGGCAGGCTTACCGATGGAGATGTGATATAACACCTTATCATGTCGATACCAACGCCTCTAAATATTATTAAAAGCTTAGGTGGGATAGTTAAGTTAATAGCAAGTAATGATCATATCAAATCATTAAACAGCTCTTCCACATCCACAGATAACCCTTTAAAAACCAGTGAGCTGGCAACTTGTGTCTTTTCAAAGTTTCTAAGATTGTCAATTTGGCAATCTTCAAAATTGTATACCATAATTTTATCGTTTTTTATGTCTATAATCCAATACTCTTTTACACCGGAAAGCATGTACGTGTTTAATTTATCTATCATATCCTTGCTCCGGGTGCTTTCTGAAAGAATTTCAAGTACAAGAGTCGGTGTTCCCATGTACCTCCCTTTTTCTGTAACATTGTTTTCAAGGTCACAAGCCACAAGGATATCCGGCTGCATCACATCAGGTTCTTTTATATCTTTCTTTTTGAAATGTACATCAAAGGGTGCCATAAATACTCTGCATTTTTTACTTTTAAAGTATCCATTAAAAAGTAAATGTAGTTTTCCAAGTACAGCTTGATGTTGAATGATTGGTGATGCAAGCAAGTGTATTTCACCATTAATAAGCTCCATCCTTAATGTGCTTTTTTCGTATATCTGCATAAACTCTTCATATGAAACTTTTTTGCCGCCATATTGGTAATCCAGCGCATTTTCCCGTACAGTGAAATATTGTTCGATATCGGTTACATACGGAGTTAACCTGGCAAACTTATGTCCATTCTTAGTGATAACCACATCCGTTTGTTGTTCAATATAGTTCATGTATTTCCCCAAATTTTTCTTCAGTTCAGTTGCTGTTACAACAATTCCTTCTTTATAATTAATTGATTTCAATAATATCACCTCATAAATAGCATATCAAAATGGATAATATCCGTCAATAAAATGTACAAAATAATCAAAATAACGTGCGATAAAATTAAAAACAATATATAAAATTAAAATTAATGTTTCAGAAAACTATAAAAATATTAACCGGAAGTATATTTTAAAATTTCTTATATATAAACATTACACGTTTATACATAAAAACGCACCGTTTATACATGAAAAAAAATAACATTACACGTTTATACATAAAAATGCACCGTTTATACAAGAAATCGATATTTGGTACCATATTATTATAACCTCTATGCTTGTCAAATTTTATTTCGTGTTATAAAATTTATTTAAATGCATAAAGAAATATAATTTTGTTTTCTTGATCATGATTTCTTTTATAATATGATTACAACCCAGTAAGCCGAAATTATTTTCATCATTTTTATACCTAAGCGGCTTGTTTTATAAAAATTGTTCTTTGAAAACATAATACTTCCAACAAATTGTTATTGACGAGTGATTTTAAAGTGCTTTTAGTGGTTTCTACCCTGCTCCAACAGAATCAAATCACAAACAGCAGAACAATTTTTTAACAGAAAAAAAATATCTGAATGTTTATATCAAACAATTACAATATACGGTGACGGGGCAATTCATGTTTGTCCTGCTATTGATGCTGAAATATCATCGAGTAATAAAGATTTTAGTGAAGTTTTAGGGAGTGAACTTTTAGGTGATTATTGGAAAAAAACAAAAGATATTGTTTCAGTTTGCAAAGATTGTGAATATCGTTATTGTTGTTCCGACTGTAACGTACTTCAATTAGATAATAATAAACATAAAGATAAATATTGTTCTTATAATCCATACAAAGGAGTGTGGGAAGATGAAAATGGTTGAGGTAGATAACTTAACAAAATCTTATGGAAAAAACCTTGTTCTAAATAATATTAATCTTAGGCTAAACAGCAATAGGATAGTTGCTTATTTAGGTCCAAATGGTTCTGGTAAAACTACTACAATAAAAGCATTAACGAAGTTAATTAAGCCTGATTCTGGTAAAATCACTATATTGGGAAAAGATACTGAAAAAGCTTTTTTCTCTCTATGTGGTAAGCTTGGTGTAATTTTAGACAGTAGCACTTTGTATAATTATTTGACCGGAAAAGAGAATATCGAACTTTTTGCTCGACTAATGGGTATGCAAAAAAATAAAACAAACCATAAGATAAATACCCTATTAGAACAACTTAACTCAATTAGCTATTCCAACAAACTGGTAAAAACATATTCAAAAGGAATGAAAAGAAGAATAGAATTAGCAAGAACTCTCATTTATGATCCACAAGTGCTGTTAATCGATGAGCCATTTGATGGAATTGATGTAGATAGTAAATATTTTATAATACATCTTTTAAAAGAGTGGGTTAAAAAAGAGGAAAGGTGTATATTTATGACATCCCATAATATTAATGACGTTGAAGCATTTTGTGATGATATATATATCATTAAATCAGGAAAAATATTGCTTTCAGATAGCGTATTAAATTTAAAATCTTCTTCTTTAAATAAGCGACTATTTATAAAAACAAGCAGTAATTATTCATGTGAGGCAATAAAAGACATATTTAAATTTATGAAAAATATAAGCTATTCAGTTAACAAAGATGAAATTATTATATATTTGGATAAAACAATTGATATAAACAATATTGTTTTTGCATTTAGTAAAAACGGTATTAATATAAGCGAAATAAATTATTTGTCTGATTCTTTAGAAGAAATATATTTAAAACAGATTCGAAAATGACTATAGCAAAATAATGTTCTTATATTGCTGGAGCAATTAAATAAAAAATTAGGAATTGCGAAACTAAAAAACCGAAAAATTCTGGATAAACTTTTTTGTTCAACGAAGTGTAATGCGGGTTTCAGGATAATTGAATATAATTAGGGTTGTTAAAATCTTATCCATAGTTTAGAAACTTGTTAAGTTATTATTTAAGTTGAGAAAAAGTAGAAACTGTTTTTCGTAAAGAAAGTAATCAAGGGTTATAGACTTTCGTAATTAACTATCGCAATCAATTATTGAAAGGAGTGTCTTATGAAAGAAATAACAAAAACAATAGTAAAAGGGTTGTTATGGAAAGAAGCTAAAGAGCTTATAAGAAGAAACTTATTAATTATATTAAACAGCTTAGTTTTGCCATTATTCATTATACTTTATACAGCGTATCAAATAAATCTCATGGACTTACCTATAGAACAAAAACAAGCATTATTCGGGAGCAATATTGCTTTTATACCTCTCTTAGTAATCCCGTTTTTTGGTTCATCATATTTAGTTAGAATAGTGGCAGAAGAAAAAATTCGTAGGCAGTTTCATATATTAGTTAGTTCTGCTATAAGCTTACAGGTTATAGCAATAGTAAAATTTGTTATAACAGTTCTAATATCATATATATTAAATATAATAGTTTGTATTTTATATTGCTTATCTTTACTTCTTTTATTTAATGCTAATTGCATTATTAGCTCATATACATGGTTTATGTTGTTCATATTTATACCATTAATCTGCTATTGTCTTTTAGCAGTAATAAACTTTTTGTTATTCAGATTTAGGAACACACAAATTATTTCATTTGTATTCCCATTATTATCAGTATTTGGTGCTTGGGGAATAATAATAAAACATGGAACTATTTCACCATCATATGTTTTATTGATATTGTGTTCTATTATAAGCATATTTATAACTTTATTTATACAGTATTCCATAAGGTTTATTAACATCGAAAAAGCAATAGAGTAAAATCACCACCACCCGCTAAGCGGGTGGTTTGTTCTGCCCCTATAAGGGGCTATTGCTGGCTGCGCTTGTAAGCGCATTGAATGATCTGCCAACCGCAAGTCTTTCCCACGCTGACCCTAAAGGGTCTTTTTTTACTTGCGTTTGTTCGCTGGCTCACCCGTTGTTAGCCCCGGCTTAACCTGTCAGTTATACTTGTATATCATTTCAGAATTTGCTCTATATTTTGTCAGTCAAATCATATATAATAGTTTACCATATAGTAGAA
>ENA-UOOR01002025-UOOR01002025.1-fermentation-metagenome-genome-assembly--contig:-NODE-2025-length-21858-cov-61.163601_pt1 | contig 21858 bp, 12 predicted proteins | sample MGYA00245780_ERZ724029 | MGnify/ENA primary metagenome ERZ724029 (study PRJEB28704, sample SAMN03018315) | fermentation metagenome | biome: anthropogenic terrestrial biome; feature: soil... | reverse complement strand
AATAAAATATTAAAAAACATGATTAGCTTAAAAAACATAATTGGAAAATTTGCAGCGCTGATTGTATTTGTTTTGTTAAATACCGGTTGCGATATGCCTTTACAACAAAACTATGATTACGAATCATCCGTACTCGATCCACATATAAGCGCAACTGCCTGGGACTTTTTGCAGACAAAAAGCGACCTTTTCTCCATCTTTACAGAAGCAGTAGAATACGCCGGCCTTGACAACTACTACAAACAGACAGAGAGAAAGTACACCTTTCTGGTATTAAACAACACGGCCATGAAATTGTATATGATGGATCGGTTTCCGGGCACCAACTCAATCACAGAATGCGATAGGGACCAAGTAAGAGACATGCTCCTGTACCATATCGTTGACGGTGAGTACAGCGGATACGGGCAATTGCCAGTGGAACCGATGTTCGTATTGACATTGCTAAAAGGAGACCAAGGGTTGATGACCATGCTCGTCCGAAAAAACCCCTGGCAGGCAGATGCCGGTAAAATCGTCATTAATGACACCGGCAGCAATGGATCATCGCCTATGAGACTCGCCACCACAAGCAATTTACTTCCAGTCAATGGAGTAATTCATATTTTCGAAAACTATAGTTATTACAAAAAATAAAACAACCATGTCTAATAAGATAATAACCCTCCTTATTATACTAATTACTTTCGGAGGAGTAATTAGCTGCGGAGATGAAAGAGAGATTTTGGACTCCTCAACGAGGGAGCCTGACATCACATTTGCTTTTGATGTGATGAAGATCGATATGAACCTGATTGATAATCTGCCGGTGGTAGCTATTATACGGTCTGAGTTGGGTTTAAAGAATGTGCTGATTCAAATTAAAAAAACAGACAACAACATCATTGACTACAAGACCTTTACTGAATTCTTCAATGAAAACTCATTCAGTTATGCCGAAAAAATAAATTACTCAGCCGATTATCAGTCCATCATTATTACGGCCACGGATAAGCTTGACAGAAGCATTTCGGAAACCCTTCCACTGAACATCACGGAAGTAAAGGAAGCTCCTTCCATTATCTTTAATCCTTCCTCCATCCTGTATGATGAAATAGAGGGAGGAGAGATGCCGGAAACAAACTTCACAGTTCAATCCGTAGCAGGTTTAAAATCATTGGAGATGTTTTTGGTTGCCGAAAGCGGTCAGACGCAGTATGGATTCCCCATCGATTTCCCCGATAAGGAAAACGAATATACATTTAATCAGCAAATTATGTATAAAGAGGGAGACAAGGGATTTAGAGTCAAAGCAACAGATATCTATGGACAGGTGAAAATTGCAACCCTGCCTGTGCAATATCTTACGCCCACCCCACCTGTGGTTACCATTACAGAAGATACGATCTATGCAGACAAAGATCAGACAAAAATCATTCCCTTACAGATTACCTCGCAAAGGGGGATTGCTGAAATTAAGATCTACCGTATAGAAGATGGCATTGAAAATCTGGTTCATACCATCGTAAGGGATGATAAGCCGCTAAAGCTAAATTTAACACCGGAGGTCACATGTACCAATGCCACATCTAAAATTAAAATTGTTGTAAGTGATGTTGTGAATAAGTCAAGTGAAGCTCTAATTACGGCCATTGTCAATATGTATTTTACTGCCCACCTGGAAATAGGTACTCATCCTCTCGCCAATGGGTATAGCGGATATCCCAATGTGTATTCATTGCTCTCGTTAAAAGATTTCAAAACCTACCCTGTTGATTATGCTGTGGAGAATGAAGCCAACGCTTCTAACGTGGACTTGAAATTTTACGCGTTTGGAGGTCAGGCAGTGTTAAGGATGTACTCCATTGATGGTGGAACAGGAACAAAGAGCAATGAATTCAGAGGAAGCAGTGGTAAATCGGTACTGGACATGCCCATTCAAAATGCTACCAAAGTATTAAAATTGGTCGATTTTGATTTCGATAATGCAACGGCAGAGTCCATAACCAGAGATATTCCTCTATCCAATATCGTTAGTAATACGATCAACCCCTTCAACGTGGGCGATGTTCTCGCTTTCAAAACGGCATCCACTTCAACCTCGGGAGGAGATCGGGTCGGCATTATGAAGATACTGGACAATAAGCAGGTGAATCCCAGCAACGTAACAGCCAGGGTGATCACAGTCTCTATCAAATTTCCAAAATAAAGAGACAAGACGGTTGTCATAAAACCTATAAACCAATACTGGATGGATCAATTATTAATGAAGGGGGTATTCCTCCTTCATTAATGAGTGATCGGCCGATTGAATGATATAAGAATGAAGTAAAGAATGAGAAGAGGTCTTTTTCGATATCACATCGTATCCTGTTTATCAATATTGATAGCATGCATGGCTGCCTGCTCTTCTCCGGAAGTTATTGAACCGGAAAAACCAGAACCTCCTGTTATTCCGGAAGAGCCATCGGATCCGCTTAAAGAGGAATATTCCTATGTACAGGTACAATACAGAAAATGGCAGAATGGTACATTCCAGCCATGGGCTTCAGATGAATCCGGGAAAACCCGTATTATCGACAACATGAACTGGTACAAAGCAACGTCTGATTATTCAAAAACAGTCTGGGGAGGGAGAGTTGGATTGAATCCATCCTCTGTTACAGGCAAAGAGGGATTCTTTCGTATCGGGCAATATGGAGGCCGATATTATCTGATAGATCCGGATAATGGTGCTTTCATACTGCATGGCATCCAGCATGTCCGCCCCGGGGAGTCGTCTCCACAAGAAAAAGCCTTTGCCTCCAAATTCGGGAACGAACTCAAATGGAGTGAGGAAACCGGGAAGTTGATTGCCGAAAACCACCTAAACTGCATATCATACGGTTCAAAACGAATAGAAAAATTTCCACAGACGATGAGGGACAACTTACTCAAACCCGGGCTACAAAAAATTGCCTATACGGAAAATCTCTATCTGCTTCGTACTTTTATGTGGGATATGTACAAGAATCTTGGATATGCTTTTGAGGATGATAAATACAATCGACTGGTACTTCTTTTTGAGCCTACTTTTGCCGCATATATTGATCAGCTTATGCAAGAAAAAGCGGCTCTTTTTACAGGAGATGAACACTTTATAGGATACTTCCTGGATAATGAACTCCCTTTTGCCAGTTACCAAAATGAAAATCCGCAACGAGGCATCGATATAAAACATTTTCTGGCTTTGCCCGACCGCTACCAATCGGCGCGAAATTTTGCGGAGAAATTTATGCAGGAAAATGGTCTTGCCTCTCCAGGTGCAATCAGCGAGAAAGATCAGGAAAATTTCCGGGGATCGGTAGCCAATTATTATTATCGATTAACCACCGAAACAGTCAGACGGCATGATCAAGAACACCTAATATTGGGAAGCCGCCTGCATGACTGGAGCAAATACAATCAAAAAGTAGTGGAAGCATGTGCCCGCTACTGCGATCTTGTTTCAATCAACTATTATGCCCGCTGGCAACCGGAAAGCGATTTTCTTGCCAATCTAAAAACATGGTGTGGGACAAAGCCATTTCTGGTAACGGAGTTTTACACGAAAGCGGAAGATGCAAGTTACCAGGGTAAGAGGTATAGTAATACCGATGGAGGAGGCTGGTTAGTACGTACCCAAAATAACAGGGGAGAATTTTATCAGAATTTCACCCTGCGTTTGCTTGAAACAAAGAATTGTGTTGGGTGGATTCATTTTGAATATAATGATGAATACAGTACGGACGGGAAAGCTGTCAATAAGGGAATTGTCTCATTAGAATACACTCCTTATACCCTGTTTCTTTCCTATATGCGACAAATGAATTCTTCGGTTCACTCTTTAATTGACTACTACGATCAAAAATAGAATAACAAACACCAAATGATATGATGCTAAAAAGTCAGTGCTTTTTTTCGCTTCTTCTGCTCTTTCATTTTCTATGCGCATCTTGTTCAGGTCACGACACACCGATAGTAGAACCTGAGGAAAAGGAGACCCTTTTCCAACTCCCTGAAAAGGCATACGTCCTGGCAGAACAGGCCAAACAGGCCATTATCATCAGAAATGCGGAAACTCATAAGATTATATGGAACTGGGATCCTTATTCTGCTTCTATTCCAGCAATTCATCAGCCCTGGTTCATTAATCCAAGTGAAGTAAAACCGGTTTTCAATAAAAGGTATATCCTGATGACTGCTTCCGGAGGAGCAGTAGCCTTGATCCGCTTATCTGACAAGAAGCTGATGTTCTACGCGAATTGCGGTCAAAATCCCCACTCTGCTGAGATATTGCCAGATGGAAATATCGTTACGGCAGAATCAAAATATGGCGAGATCAACACCTTTGTGGTGGATACGGTGAAAGTGTTGGGAACAAAAAATCATACGGTAAAGCTGGGTAATGCCCATAATGTGGTCTGGGATAGAAGAAGGATGTCTCTGTATGCTTCAGCAACAATTCAATCAGGTGTGACAGCATTATTCCGTTTTGAATACAACGGAAGTACAACGAACCCCCAACTAATTAATCAGCAACGAATTTATACGTTTGAAAATGAATCCGGTGGTCATGATTTGTTCCCGGTATTCGGAGAAGAAAACAAGCTGTGGTTTACCGCTGCATCCGCTGTATATCAATTCGACATCTCTAAAGACCCCGTTACTTGTAACAAAATTTATGATATCCCCAATATTAAAAGTATCTCTAACGGCCCTGACGGCATTATCATGCTTCGTCCAACGGAGCAGTGGTGGGCAGAAGGGTTAATCAATGAAAATGGCGAAGAGATATTCAGGATGAATGGCGCAAAAATTTATAAAGGACGTTGGATGTTGGACAATACATTTAGCTATCCTATTCAACACAGACCATAACACCATGACAATCAATACAAAAGAAATGAATCAAGAATACCAGTTTATTTCACTAAAGCAAAGTTTACTCCTGCTGACAATGTTGTGCACATTGACAGTGTGGGCGCAGAACGGGAAAAAGGTATATGCCGACTACCATGGAGTAAGATATACACGGCAGCATGACGGACAATTGGGAAGATGGGCTCTCTATGCCAACACCTCGAATTCCTCAACAGACAAAAAAACGTTATGCTACAATGCCGACCTTATTCTCACCAGCGGGCAGCATGAAATTGCCTCCGTGAACTACCCTCTGGCAGGTATGCAGTCCAATCTGGATCACGACTATATCGAATACCAGATCCTATCTGCCAAAGCAGCCAAGATCGACGGATTCTTTATAGAATGGGGATTCATGCATCACGAAAACGATCTGCTACTAAAGGCAATGCAGAAGGTTGCCGTCAAGTATGATTTTGAGATTGGAGTAAACTGGTGCGACGGATGGTTATATTATGACTGGATTACAAAAATGTATCCTGAAATCAATAGCAGAGAGAAGAAAACCAAACACTATGTCAGATGCTATCAATATCTAATCGATAATGTGTTTGCCGCACCAACAGGACCTATTGTGAAGGGACACCCTGTTTTTTACCTGTTCGGGCCCGGTGCAACCCCCGAGGAGTTTGAAGAAGTCTCCTCTCATATTGTCATCCCAAGCAACATCAAAAAGCCAGTGATCTTGCGACGTTGGGCCGAGTGGGGCACCTTAGCGAAGAACAAGTATCAGCCCATCACCCAAAGTAACGAAATCGATCAGTGGATTCAACTGGGGGCTGTTCCTACAGCCTGGCTGCCCGCAAGAGTAAGGCCAATGGACAAGGAGTATCCTTTTTGGGATTATTATGCCACTCAGGATGATGTCATTGAATTTATGAAGCCTTTTAGGGACTCTCTATGGGTCAATTCCAAAAAGAACTATCCCTTAAAATCAGGTTTTGTGATGCCGGGCATGGACAACCGAGGTTGTGCCGGATGGGGAAGGGGACACTTCTTCTACATACCACGCAATGGGGGAAGGACTTATGAAGAGATGTGGAAATTCAATCTTAACAACCGGAATGTGCTGGACATGATATTTATAGCCTCATGGAGTGACTACACGGAGGGGCACGAGATTGAACCGACAAAGGAGAACGGAAATAGAGAACTATTGACCACATTGAAATATGCGAGTCGCTTCAAAGAGGAGGAGGCAGATTCCACCGGATTGAGTTTACCTTTGAAATTATTTCAACTTAGGAAATTATCCAAATTCCTGTTCAATACGCGTCCGGAAACTGGTTTTTGCCCTACCATACTGGATGACGCCGCGGCCTTAATTAGCAACCACAAGTACAACAAAGCCAAGGTGGTACTCAATGAGGCTGAAGCTGAATTGAACAGAATCAAAAAAGAGATCGAAACATGCCAAATCACCATAGAGGGAAATGGAGATGTCATCCAAAAATCACATGATAATCATACGATCTCCATCTTCTTTGATAATGAAACAATTGATTTGCTCAACGGACATCATTATACGGGATACCTTTCGTTTGAGTATCGGGACGAGGGAAATGACTTTATGACAATTTACTCCGAAACTAATCGAAGTCCCAAAGATCTCTTTTCTGTTGTTGCCAGAATAAAGAAAGACAATAGGAAAAGTTGGCAAAAAGCAAAGATATCATTGCATAAAGAGAATATCTCCTATGTCGATAATAAACCTGCTTTTACCATTAAGGGAAATGCGGATGTGAAAAACATATCTGTGACATATGATCTTTTTAAATAAAAGGCAATGAAATACACCCTATATCTCCCACTTGTTTTAATGCTTCATCTGCTCTTTTCATGTACTTCTTATGATTATATCACCCATGAAAGGGGAATCAGTTTTGAGCAAAACGAAGTTGCGTATACAATTGAACTATTCTCTCCAAATATAGTCCGGGTCTTATCTCTTCCAAAAGGTGACAGCATCGTGACAAAAAGACTCATCACCGACTGGAGAAATGCATCTCCTGTTACCTTTAAAATCAAATCCACAAAGGAGAAGATTTCAATAACAACTACCGGTCTAACGGTGGAGTTTGATAAAGTAAATGAATCATTCGCTTTTTATGAGAGAGGCACCCATCGTCTCCTGCTACAAGAGGCGAAGCCGGCACGTTCTTTTCAACGTATGAAGGTAGCTGATGAAACATGTCTCCGTGTCCGGCAAAGCTTCGACTCAAACGACGAAGAAGCACTATATGGGCTGGGACAATATCAAAACGGAGTTATGAACCTGAAAGGGGATACCATCCTGCTGTTACATTCAAATATGGATATCGCCAATCCTTTCCTTGTCTCCACAAAGGGATACGGGATTCTATGGGATAACTATTCCTCCACAACCTTCATAGACCATATTGACGGATACCACTTTGACTCAGAGGTGGCTGACGCTTCAGACTATTATTTTGTGCATGGAAAAGACATTGAAGAAGTAATTGGAGGATACAGGGAGTTGACTGGAGCTGTGCCCATGTTTCCGAAATGGGCTTTCGGCTTTTGGCAGTCAAAAGAACGTTATAAATCCTTTTCAGAGTTGGAGTCAGTTGTCAGGGAATACCGTAAAAGAAATATCCCATTGGATAATATTGTACAGGATTGGGAATACTGGGGAGACAAAGAGCACTGGAACGCGCTCACATTCAATACCGACAGTTTCCCAAATGCCCGGAAAGTGATTGAACGCCTTAATCATGAGCAACAAGTACATGTAATGATCTCCGTATGGCCGGGATTTGGCCCCGCCAGCGATATTTACCAAGAACTGAATGCAATCGGCGCTCTTTTTGAGGAACCCACCTGGGCAGGATATAAAATATTTGATGTGTATAATCCCGAAGCAAGGGAGATTTTCTGGAAATACCTGAAAAATGGGTTGTTTGACCAGGGAGTCAACGCCTGGTGGCTGGATGCGACTGAGCCCTCCTTCAGGGATGGATTCACGCAGCGCAAACAGGAAGCAAGAAGTAAGTCCGCAGGAAACACTTACATGGGTAGCTTCCATCGGTACCTGAACGTCTACTCGCTGGAGATGAGCCGATTTCTATATCATAAATTACGGGAAGCCAGCGATAAAAGAATCTTTATCCTAACAAGATCCGCCTTCGCCTCACAGCAAAAGTATGCTACTGCTGTCTGGTCGGGCGACGTATCATCCTCTTGGGAGAACTTACATAAACAGATACCCGCCGGCCTCAACTTCTCCATGTCCGGCATTCCCTACTGGACATCCGACATCGGGGGATTTTTTGTCACCGAGAGAGATGGAATGTTTCCCGAAGGGCTGAAGGACGATGCTTTCAAGGAATTATATACACGCTGGTTTCAATTTGGAGCCTTCTCTCCTCTTTTCAGGGCACACGGCACCAATGTTCCTAGAGAAATCTGGCAGTTTGGAGAACCCGGAGACATATATTATGATACACAACTAAAATACATAGAGTTACGTTATCGACTACTTCCCTATCTGTATTCTTTATCCTGGAGGATCACAAACAGGAATTACACCCTGATGAGAGGCCTGGCTATGGACTTTCCACAGGACACCCTCGTACATGATATTGATAACAGTTACATGTTTGGCCCCGCTTTTTTGGTGCGTCCTGTATTGCAACCAATGAAGATGAATCTGCAGCAAACAGGCACATACCTGCCAATACACGAGGGAAAGTATTGGTATGACTTCTGGACCGGAGAAGCGACTGCTTGCGGAAAGACCCACCTGATGAGCACACCACTACCTGTTATGCCACTGTATATAAAAGGAGGTTCTATTCTCCCACTGGGAAAAGTAAAGCAGTATGCTATGGAGAACCATGACGATGAACTGGAGTTAAGAGTATACCGGGGTATGGATGCGGATTTTCTATTATATGATGACCAAGGCGAAGACAATGGTTTTGAGCATGGGGCCTATGCCACCATCCCCCTTCGTTGGAATGAAGCGTCGCAAGAACTAGTTTTGGATAAAAGGGAAGGCTTGTTTGAGAAGATGCCCGAAACCATTTCGTTCACAATTAAGTTATACCAACCCGACAATCCTTCACCGGATGTAAAGAAAATACTTTACACCGGCAAAAAAATAATTATTGATTTCAGTAAATAAAAACGTATATGAAATATCTCTTTACATTATTGCTCTTATCATTCATCGTGCAGCATGCTTCATCACAAACATCAACAGGAGCAAAAACTTTCGACCCCATTCCTTCTCTTGATTTGTTCCTATGCATAGGGCAGTCAAACATGGCCGGAAGAGGAACACTGCATGTGGGCCTGATGGACACCCTGAAACAGGTATATCTCCTTAACGACATTTGCCAATTCGAGCAAGCTGTCAACCCCCTCAACAAATATTCTACCATCAGAAAGGAAATTGCAATGCAGCAACTAAGCCCCTGCTATTCTTTTGCCAAAGAGATGGTGAAAGAAACCGGGAAACCTGTGGGGCTGATTGTCAATGCCAGGGGCGGAAGTTCTATTAAGGAATGGATGAAAGGAGCCAAGGAGAATTACTATGGTGAAGCCTTAAAAAGAGTCCATGCCGCCACGAAGTACGGACAAATAAAGGCCATTCTCTGGCATCAGGGCGAAGCGGATATTTGTTGTCCCGAAGAATACAGAAAAATATTGACACAATTCGTTAAGGACCTAAGGGAGGATCTAAAAAATCCCACCCTGTTTTTTGTTGCGGGTGAGGTCTCCCGATGGGACTGGACCCGTAACAAGGAAGGAACCAGCCATTTTAATCAAATGATCAGCTCCATCTCCTCCTTTATTCCTTACAGCGCCTGTGTATCCTCTATCGGGTTAACACCTCTAAAAGACGAATCCGACCCCCATTTCGACGCAGAAAGCCAACTGATCTTAGGGAAGAGATATGCAAATAAAATCTTAAATTCCTGCAAATAAACAACCGACAGACAAATCCGTATAAAGCAATGACAACAGTACAATAGTTCATCTTTCAGATAATTTTAATTATTCCCATAAACAAATTTCATATGTATAGTCGTTCATCTATTCGCAGAATCTTATATACAACAATTTTTTTCCTCTATGCCGTGACTGGCATAGCCGGACATAGAATCAGCATCAACAACCACTGGCAATTCACTACAAACCGCATTCATCACCAGGTTGTCCAGCTGCCCCACTCATGGAACGATCAGGATGTAATGGATGATTTACCGGGGTATTACCGCGGTATTGGTATATACACAAGAGAACTTATTATCGACGAAAGATACCAGGGGAAACAACTCTACCTGCACTTCGAGGGAGTCAACCAGATTGCCGATGTGTATGTTAACGGTACACATGCCTTGCAGCATAAGGGAGGATACACCGCGTTTACCGTTCCGCTTAACGGGTTAATCACATTTGGAGAAAATCACCCCAATGAAATAACGGTAGAGGTAGATAATCGGTGGAACAAGGATATTCCTCCTCTTTCGGCCGACTTCACCTTCTACGGAGGAATATATAGAGATGTCTATCTGATTATAAAGGAGCCTGCCCATTTTTCACCACTCGACTTCTCAAGCGAAGGAGTCTATGTATCCACTTCCAATGTCTCGGAGAATAATGCCGATATGCAGGTCAAGGCAATCATCAAAAACACGTCTACCGAAAAAAAACAGCTCTCACTCCAAACCATTCTGTATGATAGTCAGGGGATACTTGTGACGAAGAAGAAGACTCCTTTCACGGTCGAGAGTAATAGTAACAAGATCATTGAACATGACCTGCGATCAATTCCGTCCCCTCAGCTCTGGTCCCCCGAATGCCCCTACCTCTATCATGCCGTAAATCAATTGGTGGATGCAACGGGAAAAGTGTTGGACACCTATGTTTGCTCTGTCGGATTCCGATGGTTCCACTTTGATCCCCAGACAGGTTTTTACCTGAACGGTAAACACTATAAGCTGATAGGTGCAAGCCGCCACCAGGACTTCTGGTTTAGAGGCAATGCATTAAATGATGATTACGCGGTAAGAGACATAGAGATGTTGAAAAAAATGGGAGGAAACTTCCTGCGTATCGCCCACTACCCCCAGGATAAATCGGTGATACAGGCGTGTGACCGACTGGGTATTCTATGCGCCATTGAGATCCCGCTAGTGAACGAGATCACCGAATCACAAGAATTTGAAGACAATAGCACACAAATGCTGATGGAGATGCTCCGTCAATATTACAACCACCCCTCTCTCGTTATCTGGTGCTATATGAATGAAATATTGCTTCGGGATAAATATGATAACGACAAAGCGAAGAAAAAAGAGTATCATGAGTCGGTCTATTATCTCGCACAAAAGCTGGAAAATATCATCCGGAAGGAAGATCCGGGGCGCTATACCATGCATGCAAGCCATGGAGCGTACAACAAGTACAAAAATGCAGGATTGTTAGACTTACCAATGGTGGTTGGATGGAACCTCTATGAGGGATGGTACGGTGGGGTGTTTAAGGGGTTTCCCGATTTTCTGGAGCGGTTCCACACCGACTTCCCCGAAAAAATCACGGCTGTCACCGAATATGGTGCGGACAACGACCCGCGCATCAGAAGCGATCGACCAATCCGCTTTGACAAAAGCACGGAGTACTCTACTCTCTTTCACCAGTATTACTATAAAGCGATAAAGGAACGACCATATGTAGCGGCAGGTATGATTTGGAATCTGGCCGACTTCAACTCGGAAACACGCATGGAAACAATGCCTCACATCAATAACAAAGGTATCCTCACTTGGGATAGAAGCATTAAAGACCAATTTCTTTTTTATCAGACTCAACTTACTGATGAGCCGAGGATCAGCATCTTGAATTCCGGTTGGGAGAAACGCACGGGCATCGCAAACGAAGAGGAATGCGTGACTATACAGCCTATCATGGTAGCAAGCAACCTTCCATCGGTAGAACTCCTTGTGAATGGTTCGAGCCTGGGGGTAAAACAGATAACCGACGGGCTTGCAGAGTGGAGTATCCCTTTCAAAAGCGGGCATAACACTCTTATAGCGAAAGGCGTTAAAAATGGAATATCCGTGAAAGATGAAACGATCATAGAGTTTCTTATGCAACCCTATCAGTTAAACAATCCGGAACTGCCCTTTAAAAACATCAATGTGATGCTGGGATCTACCAGGTACTTTTTAGATCCGGAAACGAGGGAGGTATGGATGCCCGATCAACCATACAGGAAAGGAAGCTTCGGACATATAGGTGGAGTACCCTACCGGATTGAAAGCGAGGGGCGCACACCATTTGGGACCGATAAAGCCATTAGTCACACGAAGAATGACCCTGTGTATCAAACCCAGCAAGTAGGCATTGAAGAATACCGACTTGATGTCCCAACAGGCCAGTATGAACTGGTTTTACACTTTGCCGAGTTGGAAGGAGGAAAAAGTACTCACTTGGCATACAACCTCGGATCAGAGAATGAGCGGGATCGTACACTGCAAAAGAGAATTTTTGATGTGAGCCTGAACGGAAAAATAATTCTCGAAAATTTTGATATCGAAAAACGGTACGGATTAGGCAATGCAGTACAAATAAAAATTCCCTTGTTTGTTACCGATCAAGGTATATCAATTAAATTCACAAAAAAACAAAATGAGCCGGTGCTAAATGCTTTACAATTGAGAAAAACATTTTAATAGAACATCATCGCCTCCCTCCACGTAGTCAACACAGTTGCCACTGATTTAAATGTGGGTGTATCACAATGTGATTTCACCCTCTTTTTATTCGGATATCGATCTGAGAACATATCCCAATATTCATTTCTCAGGAGGTTAAATTTTATTTTGAGACAGCCTCATTCAGTTGATCCAGAAAATAAACGTGATTTCGGGATAAGAAAAGTATTCAAAGAGTTGTCTCAAAGAGGGAAAAGTATGATGGGTTGTTGTTAAGGTTCAAACTTAATTTAACCTGTAACAAAAAGGGTGAACTGCCGAATTTCTTCCTCACCAGGAGCAATATTGACAATAGAAACCCGGATGTAATCAAAGCTCTTACCCAAAACCCTTCCGACAAACTTTATGCTGACAAGGGACATGTTAGCATCAAACTTTTTGAGTTGTTATTTGACCAAGAAATTCATTTAGTGACCGCTATGCATTCAAATATGCACACTAATGTCATTTCACGATAAAACTCTCTTAGGCAGAAGTTTAAAATCAAGTATACCAATCATTTAGGGGTAAAGATTGTCCAAAAATCAGGTTGCTAATTCCTTTACACCAAAAAGTTAAAATATGCTGTACATAATTTTTCAAACGAAATAATTACAGTAAATTTGAGGAAATGAAACGAATGACACGAAAAATAAGAAAAAGAATGCAATTTTTTGCGATTACCCCCATTATCGGATTATTTTATTTGATCTCCGTATCTGTCTGCGGACAAGACAAGATCGATATTCCGGACAGATATCTCCCCAAAAACAAACAGATTTACCAAAAAGGCTGGATCGACTTCAACAAAAATGGAAGAATGGATGTCTATGAAAACCCGGAAGCAGAAATTGAGGAGCGGATTACTGATCTGATCAGTCAAATGACGCTGGAAGAGAAGACCAATCAGATGGTCACCCTCTACGGATACGGCAGGGTGCTGGAAGACGATCTCCCCACCCCGGAATGGAAAAACAGGCTTTGGAAAGATGGAATAGGAGCCATAGACGAACACCTGAACGGCTTCCGTCAGTGGGGACTTCCACCCTCCGACAACCCTTATGTCTGGCCGGCCTCGCGCCACGCATGGGCTTTGAATGAGGTGCAGCGTTTTTTCATTGAAGAGACACGGCTGGGAATCCCGGTGGATTTCACCAACGAAGGCATCCGGGGTGTGGAAAGCTACATGGCCACCAATTTCCCCACACAACTGGGACTAGGCCATACATGGAACAAGGATCTTGTGGAGAAGGTGGGTTATATCACCGGCCGGGAAGCAAGACTTCTGGGCTATACCAACGTATATGCGCCCATCCTCGATGTGGGCCGTGACCAACGGTGGGGCAGGTACGAAGAGGTATACGGGGAGAGTCCCTTTTTGGTGGCCGAGCTGGGTATATCCATGGTTCAGGGGCTGCAAAAAGATTTTCAGGTCGCCTCAACCGGAAAGCACTATGCCGCCTACAGCAATAATAAGGGAGGCAGGGAAGGCATGTCGCGTGTAGACCCGCAGATGTCGCCACGGGAGGTGGAGAATGTGCACATGTACCCCTGGGAGCGGGTAATCAGGGAGGCAGGGTTACTGGGAGTAATGAGTGCCTATAACGATTATGACGGCTTCCCCATTCAGAGCAGCTACTACTGGCTCACCACCCGCCTAAGAAAAGAGATGGGCTTTAGGGGCTACGTTGTCTCCGACAGCGACGCAGTGGAATACCTCTACTCCAAACACGGCACCGCATCCGACATGAAAGAGGCGGTATACCAGTCGGTGATGGCCGGACTCAATGTGCGTTGTACCTTCCGCTCGCCCGACTCCTATGTGTTGCCGCTGCGTGATCTGATCAGGGAAGGGGCGATTGAGATGGAGACGGTCGACGAGAGGGTAAGAGATATTCTGCGGGTGAAATTCCTTATAGGTTTGTTTGATTCTCCCTATCAAACGGATTTAAAACAGGCCGATGCAGAAGTAAATTCGGAAGAGCATCAGAAGGTAGCGCTTCAAGCCTCGCGTGAGAGCATCGTATTATTAAAAAACAACAAAAACATCTTGCCCCTGAAAAAGGCGGATATTCAAACCATCGCCGTATGCGGACCGAATGCCGACGATGCCTCTTATGCCCTGACCCACTACGGTCCTCTGGCCGTGGAGGTGAAAACCGTTTTGGACGGAATCCGTGACAAGGCGGGAGACGACATGGAAGTACTATACACAAAAGGGTGCGACATCGTGGATGCACACTGGCCGGACTCTGAAATTATCGATTACCCGATCACGGACGCAGAACAGGCCGAGATTGACAATGCCGTGGCCAACGCCTTGAAAAGCGATGTGGCCGTTGTGGTGCTGGGAGGAAATAGCCGCACTGCCGGTGAAAACAAGTCCCGTTCTTCACTCGACCTGCCCGGCCGCCAACTGGATCTATTAAAAGCAATTCACGCTACGGGCAAACCCGTGATACTGGTTCTGATTAACGGGCGTCCCCTGTCCATCAACTGGGCAGACAGGAATATCCCGGGAATTATTGAAGCATGGTACCCCGGGTCACAGGGAGGAACGGCCGTAGCCGACGTACTCTTCGGGGACTATAACCCGGGAGGGAAACTGACCGTAACCTTCCCCAAGACTGTGGGACAGATTCCATTCAACTTCCCGGCAAAACCAGCTTCGCAAGTCGACGGTGGACGTATTCCCGGCCCGGAAGGGAACCAGAGCCGGGTGAACGGAGCCTTGTATCCTTTTGGATATGGCCTGAGCTACACCACCTTTGCCTATTCAGACCTGCAGCTTTCGAAAGAAGAGATTACCGACAAAGAGAGCCTTTTCGTCACAGTAAAAGTAAAAAACACCGGCGACAGGGCCGGCGATGAAGTTGTGCAACTGTACACCAGGGATGTATTAAGTTCGGTCACCACCTATGAGAAGAACCTACGCGGTTTCGAAAGGATTCACCTGCAGCCCGGTGAGGAAAAGGAGATACAGTTTGCCATTCACCCCCGCGATGTAAAACTTTTGAATAGTGACAACGAATGGGTTGTTGAACCGGGTGAATTCAGGGTGATGATCGGCGCCTCGTCGGAGGATATCAGGCTGAGCCGATCATTCTTCGTGCTGGGGGAAGGATTCGACAAACACAAGCTGGTAGCAACCCCATTGGTGACTTCCGATCCGCAGACCTCTGACGCACTGAATGTGCTGGACAAAGACCGGGACTCATTTTGGGAAGGCCATAAAGGGTACTTTCTTACCTTCCCGTTGAACGAAAACATACCGTTGGATCACATTGCAATACGTTGGCACAAAGAGAGTGACCCGCAGGCAGTTTTTGAAATACAGATATCCAGTGGCGGCGGACAGTTTATGACTGTTTTCAAAGGGTCTCCCAGGGAATTAAACAAAACGAACAAATACACGTTCAACGAAACGGCCGGTACAGATCTGAGAATTAAAATCGTATCGGGGCACGTGAAAATTTCCGACGTGGAGATAATCCGATAAAAACAACCAAACGAAAATACTCCCATGATGAAAAATATTTTTACTATTTTGATGATAATGCTGGTAAGCGCGCCCGGTGCTTCCGCACAGGAAATCACCCCCCGCCCGAATCATTATGAAACCCAGGCGGGCACGGTAAACTTACCGCGGACAATCACCATCACCGCCGACAATGAGTTCGACGATCTGATTCCGGATTTCGTGGAGACTGCCCAAAAGTTTTCGATCCACACACAGAGGAAAAAGGAAAACGGATTCATCCGGCTCTCCAAAAACGAGGCGCTCAACAATCCGGAGGAATACCGGATAAGGATTGCCCCAACGGGCATCCTTATCGAAGCCGGCTCCCCAAACGGCTGTTTCTACGGCCTGCAATCAACATTGCAGTTAATTACCAGTGCCGGCAGGGAAGGAACCCTGCCCCTTGCTGTCATTCAGGATAAACCCCGTTTCGGCTGGAGAGGTGTGATGGTGGACGAGTCCCGTCACTTTATCGGAAAAGCAGAAATTATGAGGTTGCTGGACTTTATGGCGATGTATAAGCTCAATAAATTTCACTGGCATCTTACCGATTCGCAAGGATGGCGCATCGAGATCAAAAAATATCCGCTGCTGACAACAGTCGGTGCCACGGGAAATTTCTCCGACCCGGAAGCATCAGCACAATTCTATACGCAGGAGGATATTGCGGAAATCGTGAAATATGCCAGCGATCGTTTTATCGAGATAATCCCGGAAATTGACATGCCCGGTCATGCTACTGCCGCCGTTAAGGCATATCCCGAATTCAGCGGTGGCGGATCGGAAAAATACCCTCATTTCACTTTTCATCCCGGGAAAGAGGGCACCTACACGTTTCTGACCGGTATTCTCCGGGAAATAACAACTCTTTTTCCTTCTTCTTTCATTCATATTGGAGGTGATGAAGTCCATTTCGGCAATAAACAATGGCATGATATGCCGGAAGTCCGTTCACTCATGAAAAAGGAAGGACTGGAAGACCTGGTAGAGGTGGAACACTATTTCCTGCAGCGCATGGCAGACTCCGTGAAGGTCCTGGGCAAGACAGTGATCGGATGGGATGAAGTGGTCACTGCCGGACTTCCGGCAAACAACACACGGGTGATGTGGTGGAGACACGATCAGCCCCAGCTGCTGGAAAAAGCCCTCACCATGGGTTACGGCACCATACTCTGCCCGAGGATACCTCTTTATTTCGATTTTGTACAGCACGAATCCCATACCTCGGGACGTAAATGGGATGGCGCCTTTGCTCCTATTGAAAGTGTCTACGAGTTTCCCAGCCTCAGACTGACCGGCGGAGTTTCTTTTTGTTCACCCCATGTGATGGGAATTCAGGCCAATGTCTGGACTGAAGTAATTCATAGTAAGGAAAGATTTCAGTTTATGGTCTTTCCACGTATCGCAGCCCTGGCCGAGGCAGCCTGGAGTAACGATGCAGTAAAAGACTTCCGGCATTTCGACAGGCGGATGGAGAAAATGACAGACCTCTATAGAAAGAGCGGCATCGCATTCTTTGACTACAGGAATCCGGGAGTAAGCCCGGAGATAATGGGACCGGAAAAATAAAAACATGCGTTTTTCGATGGACATAGGCTATACCTGGACTGCCATCCCCCTATTATCGGCTTATCATCTCCATATATACAAATAAAGTGACTATCAGCGCATACCGAAGGAGGTGCGATTGATGTAAGTACTTAAACCAACCCAAGTGGGGAGTATGCAAAGCTGATGCTGAACTCTTATTTACAAAAATGTCACCCGATCCTGCTCCAGTCGTACCGATTTCCGCTCAGGCGGCTGAGCTGTTGCTTCAGCACCAGATGTTCCGGTTCTTCCAGCCGAGGGTCTTTTTCAATAAGCTGCTCCGCAATCTCGCGCGCACGGAAGAGGATGGCATTGTCGCGCACCAGGTCGGCAATGCGCAGGTTGAATGGGATCCCGCTCTGTTGCGTCCCTTCCAGATCGCCCGGGCCACGCAGCTTCAGGTCCGCTTCGGCAATCACAAATCCGTCGTTGCTCTCGGTCATGATTTCTATCCGCTTGCGAGTATCAGCAGAGAGCTCGTAGGGTGTGATCAGCACACACCAGGACTGGTCCGCTCCCCGCCCTACTCTGCCCCGCAGCTGGTGAAGCTGTGAGAGGCCGAACCGCTGAGCACTCTCGATCACCATCACGCTGGCATTCGGTACATTCACCCCCACCTCAATCACGGTCGTGGAGACCATGATCTGTGCTTCGCCAGTCACAAACTGCCGCATTACTTCCTCCTTCTCGGCCGGCTTCATGCGTCCATGCATCTTGCAGACGGTGAACTCCGGAAATGCCGCTTTCACATGTTCGTATCCCTCTTCCAGGTTCTTCAGGTCGAGCGTCTCGCTCTCTTCAATCAACGGATAGACCATATAGGCTTGTCGCCCGGCACGTATCTGATCCCGGATAAACTGATAAAGAGCACCCCGTCTCTTGTCGTAGCGGTGAACTGTCTGCACCGGCTTGCGTCCCGGAGGCAGCTCGTCGATCACGGAAACATCCAGGTCGCCGTATACCGTCATGGCCAGCGTACGCGGAATAGGCGTGGCGGTCATCACAAGCATATGAGGCGGATGCTTGCTCTTTTCCCAGAGTTTGGCACGCTGCATCACCCCAAAGCGGTGCTGCTCATCGATCACCACAAAGCCGAGGTTGCGAAACTGCACCACATCCTCAATCAGGGCATGGGTACCGATCAGTATGTTTATTCTTCCCGATAACAGTCCGGCGTGGATCTCCTCCCGCTCTTTTTTCTTTGTGGAACCTGTCAACAGCGCCACCTCCACATCCATTCCTGAGAGCATCTGCGTAAATGTCTCAAAATGCTGTGCCGCCAGGATCTCCGTGGGCGCCATCAGGCAGGACTGAAAATCGTTATCGAGGGCTATCAGCATACACATGATTGCCACCAACGTCTTCCCGCTACCCACATCTCCCTGCAGGAGGCGGTTCATCTGCTTCCCGGAGGCTGTATCTTTCCGGATCTCTTTGATCACCCGCTTCTGTGCATCGGTCAACGAAAAAGGCAATTTCTTTTTATAGAAAGAATTGAGATAACGGCCAACTTTCGGAAAAAGGACTCCCCGCAGCTTCGACTTTCTGTCGGAAGCGTAACGGACAATGTTTAGCTGTATATAGAAAAGTTCTTCAAACTTCAGTCGAAACTCGGCGTCCTTCAACAGAGCGGTTGATTTCGGGAAGTGAATGTTTTCCACTGCATCGTGGAAGGGCATAAGCCTTGCCTCCTTTACCACATCGGGAGAGAGAGACTCTGGCAGCCGTTCTTTGATCATCCCGAACGCACTCTCCAGGATCTTCTGCATCGCTTTTGAGTTGAGGTAGTGGCTCTTCATCTTCTCCGTGGTGTTGTACATCGCCATCAGTCCTTCCGGCCGGTCCGATTCGCCCATATAAGGATCGATTTCCGGATGGGGAATATTCCACTTGCCGTTAAAGAGACTGGGTTTCCCAAAAACAATATACTCCTGGTTGAACTTATACTTGTTTTCGATGAATCGTACTCCCTGGAACCAGACCAGATCCACAAAGCCGGTTCCGTCGGTAAAATGAGCCACCAGCCTCCTTTTCCTTCCTTCCCCGAAAGTTTCGAAAGCGGTGATTTTCCCCTTCAGCTGGATGTAAGCCTGCGACTGATCAATCTCATGCACGTAATACATTCGCGAGCGGTCGATATAGCGATAGGGATACCAGCGCAAAAGGTCGCCCAGCGTAAAGACATCGATCTCCTTTTGCAGGATCTCTGCCCTCTTGGGCCCCACACCGGGAATAAATTTAATTTCGGTCTGAAGGATGTTCATTCGGATATCTCTCTTTGTACAGATTCAACCATGTGTGGCTCTGAAGCGACATTTTTTACCCGACAAAACAAGTTTATGCGGTACAACTGTTGAATGCAGATCTTTCATATTTTCCATTGCACATATGCAAATGTAAACAAAAATGAGGAACAGTTCAACCATTCCTCATTGCATATATTACTTACATCCCCGTTGTCCCTGCGCGGGATGTCTTCGGAGACAGATGCTCTTTACCAGGCAAAAAGCGGGTATTGGCCCATCACTGTATTTACCTTCCCGCGTACGGTGGCAATTGTTTTCGCATCTTCGGGATGCGACAACACTGTATCAATCATTTCCACAACTTCACCCATCAATTCCTCTTTTGCTCCACGGGTGGTGATGGCCGGTGTACCGAAACGAAGGCCGGAAGTCTGGAAAGGTGAGCGGCTGTCGAAGGGAACCATATTTTTGTTGGTGGTGATATCGGCCTCCACAAGTGCTTTCTCTGCCACCTTTCCGGTCAACGCCGGGAACTTGGTACGCAAATCCACCAGGACAATGTGATTGTCCGTACCTCCGGATACCACGTTGTAACCCTTGTCACTGAATGCCTGGGCCATTACAGCCGCATTTTTTTGAACCTGTGTCTGATAGGTTTTGTATTCCGGCTGAAGCGCTTCGAAGAATGAAACAGCTTTAGAGGCAATTACGTGTTCTAAAGGACCTCCCTGCATACCCGGGAAGACAGCCGAATCCAACAGAGCCGACATCATCTTTACCTCTCCCCGGGGAGTGGTATAACCCCACGGATTTTCAAAATCTTTTCCCATCAGGATCACACCGCCACGAGGGCCTCGAAGCGTCTTATGGGTAGTAGAGGTGACAATATGCGCATGTTTCAACGGATTTTCCAGCAACCCTGCGGCAATCAGTCCGGCCGGATGTGCCATATCCACCATGAAGATAGCCCCTATTTCATCGGCCACCTTGCGGATACGGGCATAGTCCCACTCGCGTGAATAGGCCGATGCCCCGGCGATAATCAGTTTGGGCCGTTCCGATCGTGCCAGCGATTCCAGCTGCTCGTAATCCACACGTTGATCTTCCTCACGAACGCTGTATGCAATGGGTTCAAACATCAAACCGGAGAAATTCACGGGAGAACCATGTGAGAGATGCCCTCCGTGTGAAAGATTCAATCCGAGAAATTTATCTCCCGCTTTCAGGCAGGCCAGAAAGACAGCAGCATTGGCCTGCGCGCCAGAATGTGGCTGTACGTTGACCCATTCGGCATCAAAAATCTTTTTTAACCGGTCAATGGCAAGCTTTTCGCTCAAATCGACCACCTCACAACCTCCGTAATACCTTCTTCCGGGATAACCTTCGGCATATTTATTTGTCATCACAGATCCCATTGCCTGCATCACCTGTTCACTCACAAAGTTCTCAGAAGCAATCAACTCAATGCCTTTCAGTTGTCGTTCCTGTTCTTTTCGAATTATCGCGAAGATTTCTCTATCTTGTGTCATAGCGTCATATGTTGCAAAAAAAATATCTGCAAAGGTAATGAACATTTTCGTAAGCAATGTAAGCAAAGGACAAATTTATTTGGGCTTTGCTATTGTGAGAATTGAAAATCCAAGAGCGAAAACGACTCAAAATATCTAACTTTAGTGAACATTTTCGTATGGCAATGTATGCAAAAGGTAAATTTACCGTTGACAATTTCCCCTCAATCGTTTTATAAGTGATATAAGTTTCAGAAGAGCAGAATCCAGTGGCTGACAGCCATGAAAAATGCCCTCATCCGACTTTTTGTTATTACCGGGAAGAGGGCGGGAACAGTTTATTTGTAAAA
>ENA-UOOR01002019-UOOR01002019.1-fermentation-metagenome-genome-assembly--contig:-NODE-2019-length-21917-cov-4.622221_pt1 | contig 21917 bp, 22 predicted proteins | sample MGYA00245780_ERZ724029 | MGnify/ENA primary metagenome ERZ724029 (study PRJEB28704, sample SAMN03018315) | fermentation metagenome | biome: anthropogenic terrestrial biome; feature: soil; material... | reverse complement strand
AAATCTTGACGGAGTGCCATTATTTACTCAGTTTTCAAAGCTCGATACCAACGAGGACATTCTGCAATTTGCGGCAAACTATGGTCAGTTAATAAAAGGGGTCAAACATGATAATTGCGGACAAGTTTTCCTTGAGCCGCTTCAATTATGGAAAAATGAGATTTCTCTTGTGAAACAAGCCTTGACGATTTGGAGCAGCCTTGACGCATGGGAGCCGGTACACCAGTATTTAAAGCCAGAAGGGGACAAGGTTCTTTTCTTTATAAGCGGGGAAAATGCGTCTCGTACAGTTATCCTTAAGTCAATTCAGAATGAGCAAAAAAGAGAAACAGTCAAACGGGGACTTGCTCAGTTTCTCGACCAAAAAATGTATGAGTATCCCGCCACGGTCGCCCACGCAACCGAAGAACGCAAAATAAGAGGCGGGGAAACGGTTATAATCCCATACAGAAGTTTCCTCCGACCAACAAGCCTGATCAGCGCAATTTGGCTGCAGATCTCTCAGAGTTTTTTCAAGGACGGGGAAAGGGACATTATCGCTCGCCGTTGTTTTTTGACAGGGGATTTTTTTGCAGAGAGTGCCATGCGACAACGCAACGCAGAACCGTTCAAAGGTCAGTATTACAGTATTCGAGGAATGAGAAATTTCCAGCGACAAAAAAACAGGAGAATCGAAGCCGCTGCAGAGGGAAAGGAGGTCAAGCCGGATAGAAAAGGAGTAATGCAGTTTTTGGTAGATTTTGACGCCATAGGGGAGCCGGTAGCTGAGATAGTAAAAGCACAAAAAAAGACGCACCCCCTAAAATAGGATGCGTCGATAATGTAAGGTAGCCATTTATCCAAAAGTGCCGTATCGTTTGAACCTTGAAAACTGAAAAGCTAGTCATACCAAGGATTTCTGACTATTTATGTTTACCTGCTGATTACAAGTCAGCTGCTCTACCAACTGAGCTACACCGGCAAACAAACCATTCCGTTCCTGTTATAGAACGCCGAAAAGCATTTTACATTATTATGGATTTTCGTCAAGTATCGGGCTTGTGATGGATCGTTATTCCCTTACTATATGCTTTGATTTCCCCTCGAACCTGGGAAGGGTCCCGGGCTCTGCCACCGTCAGCGGAACATGGATGCCGAGCGCGCTGTGGATGGATTTTTTGCCCTTCTCCAGGAGCGCGTCCGCCATATCCTGTGTGCTGTCAGCGGACCTTTCACAGGCGACGCTCATCTGCTGGAAGCCATCGACCTCCCAGACCCTGATCTGATAGTTGGCCGTAAGTCCCGAGACCCTGCAGAGCGCCTTCTCAATTACTGATGGGAAGACGTTCACGCCGTGGAAGATTATCATGTCGTCAGAGCGTCCCTTGATCCTTTTGATCCTGGTGCTCCTGTCGCCGCATTTACAGACACCGGGTATTATGCTCGTAAGGTCACGGGTCCTGTAGCGCACTATCGGAAAGGCTTCTTTTTTAAGTGAGGTAATGACAAGTTCTCCCTCTTCGCCCGGCCCGAGGGGGTTCAGTGTCTCAGGATCGATTATCTCAAATATGAAACCCTCGTCAAAAAGATGGATCCCGTTCCTCTCAAGACATTCCATTCCCACACCCGGCCCCATAGCCTCTGAGAGGCCGTAGCTGTCGATCGCAGGTATGCCGAGAGTATCCTGGATCTTCGCCCTCAGGCCTTCCGACCATGCTTCAGCTCCGAAGATGCCAAGGCGGAGACAGTATTTTGCCTTTTCCTCCTCTGAGAATGTTTCCCAGACTTCACAGAGTTTTACGGCATAGGACGGGGTACATGTGAAGACTGTCGTGCCAAGATCGCGCATGAGTTTGAACTGACGTTCGGTAAAACCTCCGCTTGCGGGGATGACCGTGATGCCCATATCTTCCGCCGCATCGTGGAATCCCTGGCTTCCGGTAAAGAGACCGTAACCTGTCGATATCTGCAGTATATCCTTCGATGTGAGCGTAGCCCGTTTGAATGCGATCTTCATGGCCTTCTTCCACCAGAATATGTCGTTTGCCGTGTATCCGACCACAGTAGGATTGCCCGTCGTTCCTGATGTGGCATGGAAGCGCACCAGGTCATCCTTGTCGCAGCCAAGCCACCCAAGCGGATAATGAGCCTGAAGGTCCTGTTTGGTCGTGAAGGGCAGTTTTTCAATATCTTTTGGCGTACGGATATCCGAGGGCTTGACCCTGACATCCTTCATCTTGTCCGCATAGGGATGGTTGCGGTCCCAAAGCCTGCTCAAGACTGCCTGAAGTTCTGTTGTTTTACCTGACGCTGCTTCACTGTGTACCATTATGATTCCTCCCGCTTCATACTGAAAAATGCAAAATAAAAGGACGGGGCCCGACAATCACGGACCCCGTCCTCACTTACGGATCAGATGTTCAGCGCACAGCACCTAAACACTGATCCCGCGAGCCGGGATCCGTGCCTGGATAAGAGTACACTGCGACAGAAAGGTTTCTGGCTGAAGTTTTTATTACAAGACCCATTTTCATGTCCGGTGCCTCCTTCGTTCGTGCGACATTGCGCGTAAGTTTAGATAATATTTCAGAGATTGTCAAGCCCCAAAAGAGTTACTATTTTACCGCTTTTCTTTATTAAATTTTGGCGCCGTGCTCTTCCTTATGTCTCCTGATGCGTACCGCCTTTCCTTCAGAGCGCGGCACGGTATCCGGTTCGGCGACATTTACCTCGATATTGACCCCGAGGCTGTCCTTCAGCCGCTTCTTGGTCTCATTCCTGATGTGTTCAACTTCCCCCGGATCACTCTCCGGAGCGCGTTCGCATGTAATTTCGATATCATCCATTCCGTCCTTTTTCCATACATCGATCACAAAATTGGGGGTCAGCTCCTTTACTCTGCAGAGGGCTGCCTCCACCTGGGACGGGAAGACATTGACGCCCCTAACTATGAGCATATCGTCGGTCCTTCCCCCTATCCTGTCTATGCGTACACTGGGGTCTCCGCACGGGCAGGGACCGGGCAGGATGCGTGTACGGTCTCTCGTTCGGTAGCGGATTATCGGGTATGCCTCCTTCTTGATCGAAGTGAGGACAAGTTCTCCCTCTTCTCCGTCTTCCACATTCTTCAGCGTCTCCGGGTGGATTATTTCAGGAAGGAACGCCTCGTCGTTGACATGGAGGCCGCTCTGATGGATGCACTCCATTGCGACTCCGGGGCCCATGGCCTCGCTCAGCCCATATATATCGAGTGCCTTTATCCCTAGTTTTTCCTCAAGACGCTTCCTGAGCCCCTCCGACCAAGGTTCGGCGCCCAATATGCCTATCTTGAGCATTGTGCCTCCGTTTGAAAAACGGTCAGGGTCAATGTCATCCCATACCTCCGATATTCGGAGGGCGTAGGAAGGAGTGCATGCAATCGCAGTGACGCCCATCTCCTTTATCATCCTGACCTGCTTTTCCGTAGCTCCCCCCGACGCCGGTATCACAGCAAGTCCGCGATGTTCACCTGCGTAGTGCATTCCCAGTCCTCCGGTGAAGAGTCCATATCCGTAGGAGACCTGGAGGGTGTCCCACTCGTCGAGCCCGGCGAGCCCAAGGCACCAGGCTCCGCACTCGCTCCACATCTTTATGTCATTCTGTGTGTAGCATACAACTGTAGGATTCCCTGTAGTACCGGAAGTCGCATGAAAACGAACAACGTGTTTCCTGTCAACGTTGAGCCAGCCGAGAGGATAGTGCTCCTGCAGATCTTGCTTCGTCGTGTAGGGAAGGAGCTGCATATCGCGGGCCGTCTTTATGTGTTCAGGCTTGACACCGTACTCCTTCATCTTCTGTGCATATGGATGATCTCTTTCCACCATTTTTTCCAAAGTGTAGCGTATCCTTGATATTTTCGTCTCAACGTTTCTTATTACAAGTTTCATCATCTTTTCCTCCCTGAGGTAAATTTTTTAATCCTTATGTGCCGTGACGCAGGCACAAAAAACAGGGTCCGCATTTGAGCGGGCCCTGCTTCAACGGCGATTTACGCAACGATACTGTTATTCGGTCAATCTGTCCGAATCATGCAGCCCGAGCGCAGATCCCGTGAAGGGGACCCGCGCCGATAAAGGAGAACTGCGTAACATTGCCACAAGATGTGATGCTGTATTTGATATGTGTCATGTCCCAGTGCCTCCTCTCGACTTCAGTTCGTTGTTTTTAAGATGTTGGAGGTAATTCTATTCACCTTTTGTATAATTGTCAACCTTAATGTCACATTTTGCCTCCCGGTATACCCCCATGAATTTTTCCATCAGCAGGGTATTCTCTTCTGGAAGTCCTACGGTGATCCTTATTATCCCTTTGCTCCGAAAACGGAGAAGGCGTACTATAATACCCTCTTCAAGCAGGCCGTCTCTAAGCGGTGCAGAGAGATCACCGAGCGGAAGAAGGATGAAGTTGGTCTGTGAAGGGATGAATTTTATGCTGTTTGAGCGGAAGAAATCATAAAGCCTCTTTTTCTCATTTCTTGCCATATCAACGCTTTTGCTCAAAAACTCAATGTCGTCAAGAGCGGCTTCCGCTCCTGCAGCAGCGGGAACTGATACGACATAAGGTTCCCTGACTTTGTAAAGGTATCTCATCAGATCTTCGTCGCCTGCGACCCATCCGACACGGAGACCCGCCAGGCCGTATACCTTTGAGAATGTCCTGCAGACCATAAGATTAGGATATTCATCAAGCAGGGTCATCCCGTCAGCCGTATTTTCATCGGCAAATTCTATATATGCCTCATCGAGGACAAAAAGCACCTTTTCGGGTATAGCATCAAGCATTTTCCTGATATCCACGATGCCCGTTCCCGTTCCAGTCGGATTGTTGGGATTGCAGAAAACGACCATCCTGGTTTTATCTGTGACCGCGCTGACAAACCCGTCGACATCCAGTTCCATATCATCGGTCATCGGGACCTTGACCGCTTTACCCCCCATGATCTCAGCCGTCTCCGCATACACGGAGAAGGTAAGTTCTCCGCAGACCACCTCGTCCCCCGGTTCGATGAAGGCGCGTCCCAACATCGTAAATACACCGTCAAGGCCGTTGCCGATCACGAACCGGCCCGGAGTCATTCCGTATTTGCGGGCAAGCTTATCCCTCAGGCTGTCGCACCTGCTGTCGCCGTATCTGTTGCATTCCGAAGCGGCGTTTTTTATTGCCTCTATAGCCCTTCCCGAAACACCCAGGTTGTTTTCGTTTGACGAGATGCGGACAAGATCGGGGAATACCGGCCCGGGGTCATATTCTTCAAGGTCTCTTATATTTGGGCGCGCGATGCTGTAGAAAAGCTCTTTTTTATCCATTGCTTACTCCTCCTCAATGAGGGAAATTATATCCTTCACAGCTCTTTCGGTGTGGTCATATATGTAATCCGCTTCAGAAAGAAGCTTTCCTATAGCCACGAAACGGCCCTTTCCGAAGGCTGCCTGCGCCTTCATGTCGCTCCCGGTATCGCCGAAAAAGACAGGATCGGTGCACCCAAGCCTTTTCGAAAGCAATTCCAGTCCCTCTGGTGACGGTTTGTGAATTCCTGTATCGCTGTGTATTATTTTGTCATCCGGAAAATCCTGCCACCCCAAGGCTTTTTTTGCAAGCTGCCATTCGGGGAGGTTCCTTCCGGTGTAGACACCTACTGGGAGCGGCAGATCTTCCCAGTGTAAACTCAGCATCGGAACCTCTAGGCTGTAAAGACCCGGTTCTTCATCTGTGCCGAAATAAAGTCCGGCACACAGTTTTCTGACTGGATCCCTAAGCACAGGGGTACCATACCTGGAACTTATCCATGATATGACATTTCCGCTGAATGTGGCAAGCTCTTCGCTAAGCCTGTCCGGAGAAGGCAATGCATCAGAAAGATCTTTACTCCCGTTTGAGGCAGCTAGCGTAAGCATAGTCCATGCAATGTCATAATCGTCATTGAAAGATCCGTGCCGTTTGAAGATTTTTTCATGACCGGGTGTGTATCCGGGAGAATCTGTCTTTCCCCCGCAAATGGATCCCCATGCCATTTCGACAGCAAGCCGGATGACTTCCGGAAAAGACCTCTCAACATTCAGGAGTACTCCGTCCACGTCAAATATCAACGCATCGGGGATAAAGTCTATCTTCATGAATTATTCCTCCAATATTTGCAAAAGAGACAAACGCGTGTTATTATAAAGCCCGTTTGTAAAACTAGCAAGCTATCAGTTTAGCTAAGTAAAATGATATCAAATATATCACATCAAAAGAGGGAACGGAGAATCGTTATGAACAGAAACCCCAAAGGCTGCAGCAACATCGGAGGACCGGCAGCGGCAAAACTCGAATACTGCCGCAACATGGCTCTGAAAATTTTCTCTGCGTATGGTTACAGGCCTTTCAGCCCATCAGAGCTCCAGCTCGTAGAGGACGTGTGGGACAAGCTCTCGAAGTCGCGGGCAAGGCGTTTGATCGCACTGAACTCCCCATTCGGAGAACCGTGTGTCCTGAGAGGCGACCTGACCCTCTCGGCAGTTGCCTACCTGAGCAGCCATTATGAGGAGAATGAAAGGCCGCTGCGGCTCTGCTATGCTGACAGGGTCTTTTCTGCACCTGTGCCCCCCAGGGGCAACCTTGAGGAAAATCAGGTCGGGATCGAGCTGATCGGCTGGGAAGGTTCAGGCACCGATGCAGAGGTCATATCCCTCCTCCTGAGGACACTTGATGAACTATCAATTGAAAGATCGATCGTTGTCATAGGAGACATGTCAGTGGTCGCAAAACTTTTTGAAGGTCTCCCGGAAAAGAGTGCAGAACAGCTGGTGGGTGCTCTTCAGGAAGGGATATACACGACATATTCAAGGATACTGGATGAGACGGAGACGGATGATAAACGCCGGAAGCTGCTCAAAGCTCTGCCGTCACTCAAAGGTGACTGCTCCGTTATAAGTGAGGCGATGCTGATGATGGACGACCCCTCGCTCCTCATGCCTCTCAAAAAACTGTGCGACTCGCTCTGCAAACTGGGATATTCAGACAGGATACGCATAGATCTGGGTTTCATACGAGACCTCGGTTACTACAGCGGACCTATATTCAACGCATACTCTTCCGTAACAGCTTCTCTTCTTGGCGGCGGAGGCAGATACGACGGACTTCTGGCAAAGGTTGGAATGGAAGGGGAGGCTTCCGGCTTCGCTCTGAATATAAAGGAACTGGCCGAACACTGTGTAGATGGTTCGCCCTCCCCCAAAATAATGCTCTGGTGCGGATGCAGCGACCCTGCAGAAGGGCTGCGCTATGCAGATGGGCTTTATAAGAAGGGAATATCCTTCGAACTTAGCTGGACCACGGACAAAGAAGAATCGATGAAGACTGCCGGGCTCCGTAAATATAAATTCTGGGCCGATTTCTCATCAAAGCAGGTAATAAATATTATGACGGGTCAGATCTTTGATCTGACAGATTTCGACAGGGAGGTTCTGTCATGCTGACTTTCGCTCTGCCCACGGGGCGTTCGCTTCAGGAATGCATAGAAATATTGGAGGGTGCGGGGCTTCCGGTCAAAAATCTCAAAAATCACGGCAGAAACCTCGTCATAGATGAAGGAAGTTTCCGCTATCTGCTTTCAAAGCCCTCCGACGTTCCGGCCATGGTCCACTACGGAGCAGCAGACCTTGCGATAGCAGGAAACGACGTGGTTGAGGAATCCGGCATATCTTTAGTGGAGCTTCTCGACACCGGAAGGGGAAAGTGCTTCATGGCCGTCGCCGGAACGAAAGACGCCGCGGAGAAGTTCAACGGCAACACCAGCAGCCTTATGGGACTCAAGGTGGCTACAAAGTACACGAGGATCGCGGAAAACACTTTCAACTCATGGGGGGTCCAGATCAAGATCCTCAAACTAAACGGCTCGGTCGAACTCGCCCCGGCGCTTGGGCTGAGCGACTGCATTTTTGACATAGTCCAGACAGGAAGCACACTCAAAGCCAACGGACTGATGGTCATCAAGGAGACAGCTCCGGTATCGCTGCGCCTGGTGGCAGGCTCCGGATCTGTCCAGCTCAGATGGCGCTCTATGTTCGGAGTGGTAAATGCCATAGAAAATTATGTGAAAGGGGCGGCATGTGCATGAAGAAGGAGGCCCTTAGGAAGACTAATGAGACTGAGATCGAAGTTTCTCTCGAATTTCCGGGCAAAGAGAGAAAGGTCGAGATCGGCTGCGGATTCCTTGCCCACATGGTCGACCTTATGTTCAGCAGGACCGGGATCGGCATATGTCTTAAGGCCAAAGGAGACACCGAGGTCGACTTCCACCACCTCACGGAGGATATCGGGATCGTTCTTGGACAGATGCTCAGGGAGATCGCAAAAAAGGGCGGCATCGCACGTTACGGCTGGTGCATCCTGCCTATGGACGGTTCTCTCGCAAGAGTAGCCCTTGATTTCAGCGGGAGAGGAGATTCTTACTTCTCAGGGTCCTTCCCCTCAGAAAAATGCGGCGATTTTGACATGGAGCTCATACCTGAATTTTTCAGGGGTTTTGCAAGAGAGGGAGGCATAACACTCCATATTGCGCTTCTTGAGACCGACAACTCACACCACGCTGCGGAGGCGGTCTTCAAGGCTGTCGGCATGGCTCTCTGGCAGGCGCTTTCACCTTCGGACCGGGCACCGAGCACAAAGGGACTCTGGCTGTGATACTTTTCCCGGCGATAGATCTTTTCGGAGGCAGAGTCGTCCGCCTGACCAAAGGAGATTTTTCGACGATCACTGATTACGGGATCAGACCTTTTGAAATGGCAAAGGGGTTTCTGGAGGCAGGCTGTTCCCATATCCATATAGTTGACCTCGAGGGGGCAAAAGAGGGGCACCCCTGCCATTTACAGGTACTTGAAGAGATATCGTCTCTTGGCATGTTTGTCCAGTACGGGGGAGGACTCCGCTCAGAGGGCAATATAAGGGACGCGATATCTGCGGGAGCCGACAGGGTGATGATCGGGAGCCTTCTTTTCAGTGATGAAGACATGCCATGTCATCTGGCAAGCGAATTCGGACCGGCAGCAATGCCTGCAATAGACGTAAGAAGGGGCAAGGTAGTGCATTCCGGCTGGCTAAGTGAGACAAAAATGACACCTAAGGAAACCCTTGATCGGCTCAGAATGACCGGTTTCTCCATTTTTTTGGTGACCAATACCGACCGGGACGGACTGATGTCAGGCACCGACACCGAACTTTACAGAGATCTGGCCGAGGACAGGAATGACATAGTTGCAGCAGGAGGAACAACCTCTGTAAACGACATCACATCACTGAATGCTCTGGGGCTGGCCGGCGCAATAGTCGGCAAAAGCCTTTACGAGGGCGGGATAACTATCTCGGATGCGCTGAAAGCGGCATGCGGAAGGGAAAGATAGACAATGTCCGACATAGATATGCGTCTCGTCAAATTTGATGAAAATGGGCTCGTTCCGGTCATTGTACAGGATTCAACGACTGCGGAAGTGCTTATGACAGCATGGGCAAACGAAGAGGCCCTGAAACTGACTGCTGATTCCGGAGAACTGACCCTTTGGAGCCGCTCCAGGAAAGAGCTTTGGAAAAAGGGCGAAACAAGCGGGAATGTGATGAGGGTTATCGAACTTCGTATCGACTGCGACGGGGACACTCTGCTTGCCATTGTTGATCCTGCCGGACCCGCCTGCCATACGGGAAAACGGACCTGTTTTTACCGTTCCCTATGGGGAAAAGAAAACTCAACAGAAGCCACATTCCTTGGACGCCTCTGGGGGTACCTGAACATAAGGAAATCAGAAGATCCCGAAGAGAGCTACACGGCGCGACTCCTTGCAAAAGGGCCTTCACGGGTCGCCCAGAAAGTTGGGGAAGAAGGGGTCGAAACGGCGATTGCCGCAGCGACAGGAGACAGGGAAAGTTTCCGTTATGAGGCGGCGGACCTGATCTATCATCTTCTGGTAGCCTGCATCTCTTCAGGCATAACTTTCAACGAGGTCCTTGAAGAACTTATGTCCCGGCACAAGAAGGACGACGACCGATGATCGCGATAATAGATTATGGAGCGGGCAATCTTCAGAGCGTCAGGAATGCACTCGACTTTATAGGGTGTCCCGGGACAATAACATCAGACCCCGCAGAAATACTTTCAGCAGATGGGATCATACTCCCCGGTGTCGGTGCGTTCGGAAGCGCCATGGCAGAGATGGAACGCAAGGGACTCACAGAGACAGTCAAAAGTGCAGCCAAAAGCGGTAAACCCTTTATTGGGATCTGTGCCGGGATGCAGCTGCTATTCGAAGAAAGCGAAGAGAGCCCCGACGTTCCGGGACTGGGAGTGCTGAAAGGAAGGGTACTGCTCTTTCCTGCGGACAAAGGACTGAAAATACCCCACATGGGATGGAATTCAATAAGAACAAAAAAGGAAAGCAGGCTTCTTGGAAAGCTCTCCGGTTCACCATACATGTATTTTGTACACTCATATTATGTAAAGGCGGAAGATCAAGAGATAGTATCTGCCCTATCAGATTACGGAACAACTTTCGATGCGGCAGTTGAGCAGGAAAATCTTTTCGGATGTCAGTTCCACCCTGAAAAGAGCGGGACTGAAGGCATTTCCATATTGAGACGTTTTGCGGAACTGGCAGGAGGAAACTGAAAATGTACGCACAGAGGATAATTCCATGCCTTGATATAAAAGACGGGAGGGTCGTCAAGGGCATTAATTTCGTGGACCTGAAGGATGCGGGCGACCCAGTGGAATGTGCTGTCGCTTACGAAGCTGCCGGAGCCGATGAGATTGTCTTCCTGGACATAACAGCGACCAGCGATGCGCGAAACACAGTCGCAGATCTGGTCAGGGCAGTGGCATCAAGGGTATTCATCCCCATAACTGTCGGAGGCGGCATTCGCACCTCCGAAGATATCCGTACGCTCCTCAGGGCCGGTGCGGACAAGGTTTCCCTCAATTCTGCCGCCGTAAGGAGGCCGGAACTCATAACCGAGGGCGCTAAAGATTTTGGCAGCCAGTGCATCGTCGTCGCAATAGACGCCAAAAGAAAAGCTGATGGTTCCTGGGAAGTCTACACCGCAGGAGGACGTACTGCCACAGGCCTGGACGTCATTGAATGGGCAAAGGAAACAGAGAGGCTTGGGGCAGGTGAGATCCTCCTTACGAGCATGGACAGAGACGGGACAAAAGCAGGTTACGACCTAGACCTGACCTTTGAGGTAAGTTCACGTGCAAACATACCCGTCATAGCTTCCGGGGGAGCGGGAGACTATTCGCACTTCTACGATGCATTTGCTGAAGGCAGAGCAGATGCCGTGCTTTCAGCGTCGCTCTTCCATTACAATCAGATCCCCATACCGAAATTAAAAAAATACCTCTCAGACAAGGGGATCCCGGTACGCCTTTAACTTAGTCTTTTTTCATTCGAGCGCATACTGCAATAGAGGGTATTCCCACCCTTATTACTCCCCTGTGATTGTTCTGTGTCCCTGCAGGTTTTATAATCATCCAAGCACACATACGGGGGTGTTTTTATGAGAAGAAAAGATAAGGAAGTCACTTCGCGAGAATGGATGATGGAAGTATTGGAAAAGGGCATCTGGATGGAACTAGCGATGTCAGGAAAAGACGGATGGCCCTATGTCGTCCCGCTCAATTACGGGTTCGGAAAGGATTTCATAATTGTCCACGGAGCAAGGGAGGGTAAAAAGATCGACCTCCTCAGGGAAAACAATAAGGTCGCATTCAACGTTGCCATCGACACAGAAGTCATACGGGACGAAAATGACCCATCCGAATTCAGCATGAAGTACAGGAGCGTCTCCGGACTCGGGACTGCAAAGTTTATCGAGGATGCCGAAGAAAAAAGAGAAGCCTTGAAAATAATTATGGAGCATTACCACGGACCAAAGGAACCCATTACGGAAGGTATGCTCAAAGCCACTGCCGTCATAAAGATATCGATAACGGAAATTACAGGAAAGATAAACTTCTATCCCAAACCCTGACAGTAATTTTCTACGGTCTCTCTGCTTTAACGCCAAACTGCCGTGCCGGTCCCGGCCATTTTGTTGTGCTCCGGAGCCTCATGTTCTATACTCATCTGAGAATATTTCAGGAGGTGTACTATATGAGGAGAAATGACAGGGAAGTGGAATCCCATGACTGGATGATGGAAGTCCTTGACCAGGGGCAATGGATGGAGCTGGCATTGGCGGGCAAGGATGGCTGGCCTTATATAGTTCCGCTAAATTACGGGTTCAGTGATGACTTCATAATAATCCACTGCGCCAAAGAGGGCAAAAAGATCGACCTTCTGAGAGAGAACAATAAGGTCGCATTCAACGTTGCCGTCGATGCCGAAATCATCCGGCACGAAGAAGATCCAACAAAATTCAGCATGAAGTACAAAAGCGTATCGGGCCGGGGAATCGCAGAATTCATCGAGGACAATAAAGAAAAGAGAGAGGCCCTCGAAATAATGATGGAACATTACAGGGGACCCAAGGGACCGATGACGGAAGAAAAGCTGAGCGTTACCGCTGTAGTAAAGATCCGGATAACAGAAATTACAGGCAAGGTCAACCGCTACCCCAAACCCGAATGATAAATAAAGCGGATGACCGGCCTGCTTAAGGCGATCCTCCGCTTTATTCTTCCTTTTCAGTGCCGGGCCCTAATCAGATACAGGTCCCTCTGTCCGCTCTTTTATGTATTGCATGCGGACCTGCATTATCCTGTGGTTCCTGACCTCAAGCACATGTATGTCCCATGATCCGTAAGTTATCAGCTGTCCCTGCTTCGGGAAATCTCCGGAAAGCTCAAGGACCATTCCTGCAAGGGTATCTACATCTTCGAAGGCCGTATCGAAAGGATATGCCAGAGCATCGGAAAGCTCTTCTAGATTCACCTGTCCCTGGACAATGTAGGTACTGTCGTCCTCAGCCTGTATCTCCGGGATCTCAGTATCGTATTCGTCCTGTATGTCGCCGACTATCTCCTCTATAAGGTCTTCAAGCGTTATAAGCCCGGCCATGCCACCATATTCGTCAATTACGATAGCAATGTGGGTCCTTGATTTTTTCATCACATCAAGGGCCTCGTCGGTCTTCATCGTCTCCGGCACAAAGAGGGGCTTTCTCATCAGTTTTACTATAGAGATGTTCTTTTCGTTGTGGGCAAGCGGGCCCAGAAGGTCCTTTGCATAAAGTATCCCGATCACCTGGTCAAGGTCCTCCCTGTATACCGGGATCCTTGAATGGCCGCTTTCAAGGAATATGTTTACCGCCTCTTCTGCCATCCCGTCCTGCTCGATCGCATAAACGTCGGTCCTGGGTTCCATGACTTCAGAGACCCTGGTCTCTTCAAATGCTATGACCCCATGGATCATCTTACGCTCGTCCTCTTCAAGTGCGCCGGCAGCGCTGCCTTCGGAGACGATATGATCTATCTCCTGGCGTGATATGAGGGAGCTGTATGAGACAAGGTCCATACCTGCTATTTTCCCGAAGAGCCTGAGGACCATCCTCAAAGACCACGTCAGAGGAGTCATTAACGTGCTTATGACCCGTAGAAATGGGAGGGAGAAAAGGAGTACGGCCTCTTTTTTTGCTATCGCGAAATTTTTGGGCAGGATCTCACAGAATATTACGATAAGGATCGTCATTACAGCGACTGCCAGAGCAGGTCCCAGTGCACCAAAAAATTTCAGCGCCAGTGTAGTGGCGACTGCGCTTGCTGCGATATTTACTACATTATTTCCTATCAGGGTAACGTTTATCGCCTTGGCTGTGTTGTCTACGAGCCAGAAGAAACCCTTTCGGCGATGTGGGTATTCATCAGATAGAGCAAGTAGTTTCCCTTTTCCTGCTGCCGTTATTGACGTCTCTGTGGCACTGAAATAGAATGAAAATATCAATAGCACGACCAGCAGGATAATACTGCCGGATATGTCGGAACTCACCAACGATCGACCTCCTTGATTGATCATGAACGCAGCCCTGTGTGGCAATATGCGCTCATACGCGCATAGCATAGCACATTTAATAAGAAAACGGCAGTACCCTGATGACTGAGGCAGGGCTACTGCCGTTTATGCGGAGAAAATACCTTTTCAGGAATTAAAGATCAACAAATATTATCGCTATTTTGGGCCATCATTCCTGAATTCGGGGAAGACTTCAATTACTCTTTCCAGGATCCCGTTGATCGCGGCGATCGCGATGCCGTAATTTGTTATCGGGACATTCTCTGCATCAGCTTTTATCATCCTGGACATAAGCTGTTTTCTTGTGAACATGCATCCGCCGCAATGCAGGATCAGCGAGTATTCCTTAATGTTGGGGGGGAAATCAAGTCCTGTCGAAATGTCCACAGTCAGCCCGCTGCCCACTCTATCCCTGAGCCACCTCGGGATCTTTTCCCTTCCTATATCCTCTTCCAGAGGCGCATGGGTGCAGGCCTCGGCAACAAGCACCTTGTCGCTCTCCTTCAGTTCGCATATAACCCTTGCCCCCCTGACGAAGGTAGCCAGATCCCCCTTGTTCCTCGCCATAACTATTGAGAAGGATGTCAGGGGAACATCGCGGGGAAGGATCGAATTTACCTGCGGAAATACCTGCGAGTCCGTTATGACAAGCGCCGGAGGTTCCTTCAGAGAATCCAACAGTTTCGGAAACTGATCCAGCGTGGCAGTGAGGGCGATCCCCCTGTTGTCAAGGATGTCCCTTATCACCTGGACCTGGGGAAGTATGAGCCTTCCCTTGGGTGCCTGGATGTCCTGAGGGGCTACCAGTATTATAGAGTCTCCCCTGCTGAAGATGTCGCCGACAAGCGTCGGGCTTTCAAAATCAGTCGGCGCATTTTTTACTATTGCCGACAGGAGCTCGGCTCTGTATTCTCTTCCGTTAGCTGAGACTGCCGCAAAGGATATGCCGAGGCCGGCCTCAAGGTCCGACCTTATCTTTTCAGCCTTTTCCGGCCCGACCCTGTCTATCTGATTGAGTACGCCTACAACAGGTATATTTCTCTTCCTAAGCTCTTCGAGCCAGCCTCTTTCCAGCGATGTATCATAGGCATCAGCAGCGGAGACGATGAGCAGGGCAAGGTCTGTCCTGTCCATCATCTCCATGGTCCTTGAAATGCGAAGCCTTCCAAGATCGCCTTCATCATCAAGACCGGCTGTGTCGATCACCGCGACAGGTCCCAGAGGCAGCAGCTCCATGCTCTTTATGACAGGGTCGGTGGTCGTCCCCGCATGATCCGATACAAGTGCTGTCTGCTGGCCGGTGACAAGGTTTATAAGACTTGATTTCCCGGCATTCCGCCTGCCGTAAAAACCTATGTGGAGCCGGTTGCCCCTCGGAGTTGACTGAAGATCCATTGCCTCACCTCATTATCAGTGAATCCACATCTATCTTATTACGCTGTAGTCCGTTCTCTATCATAAATTCCTGGGTCTTCGCAAGTTCATCCATATCGCTCTTCCTGATCTTGCTGTCAAAATCATACCACGGGGTCATCATCCTGACCCCCTCCATCGGAAGTCCTGTTTCCTTCTGTGTCATCTCAGCGGCCTTATCGGGGTTCTTTTTGATCCATTCGAGCGTTTTCTTATGCGCCGTCATAAATCTCGAGACCGCCTCGGGATACTTTTGGGCAAACTTTTCCGTGGTAGCTATGACTATAGTTGCATCCACCAGGCCCTCTCCGTTTTTAAGCATGCGCGCACCCGAGGTCAGGGCTTTGTAGGCGGCAGGTCCGGCGAGAAGTGCGGCGTCGACGCTTCCCGCAGATAGCGCATTGGCGCCTGAAGAGAGATCCATCTGGACAAATTCAACATCCTTGACAGACATACCCTCTTTACCAAGGACCGCGGCAAGAAGCTGGTGAAGGATGGTGCCCTTGGGGCCTGCCACCTTTTTTCCCTTGAGATCTTTTACGCTCTTTATGGCCGGATCTCTGACTATTACCATGAAGGCTTTGGGGGCTCTCGAGTAGATCCCTATTATCTTTACATCAAGCCCTTCCGATGCGGCGAGGATCGCTGACGTAGATCCGAGGCAGCTGGCTATGCCGATCTCATCCGCTGCAAGTGCCGCTGTCTGCTTTGGGCCCTCTGTGATCTCAGGAAAACTTAGGCTAACACCGGGATATGCCTTTTCGAATGCCTGATTGTGCTTTGCGACGATAGACGGAACATTGAGGGGAGCCTTGACGTATGTGATTCCCAGGGCCTTCGGCATATCAGCCGCAAATGCAAAGCCTGCCGCCACAGAAAGTATGATCAGTACTGCCAGTAATATTTTTTTCATGAAAAATCTCTCCTTTAAATTTTTAATATTGATCTATTTATCTCTTTTGACAGATCCGGATCATAAAGTCAGAGTCCTGTTCGATAGCGTCTGTCCATGCCCGGGCTTCAGGAAGTTCGCGCCTTTGACATTACCGCTTTGACAGAGACCGCCCTTATCTTGCCAAGCTTCCCTGTCAGTGCGCTGATCTCGTCGGGTGAGGCATCAAGTACCAGGGATATGACGCTGACATTTCTCTCCCGGTATGGTATTCCCATCCTTCCGATAATGATCCCGCTGTGGTCGTGCAGAACATCATTTACCTCCCTGACTGACTCAGGATCTTCAACGATTATCGCGGCAACCCCTATACGATTCTCTTCCATCAGAAAAACACCTGCCTTTCTTTCATCTCAAAAAAAGGGATCCTTCGCAAAGGCGGAAGATCCCTGAATATGTCATGTAAATGACCCTTATTCAGCCCTTCCCTTTGCACGGACGATTTCCCCGCAAACAGACAGCATTGTTATATTTTTCGCCTCCACTCTGACGGAAAGGCCGGCAAAGTGGAATTTATCCTTTATAGTTCATATCCTTTTCAGATACCGTAATATAACCACCTTGTGATAAAAGTGTCAATGTATTTGTCCCTACTTTAACTTATTATTCATTTTTGCTCATCTCTGCCGACGATCTGCGCTCCAAGCCAAATAGTCGCAACTTTAGAAATGCAGTATTAATACCTTTCCATGCTATAATTATAACCGTCTTAAATATTTGACATTTTGCCGGTCCACTGCGGTAAAACTAAATCGAATGCAGCAGGGAATGAGCTTAACAAATACTTGGGAGGTAGATATCATGTTGTTCAAGTGTTCAGTATGCGGTTACATCCACGAAGGTCCCGAAGCCCCTGAAAAATGCCCCAAATGCGGAGCCGAAAAAGATAAGTTCACGGCCCTTACAGAGGAAGAAGCAAAGAAAGTCCTTATGTCTGTCCGCACCAACGATATCCATATGGAGATCGTAAGGCTTGCAAACAAGCTCAAAAAGCTTGCAGAAGAGGGCATAGAGATCAACCTCGATCCTCCGTGCGTAGCGCTTTTCAAACAGGCATCCGAAGAAGCCACAGTGATCAAGCAGAGAAGCAAAGCAGAGATCGCAGGCCATGTAAGCAGAGGCAAGTGGTAGGTAATATAGAGCTGACACTCTAAATGACACAAGGGGGACTCCCTGAGCGGAGCCCCCCTTGTATCATACAATGGACTTTCAGTTATATTTTTTCAAGCTTATCCTTGAGCTTCAGCCCCTCATGCCAGGCCTTTCCGATTTCTTTTCCGACAGACCAGTAACGGTTGTCCGGCATGCTGAGACAGAAGGGGGAAACCTTCGTAATGTCAGGGGCTCCGTTGCTCAGATACTTTTCTTCCGACCAGACGTTCCTGACCTCGCCTATGAAAAGGGTGTCGACGTCAAGCCGGACAGATTCGATCAGACGGCATTCCATCGTGACAGGACACTCACATATCATCGGAGCATTTTTCAGGGTCCCGTAAAAAATGTCAAATTGCTTAGACTTATCGTAATCCCTGCCGCTTACAAGGCCCATAAGATCAGTCAGGGGCATAAGATCCACTGATGGGATGTTTATGCTGAACTCTTTGTTTTCGAAGATCCCCTCGGCGGTAAATTTGTTCCCTATCGCGACACACATGACATTGGGCGAGGCATTCACGCGGCTGGCCCAAGCCACCGCCATAAAATTTGGTCTGCCCACAATGCGCGATCCGACAAGGACCATCGGCATGGGGAGTAAAAATGCATTGTTTCCGATATTGATTTTTTCCACCGTATGCACCTCCATAATTAAAAAAGAGTGTCACAGACTTTATCCAGTATAAACTTTTTATCGATAGAAAGCATCACTGGAAATAATTATCGATCCCATCTGCTTCTTTACTGCTATGATATACGGAAGATCATGCCTGCCGACAAATTGCCGGGCCGGGCAATATCAACTAAACCAAATTTTTTCATTTGAAGGTGGTCCGGATGATCGATTTCCTGATCAGCAAATTTGTCAGAAACAGCGGAAATATATCTGATCCGGCCGTAAGGAGGGGGTACGGGGCCTTTGCCGGGATCATCGGGATCATAGTGAATCTGGGCCTGAGCCTTGCCAAAATTACAGCCGGGACCCTATTCGGCAGCATATCTGTCACTGCTGACGGCATCAACAACCTTTCCGACGCAGGATCGTCCGTAGTCACATTGATTGGCTTCAAATTGTCGGGCAAGCCCGCTGACAGGGACCACCCCTTCGGGCATGAGCGCATCGAATACCTCACCGGATTCATCCTTGGGATAGTCATCCTGATCGTAGGGGTAGAACTGATAAAGTTGTCCGTAAACAGGATAATCTACCCAAGGCCTACACTCACCTCAGATTTGATGATCGCCATACTGGTGATCTCTATCGCGGTAAAGCTTTGGCTTGCAATATTTTATTCAAGGATCGCGGATATCATATCCTCATCGGCAGTAAGGGCAGCCTCCGCGGATTCGATGAACGATGTCCTTACAACTTCAGCAGTGCTTTGTGGTGTGCTGGTGTCCAGATATTTCGGATATCAGATCGACGGATGGATGGGCATAGGAGTTGCTCTATTCATTCTGCGCTCGGGGATCATGATCCCCGAGCGCAGAATGGGCCCCATTCTGGGAGAGATGCCCGACCCTGAGCTTGTTGAAAGTATAGAACGAAAGATCCTTTCTTACGAGGGAATAATAAATGTTCATGACCTTGTGGTACACAGCTACGGCCCAAACGTGCTTTTCGCCACCGTGCACGCCGAAGTGGACGCAAAGGGCAGCTTTATCAGCTCCCACGACCTGATCGACTGCATCGAGAGAGACTGTGCGAGGGAGATGAACATCAACCTAGTAATACATATAGATCCGGTAATTACTGACGACAATGAGATGAACGGGTTAAAGAAGATGACCGAAGATATCGTGAACTCTGTCGACCCTTCTTTAAGCATCCATGACTTCAGGGTGGTCAGGGGTGATACGCACACTAACCTGATCTTTGACGTTCTTATACCGGCAGACTACCATACCTCGGGCAAAAAAACCGTTCAGAAAATAGAGGATGCGATCAGAGAAAAAGACCCGACATTTTTCCCTGTTATAACAGTCGACAGGAACTATGTAACGATGCACATAAACGAGTTTGAATGAGTCAGTTCCTGCCTGATCTCTCCAGGGCCTCTGCTATCCTTTCAAGTCCTTCCTCAAGCTGCTTCCTTGTAGTTCCGACATTGATACGGGCAAAGCCGTCACCCTCGGATCCGAAGTCAAGACCCTTGTTCAGTGCCACTTTGGCATCTCTCGCCAGGAATTCAGGGAGGGTTTTGCCGTCAAAACCGTAGCCCCTGAAATCTATCCAGAAGATATATGTCCCCTCCGGATGGTCCATCTTTGCTTTGGGCATCCGTTCCCTTACAAACTTCTCGGCATAGTCCCTGTTGCCCTCCAGATATGCCACCATTTCATCGGCCCAATCAGCGCACTTTGTGTAGGCAGCCTCCATTGCGACAAGCCCCATTGCATTGAGCCTTGAAAGGTGGAACCTCACAAGCACCGATTTGTATTGCTCCATCAGAGAGCTGTCGGGGATCACAACAACTGATGAGGAGAGGCCTGCGAGATTGAAAGTCTTGCTTGGCGCGATATAGGTCAGGGTGCGCTTATCCATCCCCGGAATTGTGGCAAGGCATGTATGCTTCGCGTCGCTGAAGACAATATCCTGATGGATCTCATCGGAAAGTATAAGCATATCTTTGCATTCGGCTATCTCAGCCAGTTTCTCAAGTTCTGCCTTAGCCCATACACGGGATACAGGGTTGTGCGGGCTGCAGAATATAAGAGTACGGCAAGTCGGGGTGATAAGTTTTTCCAAACCTTCCAGGTCCATAACAAATCTGTCGTTTTCCCTTTTCAGCGGGTTTTTCACTATATGCCTGCCTGACATCTCGATTATTTCGTAAAATGGGGGGTATACGGGTGTCTGGAGAATGATACCGTCACCGGGTTTCGTGTAGGCCTCGATCGCAAAGGCAAGTCCGCCGACAACTCCCGGGGCCCAGGTAACTGCGCTTTTGTCAAAACTCCACCCGTGGCGCGTTTTTTCCCAGTTAACTACTGATTCGATAAGGCTCTCCTTTACTGTCGGATAGCCGAGGACCCCATGCTTCAGCTTCTCCTCTATCGCCTCAATCACCTCCGGAGGTGATTTGAAATCCATGTCAGCTACCCAGTAAGGGAGCAGATCGGGATCCCCGAAACGTTCCCCCACAAGGTCCCATTTCATCGAACTTGTATTGCGGCGTTCAATATATTCATCAAAATTATACTTGCCCATTTAAAACCCCCCTCATAAAGAATAAAAAAATAATATCACTAATTTACACGATGGCTGCTACAGCAAAATAAAGCACGGAAGGACAGACCAGGCATCCAAGGCCGGTATAAAAAGTAGCTGTCATTGCGGCATATGGTACGAGCGCAGGGTCAATTGCGGCCATAGCTGCCGAAGTTCCGCTGGTAGTACCGAGCAGTCCGCCGAAAATTATTGCCTCTCTCGGCTTATCTATCCTTATTATCTTGGAAACAAGCGGCGTTATCACCATGACCGCTATCGACTTGACCACACCTATGCCTATTGAAAGTGCTATTACCGAGGAATCGGCACCAAGTGCAGCTCCCGTTACCGGTCCGACGACGAAGGTGACTGCTCCGGCTCCGATAGTTGTGATATCTTCTGCGGAAGTATAACCGCCCAACCAGGCAAAGACCGCTCCTATGGTGAAGGAAAAGAGAACTCCGAGAACAAGCGAGACAAGGCCTGCCAGGCCCGATCTTCTAAGCTCATTAAAATCAGCTCCGAAGGCTGTGGCGACTATCGTGAAATCCCTCATCATCGAGCCGCCCAGCAGCCCTATCCCCGCAAAAACGGTAATATCAGAGATGCCCTTGCTGCCGCCGGTCATACGGCCTCCGACATATGCCATCAAAAGACCGAAGAGTATGGCTATCGAAGATCCGTTAAGTTTTCCCTTTGTTAAATATTTTGAAAGGGCATATGAGACAAAGGTGACTGACCCGACAACGGCAAAGGCTGTAACAAGGGGATTCTTTATCATGAGCTTTTCCGCGATCTCAATAAGTCCCATCATTCCAGGCCTCCCTCTTCTGATCTCCACTTGGATGAGGATATCCTGCTGACTAAGGGTATGAGGCAGAGGCTTAGGACTGTCAGGGTGATCCCGCAGAGGATGGCGAGCCACCCGCTCCTCACCGCTTTAACAACGTCCTGAGAAGCCGACATGGCAACGACTACCGGTATATACATATTCTGCCAGAAAGTGAGTCCGTCGCTAAAACGCCCATTCTTAAGCGCAGCCTTAACAGTTTCCGAATAGCTGCACAAAAGGAGCAGAAAGAGCATCGCAAAGCCCACTCCCCCTACGTTCGCATTGAGACCGACAAGCCTTCCCATGACCTCTCCGACAAAGAGGCCGGCAAAATAACACAATGAAAGAAGAAGGACTCCG
>ENA-UOOR01002017-UOOR01002017.1-fermentation-metagenome-genome-assembly--contig:-NODE-2017-length-21926-cov-12.008413_pt1 | contig 21926 bp, 11 predicted proteins | sample MGYA00245780_ERZ724029 | MGnify/ENA primary metagenome ERZ724029 (study PRJEB28704, sample SAMN03018315) | fermentation metagenome | biome: anthropogenic terrestrial biome; feature: soil... | reverse complement strand
ACTCTGTTCCATTTTATATTGAAAAGGAATTTCAAAATTTTAGTAAAAGAAGCACAAGTATAAATGCAATGCATGATGTTGAAAATAGTCCTATAAAACTAAATTTATTGCTTAATGAAGAGGGGATTTATAATATTATTGAACTTTCTAATGAAATTCCTGTTATAGATATTTTAAGTAATAAAAAAAAGGATATAATTAGTTTTATAACAAGTAGTAGAAACAGGTTTATAAAAGCTGATTTAAATCTAAAATCAAAAAATAAAAACATAATAAAATTAAACTCTTACGAGATGAGCGATAAAAATTTTGATAACCTATGTGCTAACTTATCTGAAAGTATAAAAAATGGGAAAGAAGTTAGTTCACATATTGGATATTTTTATAGCAAATCAGAATGTGTTAAACAGGGCAAGGATTTTTTAAATACAGCTTATGGTTCAGTTTTAGAACTTTTAAAGTTTTCAAATAAACTTGAGCAATGACATAATAGGGAGGTTTTTTAGTTATGGATATTGAGAAAATGACACTTAAAGTTCAGGAAGCTTTAAATTTAGCCCAGCAGACTGCTGTTAAAATGAATCATCAACAGGTGGATACAGAGCATCTTATGTATGCAATGCTTACTCAAGATGATGGATTAATACCAAGGCTTATTGATAAAATGGGTATTAATTCTAACGCTATAACGAAGGAAGTTTATGACTACTTAGACAGGCAGCCTAAAGTATTAGGTGAGAGTGCAGGGGCTTCTTCAGTTTATGCAACAAGAAGACTTGAAGAGGTTCTTTTAAAATCAGAAGATATACAAAAGAAAATGGGGGATAGTTTTATAAGTGTTGAGCATATATTCTTAGCATTTTTAAAGGGCGATTATCCTTCAACTTCCATATTAAAAAAACATGGTATAACTGAAAAAGCTTTTCTTGAAGCTTTAAAATCTGTAAGAGGTTCACAGAGAGTAGGCACAAATGATCCAGAGGGAACTTATGATGCACTTAAAAAGTATGGAAGAGATTTAACAGAAGAGGCAAGGGGAAATAAGCTTGATCCAGTTATTGGAAGAGATGAAGAAATAAGAAGAGTAATTAGAATACTTTCAAGAAAAACTAAGAACAACCCCTGCCTTATAGGTGAGCCTGGAGTTGGGAAAACAGCTATTGTTGAGGGGCTTGCACAAAGAATTGTAAGAGGAGATGTGCCTGAAGGGCTTAAGGACAAAATAATATTTTCTCTTGATTTAGGTTCATTAATTGCTGGAGCTAAATACAGAGGTGAATTTGAGGAAAGGCTCAAAGCAGTTTTAAACGAAATACAAAGAAGCGAGGGCAAAATAGTTCTTTTCATTGATGAGATTCACAATATAGTTGGAGCAGGAAAAGCTGAAGGATCTATGGATGCAGGTAATATTATAAAGCCAATGCTCGCAAGAGGTGAGCTCCATTGTATTGGTGCAACAACTTTTGATGAATATAGGGAGTATATTGAAAAGGATAAGGCTTTGGCGAGAAGATTTCAAACTGTTATTGTAGATGAGCCAAGTGTGGATGAAACTATTACTATTTTAAGAGGATTAAAGGAGAGCTTTGAAATTCATCATGGAGTTAGAATTCATGATGGGGCAATAGTTGCTGCAGCTAAGCTTTCCGATAGGTATATAACAGGCAGATATTTACCTGATAAGGCAATAGATTTAATTGATGAAGCAGGGGCAATGATTAGAACTGAAATTGATAGTCTTCCGCAAGATCTTGATGATGTATCAAGAAAAATATTTCAGCTTCAAATTGAAAAAGAAGCACTTTCAAAAGAAACTGATTCTGTATCCTTAGACAGGCTGAAGGCCGTTGATAAGGAAATTGCAGAATTGAAAGATAAACAGAACTCTTTAAATGCCAAATACCAAGTAGAAAAAGGTGATATAAAGCATGAAAGGGAGCTTAAAGAAAAAATTAATGATATTAAAGCTCAAATGGAAAAAGCAGAAAGAGAATATGATTTAAATAAAGTTGCAGAGCTTAAGTATGGAACTCTTCCTTCACTTACAAAAGAACTTGAAGATTTACAGGAAAAGCAGAAAAAATCAGAGCCTCTTTTAAAAGAAGAGGTTACAGAGGATGAGATAGCCGAAATAGTTTCAAAATGGACTGGAATTCCTGTTTCAAGATTAGTAGAAGGTGAAAAGGGAAAGCTTCTTCATCTTGGTGAAAGTATTAAAAAGAGGGTTGTTGGACAGGATGATGCAGTAGATTTAGTTGTGGATTCAGTTTTACGTGCAAGAGCTGGTATTAAGGATCCAGATAGACCAATAGGTTCTTTTATATTTTTAGGACCGACTGGAGTTGGAAAAACTGAGCTTGCAAAAACTCTTGCAAGGGAAATGTTTGATAGTGAAGATAATATGATAAGAATTGATATGTCCGAGTATATGGAAAAGTTTTCTGTTTCAAGGCTGATTGGTGCACCTCCAGGATATGTAGGCTATGATCAAGGGGGGCAGCTTACTGAAGCTGTGAGAAGGAAGCCATATAGTGTAATACTTTTCGATGAAATTGAAAAAGCCCATCCGGATGTTTTTGATATTTTTCTTCAAATATTGGATGAGGGAAGATTGACAGACGGCCGTGGAAAACTTGTGGATTTTAGAAATACTATTTTAATAATGACATCCAATATAGGCAGTGATGTAATTCAAAACGAACTTGAACAGGGAAAGGACATGGAAGATATTTATAAGGATGTTTTTGAAATAATGAAGAGACACTTCAAGCCTGAGTTTATAAACAGGGTAGATGATATTGTAGTGTTTAAGCCGCTAAGTGAAGATGTGATTTTAAAGATAGCAAGAATATTTATTGATGATGTGGCATCAAGATTAAAGGAAAGATTTATCAAACTTGATATAACGGATGAGGCACTTAAATATATTGCAAAGGAAGGCTATGATCCTGTATTTGGAGCAAGGCCGCTGAAGCGTTTCATACAGAAAACTGTTGAAAATACTTTAGCAAGAGAAATAATTAAAGGAAATATATCTGAAGGTCAAAAAGTTTTAATTGATCTTGATGGAGAAAATATTGTTTGCAAAAGTGTATAGGGTATAGGTAAATTAGGCTCGTCCAGCGTTAGCTGGGCGAGCCTAATTTTTAAGAGAAGGTTAATACTAAAGTAAATAGATATGGTAAAATAAAAATGAATGGTGAAAAGGAGGAGGAGTTATGAGCCTTAGGTTTATTTATGGGAGAGCGGGAAGCGGGAAAACTACTTATTGTTTAAAAGATATAAAGAGAAAAATTGATAATAATGAGAGTGGACAGCTTATAATGCTTGTGCCGGAGCAGTTTTCTTTTCAAGCGGGAAAAAATATGCTTGAATATCTTGGGGAAAAGGGAATGGCAAAAGTGAAGGTTTTAAGCTTTAAAAGAATGGCTTATATGGTTTTTAGTGAGACGGGGGGCCTTTATAGAAGGTATATGAGCAGCTCTGGGAAGGTTATGCTTATTTACTCTGTTTTGCAGGGAATAAAAAAGGACTTAAAATACTACAGCATACCAGCAAACAAACAAGGCTTTTCATCAAACATTTCAGATATAATTACAGAATTTAAAAGATATAATGTTTCTCCGGAAATACTTCAAATGGCAATGGGAAAAGTAGAGGATGAGGGACTTAAAGATAAGCTTTTTGATATAGATTTAATTTATAGAAATTTTGAAAATGAAATAAAAGATAAGTATATTGATTCAAATGATGATTTAACTATTCTTTCAGAAAAACTTGATGAATGTCATATTTTTGACGGTGCAGAAATATGGATTGATGAATTTTCAAGCTTTACACCTCAGGAATATCTTGTTTTAGAGAAACTTTTAAAAAAGTCAAAAAGAATAAACATTACACTATGCTCTAATGGCAGCAGTGGATTTTCAGATGTTGAAAGAACTGATGTTTTTGCAACGGTTATAGATACAGAAAACAAGTTTATAAACATATGCAGAGATAATAATGTTCCCATTGATAAGGGAGTTTATTTAAAATGTGAGCCCTGTGTAAGGTTTGCTGACAGCGTAGAGCTTAATCACCTTGAAAAAAATTATTTTGCATATCCTTATAGTGTTTATAAAAAAGAAACTACGGATATAAGTATATTTAAGGCTTCAAATAGGTTTTCTGAGATAACCCATGTAGCAAGGAGCATAGTATCGCTTGTAAGAGAAAAAGGCTTAAGATTTAAAGATATAGCTGTGCTTACAAGGGATATAGATGGTTATGAAAAAATAATAGGGGCTTTATTTAAAGAGCACAATATTCCATATTTTATTGATAAAAAACGTGATATAAGCAGTAATCCTCTTATAGTTATGGTACTATCAAGCCTTGAAATTCTATCAAAGGGATGGTCATATGAATCTGTTTTTAGATATTTAAAAACAGGGCTTACAGGCATTAGCAGTGAGGATATTGATTTTATAGAAAATTATGTTTTGGCAGCAGGTATAAAAGGCAAAAGGTGGACTGAGGATAAAAAGTGGACGTATATACCTCGCAGTGACTACAGCGGAAGAAAAATCACAGAGGATGAAAAAAGGATGATAGATAGGGTAAACAGCATAAGAAATTCCATAACAGAGCCTCTTTTATCCTTTGAAAAAGAATTAAGAGTTAAAAATACTGCCTATAACTACTGTATGGCAATATATAATTTTCTATATGCTTTAAACATACCTGAAAGAATAGGTAAAAATGTTGATGAATTAAAAGAAAAAGGCGATCTTTTAACAGCTGAAGAATATGAAAGAGTTTTTAATATGCTTATGGATGTTTTAGACCAAAGTGTTGAAATATTAAAGGGTAATGAAATAACATTAGACAACTTTACAAAAATACTTTCTGTAGGATTAATGGAGGAGGAAATAGGAGTAATTCCACCTTCATTGGATCAAGTTATTGTAGGCAGCGTAGACAGAATAAGAAATCATGGAGCAAGAGCTGTATTTATTGTTGGTGTCAATGATGGAGTTTTCCCACTTACAATTTCTGATGGAGGCATTCTTTCAGATGAGGATAGGGAAAGCTTAAAAGACATTGGAGTTGAACTTGCTTCAGATTCAAAATCAAAGGTTTTTGAGGAAGGATTTATAATTTATAGGACGCTAAGCACATCATCAAAATATTTAAACTTAAGCTATCCTATTGCTGATCATGAAGGAAAGGCTTTAAGACCTTCAATAATAATTGGAAGAATAAAAAAGATTTTTCCTAAGATAAAAGAGGAAAGCAACATAGTAGAAGAAAAATCAGATAGGCAGGAGCTTCAAAAAATTACTTCACCAGATGCAGCTTTTAAAGAGCTTATTGTTAATATGAGAAGGTTTGCCGATGGTGAAAATATTAACCCAATATGGATTGATGTGTATAAGTGGTATAAGCTTGAAGATCACTGGAGCGAAAAATGCAGCAGGGCATTAAGTGCGCTTTCCTATACAAATCAGGTAAAGACTATTAAAACTGATAAGGCAAAGGAGCTTTATGAAGACAATAAAAGTATAAAGACCAGCGTTTCAAAGCTTGAAAAGTATGCTTCTTGTCCTTTTGCTTTTTTCCTTGAATATGGGCTTAGGGCAAGGGAAAGAAAGCTTTATGAGCTGACTTTTCCTGATATAGGAAGCCTTATTCATGCTGTACTTGATAAGCTTTTATATACAATTGAAAAAGAAAAAATTCAGTGGAAGGATATTGATGAGGATTGGTGCAAAAAAAAGACATCACTTATAGTGGATGACCTTTTATTAAAGAATCCATCTATTTTAAAAAGTTCAAAAAGATATGATTATGTTGTAAAAAAGTTAAAAAGAATGGTTACAAAGGCTGTAATGGTTATGGTTTATCAAATAAACAGCGGGACGTTTAGACCAAATAGCCATGAAGTGGTGTTTAAAGATGGGGGCAATTATCCATCTATAAAAATAAATTTGAAATCAGGTCAGCAAGTAGAGCTTACCGGAAGAATTGATAGAATGGATGAGCTTACGGATGATGGCGAGGTCTTTTTTAGAATAGTAGATTATAAATCAGGGAATAAAAAATTCAGCTTATCAGATATATATAACGGTATTGAAATGCAGCTTCTTGTTTATATGGATGCTGTAATTGAATATTCAGAAAAAGCTGGGAAAAAATATATACCTGCGGGGATACTTTATTTTAGAGTGGATGACCCTATAATTAAATCCAGGGGTGAATTAAGCGAAGAGAAGATAAAAACTGAGGTTTTAAAGAAGCTCAAAATGGATGGGTTAATACTTTCTGATATAAAAGTTATTAAGGATATGGATGAGAATGTTGGTAAAACTTCTTTTGTAATCCCTGTTTCTTTAAATGCAGATGGAAGTATATCTAAAAGTTCATCAACTGCAAGTGAAGAAGAATTTGAACTATTAAGAAAGCATGTAAGAAATAAAATTATGGAGTTTTGCAGTGATATGTTAGATGGGGTTATAACTATAAGACCATACAAAAAAGGCAAGGAGCTTTCCTGCAAATATTGCAGCTTTATGCCTATTTGCAAATTTGATCCTTCTATAAGTGATAATAGGTATTCTATTATAAGGGATTATTCAAAATCGGATGTGTTTGACATGATGAAAAATGAAAAAAACAGCATGAAGGAGGGTGAATAATATGGAATGGACTGATGAGCAAAAAAAGGCAATTGAAACAAGGGGATGTAATCTTCTCATATCTGCAGCAGCAGGTTCAGGGAAAACTGCTGTTTTAGTTCAAAGAATAATTGAAAAGTTAATTGATGAGGAAAACCCTATAGATATTGACAGGCTCCTTGTTGTTACATTTACAAATGCAGCTGCATCTGAAATGCGTGAAAAAATAGGAAATGCTCTATCAAAAGAGCTTGAAAAAAACCCTTCATCTAAAAATCTTCAAAAGCAGCTGGCATTGCTTAATAAAGCAAGTATAAAAACAATACATGCCTTTTGTCTTGATGTTATTAGAAGTAATTTTGAAAAAATTGATATAGATCCTGATTTTAGAATTGGCGATGAAACTGAATGTACTATTTTAAAGCAGGAAGCTGTAGAAGAATTGTTTGACATGATGTATGAGGATGAATATGTATCTGACGATTTTTTAAAGCTTGTTGATTGCTATGGCGGAAAAAGGGATGACAGCAATCTTGAAGAAATAGTTTTAAACTTATATGAATTTTCAAGGAGCCTTCCTAATCCTTCCTCTTGGCTTAAAAATTCTTCTGAAGATTTTAATCAGGGAGAAGATTTTTCCTTTGGTGAGTCAAAGTGGGCAAAAGTAATAATTAAATGCATAAGAATAGAGCTTGAAGGATTAAAAGAGCAAATGGAAGATGCAATTGAAATTATAAATGATTACGAAGAGTTAAGCCCATATCATGAGACCTATTCAAAGGATATGGCTATGATTGATGAATTAATTAGTGCATCACTAAAGGGTTGGGATGAGCTTAGGGATAGTTTTTTAAATTGTGAGCTTAAATTTTCAAAACTTAAAAATGCAAAAAAAGGTGCAGATGAAGAGGCAAAAAAGAGAGTAAAAAAAGTTAGAGATGATTTTAAAGGAATAGTTAAAAATTATAATGAAACTATATTTAATTTAAAAAACGATGAGATTATAAAAGAGCTTAAATCCATATATCCTTTGATGAAGTGCTTATCTAATTTAGTGGATGAATTTGAGAAGATATATAAGGGTAAAAAAAGGGACAGGGGTATTTTAGATTTTAGCGATATTGAGCATTATTGTATTGATATACTAACTGTAGAGGATGAAGAAGGCAATAGGCATAGAACTGATGTTGCAGAAAAGCTTTCTGAAAAATTTGAAGAAATATTGGTTGATGAGTATCAGGACAGCAATTTAGTTCAGGAAATAATACTGCAGTCTGTTTCAAGAAATGAAAAGGGCGAGCCAAATATTTTTATGGTAGGGGACGTAAAGCAAAGCATATATAGATTTAGGCAGGCAATGCCGGAACTGTTTTTGCAAAAATATAATACTTATACAATAAATCCTTCTAAGGCGATGAAAATAAATCTTTTTAAAAACTTTAGAAGCAGAAAAGAAATAATAGATGGAGTAAACTACATCTTTAAAGCCATAATGTCAAGTGAAGTTGGGGAGCTTGAATATGATGAAAAGGAAGAGCTGAATTTAGGTGCAAACTATGCTGAAACAGGTGATAATTATAACATTGAGCTTCATGTTATAGAAAACAAGGTCAATATTGAAGATGAACAAATTGAGAAAAGCAATTTTGATTTAGAAGATATTGAAGATATAGACAGCATTCAGCTAGAAGCAAAGTTTGTTGGGAAAAGAATAAAGGAACTTATTCAAAGTGAATTTAAGGTTTATGACAAAGAAAAGGGTGAAGTAAGACCAGTTAAGTACAGCGACATTGTTATACTTATGAGGTCTACAAGGGATGCAGCACCAATTTTTGTTGAAGAGCTTACATCTCTTAATATTCCTGTATATGCAGACACGGGAACAGGATATTTTAATACAGTTGAAGTTTCAACAGTTATGTCCCTGCTTCAGATAATTGATAACCCAAGGCAGGATATTCAACTTCTTTCAGTATTAAGGTCTCCAATTTTTGGCTTTAGCACGGAGGATTTAATCAATATAAGGCTTGAGGATAAAGAAGGACTTTATTTTGATGCTTTAAATAAAAAGGCAGAGAAGAAGGATGATGAGCTTTCAGAAAGGGCATCAGCTTTTATTGATAAATTAAAATGCTGGAAGGAAAAGTCTGTAAACATGCCTATATCCGAATTTATATGGTACCTCTATACGGAAACAGGCTACTTTGCATATTCTGCTGCTCTTCCTGGGGGAACTCAAAGGCAGGCGAACCTTAGAATATTGTTTGAAAGGGCAAAAACTTATGAAGAAACAAGCTTAAAAGGGCTTTTTAATTTTATTAACTTTATTAACAGGTTAAAAATAAGCAGCGGTGATATGGGAAGTGCAAAGATACTTGGAGAAAATGAAAACGTTGTAAGAATAATGAGTATTCATAAGAGCAAGGGGCTTGAATTTCCTGTTTGCTTTATTTCAGGCATGGGTAAAAAAATTAATTTTATGGACTTAAATAAACCTATACTTTTCCATCATGATCTTGGCTTTGGTCCTGAGTATATAGATGTAGAAAAAAGAATCTCCTACCCTACAATTTTTAAAGAAGCTATAAAAGGCAAGGTGAAGCTTGAAACCTTATCAGAAGAGATGAGAATACTTTATGTGGCTTTTACAAGGGCAAAGGAAAAGCTTATTTTAACTGGATGTGTTAGGAATATGGAAAGCGCCTTAAATGGATGGGATATAAGGTCAAAAGGAAGAGGACCTAAAATTTCAAAATTCAATGTGCTTACAAGTAAGACATACTTTGATTTAATTTGCCCAGAAATTATAAGGCACCCTGATGGGAAACCATTTAGGGATGCGGTGGGATTTGACTTTAACCCTTTATGCAGCGATTTTAATTCTAAATGGGATGTGCGCCTTCATAGCAAAATGGACATATTACAAACTGAACAGAAAAACATTGAGAAAGAAAAGGACAGGGTGGAGGATATTTTAAATACTGATTTATCAAAATCCTACAGCAATTTTGATGAGGAAATAAATAAAAGGTTAAACTTTGAGTATGCATATAAAAGGGCTTCTGAAATCCCACAGGTTTTATCAATTACGGAGGTTAAAAATATATTATTAGAAGATGAATATGAAAAATCGCTTTACCCGAATGTTAAAATGAAAAAGCCAGCCTTTTTAGATCAAAAAAAGACTATTTCACCAGCAGAAAAAGGAATTGCAACTCATCTTGTTATGCAAAAGATTGATATGGAAAAGGTTAATAGCCCTGAAGAAATAAAGGAACAAGTTGATTATATGGTTAAAAGGGAGCTTTTATCTAACGAGGAAGGAAAAGCAGTTGATGAAAATAAAATATATAGATTTTTCATTTCACCTCTTGGAACAAGGATGATTAAGGCGGAGAAAACTGTAAAAAGAGAAACTGAATTCAATATGTTTATAGAAAGCAACGAAATTTATAAGGAACTTCCTCCTGAATATAAAAATGAAAAAATATTTTTAAGAGGAATAATTGACTGCTATTTTGAGGAAAATGGGGAAATTGTGCTTATTGATTATAAAACAGATTATTTAAAAGATGGCGATGAAGAGGAAATAAAGAAAAAATACAGCATACAGCTTGATTATTATTCAAGGGCATTAGAAAAAATTACTGGACTTAGAGTTAAGGAAAAATATCTTTATATGTTTTATAATGGAAGTACAATCATAGTTGATTAGGGGGAGAGAAAATGAGAATACTTCACACATCTGACTGGCATCTTGGAAAGCTTCTGGAGGGAAACAGCAGATTAAATGAGCAGGAAAAGTTTATAAATGATTTTACAAATATAGTAAAGGGAAATAATGTGGACATGGTTATAATTGCGGGGGACATTTATGACACATCAAATCCTCCTGCAAAAGCCGAAGCACTTTTTTGCAAAGCCCTAGAAGATATAAGTGATGGAGGAAAAAGATGTGTGGTTGTTATTGCAGGAAATCATGACAATCCAGATAGGCTTACATCAGTTATTCCCCTTGCCAGTGATAACGGGATAATAATTTTAGGGACACCGCAGGATGTACCAATCACGGGTAAATTCCCTGGATTTGAAATTGTAAACTCTAAGGAATCATACTTTGAGGTACAAATAAAGGGTGAAACAGCCTGCGTTATTGCGCTGCCTTATCCAAGCGAGAAAAGGCTTAATGATATTATTTTTGAAAGCTTTGATGAGAAGGAGATGCAGAGATCCTACTCTGAGAAAATAAAGGATATATTAGGCAAGCTTTCTAAAAACTATAGAGAGGATACCATAAATATTTTAACTTCTCATCTATATGTCAATGGAGGAGAAACATGCAGCTCTGAAAGGCCCATACAGCTTGGAGGAAGCCTTGCAGTAAACCTTTCGGATATACCAGATACGGTGCAGTATACAGCTTTGGGGCATCTTCATAGGGCACAGAAGATGGGAAATAGAAATGTTTATTATTCAGGTTCTCCAATTCAATATAGTGAAAGTGAAATAGGCTACAGCAAGCTGTGCTATTTGGTTGATATAAAAGCTAATGAAGATCCTAAAGTGAAGCAAATATATATCAATAATTATAAACCAATTGAAGTTTGGAAATGTGATAGTATTGAGGAAGCCACTGAAAGGTGCAGGGAAAACTCTGAAAGAGAATGTTATTGTTATATAAAAATTAAAACGGACAGGATTATAAGCCAATTAGAAATGAAGGAAATGCATGACTATAAAAAGGATATTATAAGTATAACTCCTGAAATGGAGAAAAGTGATGAAGAAGACATTGAATATGAAAGCATTGAATCAAAAAGCATGAAGGAGCTTTTTGAAGATTTTTATAAGCATGAAAAAGGGGTTGAAGCAGATAGGGAGCTTGTGGAAATGTTCCTTAAAATTGCAGAGGGAGGCGATGAGGATGAAGCCAAGGAGGATTAGCATTGAAGGATTAAATAGTTTTATTGACAAACAGGAAATAGATTTTTGCAAATTAACTGAAAGAGGACTCTTTGGAATTTTTGGACCCACAGGAAGCGGGAAATCAACCATCCTTGATGCAATGACTATTGCTTTATATGGAGACATCTCAAGGGGAAGCAGAGATTACATAAATTCAAATAAAGATGAATTAAAAGTTTCCTATGAGTTTGAAATAGGCCCTAAAAACAATAGAAAGATTTACAGGGTTGAAAGATGTATTAAAAGGGATAAGAAGGATAAAAACAGCTACAACACATCTGTAGCAAGGCTTATTGATATAACTGGAGAGGAGCCTCAGATTTTATCAGACAAAAAGAGGGATACAGATGAAAAGGTTAAGGAAATATTAGGTCTTAGCTTTGACGATTTTACCCGCTCAGTAGTTCTTCCCCAGGGAAAGTTCAGTGAATTTTTAAAGCTTCAGCCTTCAAATAGAAATAATATGATGGAAAGGTTATTTGGCCTTGAAAGGTATGGAAACGATCTTATTAAAAAAGTTAAAAAGCATAGGGATACCTACAAAGAAAAGCTTTTAATTGTTGATACACAGATAGAAGGCTTTGGAGATATAAGCAATGAATTGTATGAAAATAAGAAAGCCGAACTTGAAACATTAATAGATGAAGAAAAAACATTAAAGGATGAAAATAAAAGGCTAAATGAAGAATATAAAAAATACGGAGAGGTATGGGAACTTAAAAACGAATTAAAAGTTTATATGGATAAAATGAATAAGCTAAAAGAAAAGGAAGATTATATAAATGAATTAAAGCTTAAATTAAATTCAGGCAAAAGGGCGTTATCTATAAAGCCTTTTGCAGATAGAGTTAATAGCTTAAATGGTGAAGTTGTAAAATCAGAAGAAAAATTAAAAAATTTAAATAAAGCATTTGAGGATAAAAAGAAGCTTTTTACAGCTGCTGAGGATGATTATAAAAAAGCCCTTTCAAGAAAAAACAATGAGCTTCCTGCTCTTATAAGGCGTGAAGGCGAATTAAATCAGGCAATTGAAATAGAGGATAAAAAAGAAATCCTTGAAAAGGAAAAAGATGCTGCGCTAAAGGAATACTTCAAGGTAAAGGATGAGTATGAAGGGCATGAAAAGGGCTTAAAAGAAATAACGGATAATAAGGATTTATGCCAAAAAACCATAGATAATTTAACATGTGAAAAAGAAAGGATAAAGGTTGAGCCTGAAAAGCGAAATAAAGCAGTAGAAGGAAGCAAAGTTGAGGAAAAATACAATGAAGCTTTAAAGACAGCTGAAAGTTTAAATTTAGAATATAATAAAGTTCAGCAGTTAATAGCAAGTGAAAGGAAGGCTTATGAGAGAGCTTTAAGCAGTAAAAACAGTGCATTTGAAGAGGGGGAAAATTTAAATAACAGTTTAGATAAAATATTAAAAAGCTGCCCTGGAGATGAGGAAACTGTTTTAAAATCAAGCAAACAAGTTGAAACTTTAAAGCATGAGTATGAGGAAATTTTAAATAATACAGCTTTAAAAGAAAAATATGAAGGGGAAAAGAAGGATGCAGAGCTTCTTTTTAAAAATGAAAAAATTGCTTTTAATGAAATATGCAGTAAATTAGATAAAGCTAAAAATAAGAAAAATGAAATAAAAAATAATATCGAAAAGCTTAAAGAAAAAAACATGGCATATATTTTATCCTTAGAACTTTTAGAAGGGGAGCCTTGCCCTGTTTGTGGCTCTGTTCATCATACAGTAAAACCTCAGGATTTTGATGAGGGAAAATTAAAAGCAGAAGAGTTAAAATTAAGTGAATTAGAAAACCAAATAGTTGAGCTTGAAAATGAAGATAAGAACATTCAAATTAAAATTGCCGAATATGAAAAGGTCATTCAAATTAAAAATGAAGAGATATTAAAACTAAGGGATAAAATTGGGGATAAGGAATCAAGTTCAATAAAAAGCGTAATAGATTTAAAAGAAAACGAACTTGATACTCTTAAAGAAAATATTAAATTGTGGAAAAAGAAGGTTGAAGATTGCAGGGGAGAGCTTGAAATAAAAAATAATGCTAAGGTTAAGCTATTAAGCGTTGAGGCAAAGGCAGGGGAAAGCCTCAATAAAAATATTGAAAAGCTTAATGAAATTTCTGCTAAAAGGGATGAAAATGGGAAACTTTTAGAAAGCTTAAAGGCTCAGTATGAAAACTATAAGAAGCTTTTAAATACGGAGGATATATCAGGCTTATTAAATAAAATAAATTTAATGGACAAAAAGTTTGAAGAGTTAAGTAGTAAGGAAAAAGCTTTAAGAGATGAAATGAACGGTTTTGAAAAAGAAAAAGAACAAACAATGAGGGAAATGAATGATTTAGGCAAAAGGCTTGGAAGTATAAAGCAAATTGGCCAAGAAAAAAGGAAGAGCATTGAGGAATATGAAAGTAAACTTCTTATTTTATGTAAGGAGGGAAGGCCCAAGGAAGAGTTAAAAAAAGCAACAGAGGGAATTGAAACTATAAACAGGAATGAGAAGGAGCTTAATGAAAAGTTAAATACCATTAAATTAGAGGGGGAAAATTTAAATAGGGATTTACTAAGCGAAAATCAAAATGAGAAGAATTTAAAAGAAAACCTTAGCTTTGAGCAGAAAGAGTTAAACAGGGTTTTAAAGGAAAATGGATTTGATAGCTTAAATGAGGCATTAAAAAGCATTGCATCTGAGGGGGAACTAAAGTCTTACGAAATAGATATAAATGAATATAAGGATAATGTAACAAAGGGGCAGGCTGATATAGATAGAACCATTAAAAAATTAAATGGCAGAGATATTAAAGAGGATGAATGGGAAGAAATTAAGAATAAAAAAGATGAGGCTGAAAAGGAGCTTGAGGGAAGTTCAAAGGAAAGAATAAGGGCGGAAAAAGAAATTGAGGATATGAAGAAGAATATTGAAAAAGTAAATGAGCTTAAAAAGACAAAAAAGTCTCTTGAAAAGGAACTTGACCTAGTAAATGAAATTGATAGGCTTATAAAGGGGAACAAGTTCGTTGAATTTGTTGGAACCTCTCAACTTAAGTATATAGCAAAGGATGCTACAGTAATGCTCAGCTATATTACAAGAGGAAGATACGAATTAGAACTTTCAGGTGATGGAAGTTTTGTGATATGTGATAATGCTAATGGCGGAGTTAGAAGAAGTACAGAATCATTATCTGGAGGGGAACTTTTCTTAGCCTCTCTTTCTCTTGCTTTAGCCTTGTCGTCGCAGATACAGCTTAAAGGAAATGCACCCCTTGAATTTTTCTTCTTGGATGAAGGATTTGGAAGCCTTGACAGCAACCTTTTAGATACAGTTATGAATGCCCTTGAAATGCTCCATAATGAAAGGCTTTGCATTGGGATTATAAGCCATGTGGAGGAGCTTAAAAACCGTGTTCCTGTAAGGCTAATTCTTGAGCCTGCTAAAAATGGAAACGGTACAGTAATTAAGGAATTGGAGTATAGTTAAAAAGCTGAGAAATATTCTCAGCTTTTCCATTTAACAAATTTTTTTTCAAACAAGGCTACTACTTCATACATTAAATAGGCTACTAATGAAAGAATTAATATGCTCATCATTACCATATCAAGCTGTGCAACCTGACCTCCAAACACAATTAGAAATCCTAAACCTTCCTTTGCTACAAGGAATTCCCCAACTATTACTCCTACCCAGGATAATCCAACATTTATTTTAAGTGCAGATATCATGGTTGGAATGCTTGCGGGAAAAACAACATATCTTAATATTTGAAATTTATTTGCACCAAAAGTTTTAAGGAGCTTGATTTTATCTTCATCCACTTCTTGAAACCCAGATAGTACAGAAATTATTGTTACAACAAGGGATATCATAAGCGCAATTATAATTATAGAATTTTGATTATTGCCTGCCCAAAATATTATTATTGGTCCCAATGCTATCTTTGGAAGTGCATTTAATACAACAAGGTAGGGATCTAAAACTTTGCAGATAAAATCAGACCACCAAAGTATAGTTGCAATTAGTATACCAAGCAATGTTCCAACTACAAATCCAACTATAGTTTCATAGCAAGTTACCCATATGTGACGAAAAAGAGTGCCTTCATTATAAATTTTAACTAAGGATTTTATTATTCTTGATGGCTGACTGACTAAAAAAGGATCTACGATTTTAAGCTTTGCAGTTATTTCCCATTGAACAAAGAATATTACTAAGATTAATATTTGGGTAATTATTATAGCTGTTTTTCTATTTTTTGCTTTTTTTAAATATTCCTGATGCTCTTTAGAATAAGGTTCATTCGACATGGACATCAAGCTCCTTCCATAAAGTATTAAAGTATTCTCTAAATTTAGGAGCTTCTCTTGCTTTAAGTGGGGTTCTGTTTTCAATTTCAAGATTTATATCGTGAATGCTTTTTACGGTGCCAGGCCTTTTGGTTAAAACCACAATTTTATCTGAAAGAGAAATAGCCTCTGCTATGTCATGGCTCACCATTATAGCTGTTTTACACTCATTTTTTATTATGCAGTAAATTTCATCAGAAACAGCAAGCCTTGTTTGATAGTCAAGGGCAGAGAAGGGTTCATCAAGTAAAAGTACTTCAGGGTTTAGCGCGAGGGTTCTAATCAGTGCTGCACGCTGTCTCATTCCACCTGAGAGCTGATGGGGATAATAGTTTTTAAAGCTTGATAATCCGTATTTTTTCATCATATTTTCTACATTTTCTATTGAATCTTTATCAAGCTTATTTTGTATTTCAAGCCCTATGATAATATTTTTATAAATTGTTCGCCACTCAAAAAGGTGATCTCTTTGAAGCATATAGCCTATCTGACTGCAGGGGTATTTAATTTCCTTATCATCAATTAATATTTTCCCATTGGATGGTTCAATAAGCCCTGCAAAAATAGACAGGAGGGTAGACTTACCGCAGCCAGAGGGACCAATTATGGTAATAAATTCTCCATCTTCAACTTTTAGGTTTATGTCACTTAAGGCAGAGGTTTCACCTTCCTTTGTGTGATATGTCATAGAAATATTTTGGATTTCAAGCTTTGACACTATTATCCCTCCAGTGACCTTACTTTTTATTATTCTTTGCTGCATCCTCTGCAAATTTTTTAGTTACTATATTATCATAAGGCGGTCTTTGCGGAATAAGCTCTCTGTTATAGGATTGAATGATATCCATCAGCCTTGACAGCCCTTCCTCTTTTAGTACAAGGTCTTTTGCCCAGGTATCCTGTGCCTTATATCTTTCTACAACCATTGTTATAAGCTCTATGTCAGAGCCTGGGAAAAAGCTTATAATAGCTTCTGCAACTTCTTTTGCGGTATGTTCCTCAACCCATTTTTGCCCTTTATAAATTGCATTGGTGAACTTTTGTATAATTTCAGGATTCTTTTCTATATAAGATTTTGTTGCAAAGAAGCAAGTATAAGGGATTTCACCGGAAGCTTTTCCAACAGATGCAACTACATATCCTCCATTTTCTTTTTGCAGCATACTTGCTGTTGGCTCAAACAATGCAACATAATCACCAGTGCCTGTTTTAAATGCTCCTGCTGTTGCTGTAAAAGCTAAGTTTGTAATAAGGTTAACATCTTTATCAGGGTTTAACCCGTGATTTCTTAAAACATATTCAAGAGCCATTTCCGGAACGCCGCCGGGACGTCCCCCAACTATAGTTTTTCCTTTTAAATTTTCCCATTTGAAATCCTTTTCATCTTTTCTTCCTACCATAAATGAGCCATCGCATTTAGTCAGCTGTGCAAAAAGTACCGCATAGTCTTCTCTTCCTTGATTGTAAAGATAAATTACCTGCTCAGGCCCGCAAAATCCTATGTCTGCATTTTTAGATAAAACCTGCTGCATGGTTTTATCAGCCCCTTGCCCAGTCGAAAGGTCAATTTCAAGCCCTTCTTCCTTAAAAAACCCTTTATTTATTGCTGCATACATTGGAGCATAGAACACAGAACGAACAACCTCATTAAGTCTTATTTTTATTATATTCTTAGGTTCTTCTTTTTTGCACCCAGCAAAAGTTAAAGTTAATAACAGCACTGTCATAAAAAGACTTAAAGCTTTAGTAAGTCTTTTCATTATGTCATCCTCCTTTTTAATTATCAGTTTATAATATGATGAAGTATGAATATATGCCACTTTTATAATTGAGAATTGAGAATGGAAATTAAATCACTGATTTGAAACGGTAAAATAACTTGGCATATTTTTTATAATTGAGAATTAGTTGTAGGGAACGCTCTTAACCGTTCCATTGATGGACGAGCGGAATTTGGGAGAGTGGAACGGTGCCAACACATAGTAGCAATTCCATTTTGTGGCGTCTGCACGATAATGCTTTATTTCTATAAGCACAAATTATCTACTGTAGGGACGAACAGTGTTAATCCGTTTTATCAATAGTGGTAATGGCGGGTTTCCATGGCAGACCAATTTAATTGAGCTGGTGTTAAATTAAGGAAGGCATGTTATAATATTGATATATAGTTTTACTGGAAAGGAGTGTATATATGCGAAAAAAGGTTTCAATTTTATTATGCATTATTATATTAAGTTTATCTTTAATTTATTGTCATTCAAATAGCCCCTTCAACCCAAATAAAGTAAAAGAAATAGTAATATATAAATATGATCAAATTGGAAATGATGAAAAGGAATCGCACAAAAGGTGGGTTTTTGAAGATAAGGCGCAAATTGCAATAATTATGGATATACTCAAAAATGTTGAAACTTCAGATAAAGTTAAAAAAGCTTCAAATAAATATGATATAAATGAGTTTAATTATGCAATAAGAATTTCTTATGATAATGGGGAATTTAATGGATATGATTTACTTTTTAAAGATGGTAAAGAAAACCCAGTTATGCAAAGGGGTTTTGATTTTTATTATTTAAATGATGATGATACTGCAAAATTAAAAGAATTATTAAAATAAACTTATTTTTTAGTATGTAAGAAGTTGGAATAGTTTTATATTATTGTTGTGAAAAACCTGAATTTTTAGGTGCAAGCAATCATCTTTTATTTATAGCTGAAAAATAGGCATTAGCTTGTGAAAATCCAAAAGAAAGATGGGGAATTTATATTTAATCAATAAAGGATAAAATAACAATATTAATTTAAAGCCTGTACTTATTTTGCACAGGCTTTTTTCATGTAAATTAAATAGGTAAAAAAATGTAATAAAAAGACGAATAAGAAAAGAAGGATAATAAGGGAATTTGCGGAATTAGTAAAATATGGTGAGAAAAATATTAGGAACGTAATAAGAAAAGTAAGAATAAGTTGGGAATAACTTGTATTATAATTTTATATTGTAAAAATTGATAGTGTCAGTGAATAAATCTATTTGAGGTGATAGCAAATGAGAAATAGAACTAAAACAATAAAATATATTGTGAGTGTATTTCTTTCAATATTGTTCATATTTTTAATTTATCAAATAATACTGCTGAAAAAGCCTTTAAATTATAAATCAGAAAATTTAAAAGCTAATTCAAAAAATACTTGCGTCAGTGAATTTTCAACTGATATCTCTGATAATATTGTATCTCTATCCCAGATATGGGCTTCTGCCAAAGAATATTATCCATTTTGGACATCTGAAAAAATCAAATTATGGGATGACGTATACAATAATGCCGTGGATAAAGTTCTTGAATTGAATTCATATTATAACTATTATGTAGAAATGGAAAAAATGGTTGCCACATTAGATGATGGGCATGTTGCTATTTTACCCAATAATAAAATAAAAGAAGAAATAGGAGTATTACCATATGATTTTGACTATTATGATGGTCATTTCTATATAATAGCTAAAACCGAAAACTCAAAATTACCATTATATTCTGAAGTGATTAAAGTTAATAACATAGATACGATTGATTTTCTAAAAAAAGAAATTGTTCAGCTTATACCAGTAAAAACCAACAATGCATATTTATATGAAAGCATGAAACGTTTAATGTACTCAAAACTCGGCTCTGAAATAAATATTACAGTAAAAACTTTAGATGGAAAAATTATAAGTGAGAAAGCGAAATATGAAATACCACTTTCTTCATATGATAAAGTTAAATTTAATAATGCTTATGTAGAATTACCTCAAACAAGTAGGACGCTTTATAAATCTCATACATTTACCTTAGCAGAACTTGAAAAAGGCATTTACTATTTAGGAATTTATACATTTTCTAATAATGATATGGTTTTAGAATTTGAAAAAAACATTATTCCCCTACTTAATTCATGTGAAGAAATTATTATTGATGTTAGAAACAATAATGGGGGGAACGGTGAGAATGGGGAAAATATTTTACAATGTTTGTTAGGCGATAACATAAAGGAGTTATCTGGATATTGTCAGGTTAAAAATGCACGAAAAATGGCTATTGCGACGAACTTTGGGGAATTAGATGATAAATTGATTGATAAAGATTTAAAGGATGATTTAGAGATTGGATTATCAATGTTAGATTCTACTTATTTGGAAAAAATAACACCAAGCACATCTGAGAATTCAAGCAGTAAACCTTCTATTAAAAAAACCATAAAACCAATTGTGCTTATATCACATAAATCTGGTTCTGCCGTTGATGACTTTGCTGCATATGCACATTCATCAGGTAAGATAATGTTAATAGGAACAAATACGCGTGGAGCTACTGGACTAATTGCACGTACTAAATTATCTAATGGCTGTGAATTTATTATTTCATCTCAAAAGATTTATACACCAGAAGGTGTACAAATACAAAACAATGGAATCGCCCCAGATTATACTGCTTGGCAGACAATTGAGGATCTTAGAGTACATAAAGATACTACTTTACTATATGCATTGGAAAAAATTCATGAAAAGTAAGAAGTCGATGTATGATGAAAAGAAAAATATAGCACAAACATTATTTGTGTTTTCAATTCTTAATTTAATTATACAAACGATAAATACCATTGCAAGTACTATATTGTAGTTTATTAGGGGGCATGCTATGGAAAGAAAAGCTGAACCTGATTTCAAGAAATTTATTATTTTTTGGCTTAGCCAGTCGGTATCGCAATTAGGGAGTGCGATGACCAGTTTTGCGTTAACTATATGGGCATATCAGCAAACAAATTCTGCAATGGCTGTTTCGCTAATTACATTTTGCTCCTATTTCCCCTATATTTTAATAAGTATTTTTGCTGGCAGCTTTATCGATAAAAACAGCAAGAAAAAAATTATGCTGATAGCAGATTTATTTGCTGCTGTATGCTCTGTATTTATCTTGATTTTATTTTCTACAGGAAGTCTGCATATTTATCATATATATATAGTTAATACAATAACTGGCTTTATGGATGCTTTTCAAGCTCCAGCAGAAGCTGTGGCTATTGGAATGATGGTTCCTTCTGATAAATATGCCAAAGCAAGTGGGTACAGCTCTTTTTCAGAAAATTTATTAACTGTAGTTGCCCCAATGTTAGCAGCTACCTTTATTTCCTTTGTGGGATTAGGCGGTATAATTTTCTTTGATCTGTTAACTTTCATATTTGCATTTGTAGTTCTGTTATTTTTCATTAAGTTACCAGAGAATACCTCATCTCAAGAAGAGAGTGTATTAGATGGGTGCAAGGAAGGGTTTAGTTTTTTAAAGAAGAATCGCGGTATTCTTTATATTATATTGAGTATGGCCTTACTAAATTTTTTCTCAAGATTAACATACGAAAATATCTTGTCACCAATGCTATTAGCTAGAACAAATAATAATAATGAAATTTTAGGATTAGTTAGCTCTATATTAGGGATAGGTGGAATAATCGGAGGATTGTTAGTTGCTGGAAAGAAAAATGGCTATAAAGATAATTTGAAACTCATCTATTTTTCGGCAGCGTTTTCTTTCCTTTTTGGAGATTTGCTGATGGGATTAAGCCAAAATGTTTATCTATGGAGTATAGCAGCATTAGCTGCAAGTATTCCAATTCCATTTGTTATTGCAGGGCAAAAAACGATTATGTATAATACGGTTCCTCAAAATTTGCAAGGCAGAGTTTTTGCTGTTAGAAATGCAATTCAATTTTGCACCATACCAATAGGCATTTTGTTAGGCGGATTTTTGGCTGATTACGTTTTTGAACCTTTTATGCTAGGTAGTAAATCTATCTTAGCTGTTTTCCTAAGAAAACTAGTTGGTACTGGAAGTGGCAGTGGAATGGCAGTAATGTTTTTATGTACAGGCATATTGGGATCTACTTCAAGCATTTTATTATATAATAATC
>ENA-UOOR01002015-UOOR01002015.1-fermentation-metagenome-genome-assembly--contig:-NODE-2015-length-21931-cov-3.033096_pt1 | contig 21931 bp, 19 predicted proteins | sample MGYA00245780_ERZ724029 | MGnify/ENA primary metagenome ERZ724029 (study PRJEB28704, sample SAMN03018315) | fermentation metagenome | biome: anthropogenic terrestrial biome; feature: soil; material... | reverse complement strand
CCATTAACCTATCAGATCTCAGCAATAAGGTGCCGACTCATGCGCCACCTAGCAGATTTGTCTACAGGTAATTTAGCAACAAGCAAAAGCGCAGATTCACTGCCTTTTATGGTTTACAAGCATAGTTCGTTAATTAGAAGAAAACTAGGTAACGTAGACCCTTTGCTTCAAGATAATAAAGCTACTAATTTAAGTTTAAGCGCACCAAGAATATCTGGGGTGATAATAAAGCCTAGCGAGATTTTCTCGTTTTGGAAACTTGTCGGCTCGTGTACTGCTAAGAAAGGTTATAAAGAGGGACTTACAATAAGAAGTGGCAGGCCGTCTATAGGACTTGGAGGGGGAATGTGCCAATTTACCAACTTGATTCATTGGCTGGTATTGCACACTCCAATGCAGATTGTAGAACATCATCATCACGATGGCATGGATTTATTCCCTGATTACGGAAGGCAAATACCTTTTGGTACAGGCACTTCAATTCTATACAACTACCTTGATTATAGGTTTAAGAATACAACAGATATCACTTTTCAACTGATAACGCATACTTGCGAGGAGTATCTATATGGAGAAATTAGAGCTAGCAAACCGCTGGAGTATAAATATCACATAAGAGTAGAGGATGAGTTTTTCTCCAGAGAGAATGATCAGGTTTATAGGAACGGAAGGGTCTATAGACACTGCGTTGATCGCAAAACAGGCAATCTAATATCGAGGGAACTAATAAAGGTAAATCATGCCAAGGTAATGTATGATGTTAGCAATCTCAACATCAGGTAGTACATTGAGATGTTTGCTCGTTTTGCCTGGCAGTTCTTGGGCAGGCAACGTACGTTAGGAGGGAGGGGTTGAATGCCGACCATGTATTACATGGTAAATGTCGAGGCTGCTATTTACCGGGATGATAGGTGGTTGATTATCAGGCGCAGTGAGTTAGAAGAACATGCACCTGGTACACTAAGCCTCGTGGGTGGTAAGGTCGACGGCACCACTAGCTGCGCCAGTGTTCTAGAGGAAACCTTAAGGAGAGAGATCGCGGAGGAAGTTGGCATTACAGTATCGGATATAAAATACCTAGAAAGCAAAGCTTTTATTACTAACCATGGGCAGCCAGTAGTAGATATCGTTTTCTTATGTAGGTATTACTGCGGAGATGCAAGGTGCGTTAGTGAAGAGGAGGTCGCTGCTGTGTACTGGCTGACGCAGCAAGAAATAGATGCTAGCGCAGATGCCCCTTGGTATCTGAAGCAAACGCTAGCACTAGCAGAGATGGCTAGAAAGAGCCGGAGCGAGACGGCTTAAGAAGAACTGGGACGGTTTTGGTAGATTCGCCTTACCGGGGACCTCCTTTTCTTGCCGAGGCAGCAGACACCACGTTCTACTTTTTTAACCCCTTTCCGGCTACTACCTTCAGTAAGGTGGTAAGCAATATCCTACATTCAGTTGACCAAATAGTACGGCCTGTAGATATCGTGCTCCATTATCCAATCTGGGCAAGGCCAGCTACAAGAGCAAATTCTCAGCAGTTGCTGGAGAAACAACAAGTGCAACTGCTGGTTGACAAGATACCAAGCGTACTTGATAGCTACGCAACCAGCTTGGATGCTACTATGACACCAAGAAAAGAGAAAGGGAGTGTCATTATGAAAATAGCAGACAGAATTCAGCGTCTAAGAAAGATGAAAGGCATTTCGCAAGAGGAACTGGCAGAGAAGATGGGCGTTTCTCGCCAAGCGGTTTCTAAATGGGAAAGCGAACAAAGCATACCAGATTTAGACAAGATCATTGTCATGAGTGAGTACTTTGAAGTCACGACCGATTACATCCTAAAAGGGGTTGAAACTCCATCACAAAAACGAGACAACAAGAGCTTTGGTGTGGGCCAGACTTTGTATATTGCCTCAACAGCGTTCTTAGCCATTGGCTTGCTGTGTGCTTTTGGTGGTTGGTACGCAGAACAAATCAGCGGAGAGTATCTGGGGATCGATGATAATTCAAGTAATTGGTGTGGTAGCCTACTTTATTGGCAACATTTACTCGCCTACAAAGGCACCTTTCATCATTAACTGGCTTAACATTATCATCGCGTTATTTGTGCCAATATCTTTGGTCGTCGCGTTTGTTTTTGACCGTATTATCGCACCGTACCCAACAGACATTCTTAGCGGCTTTGCTTTTGCAGTGGTGTATCTCATTATCATGGCTTCGTCGTTTCTCGCTTTAAAGTGTAGAAAATCTAGCTAGGGAGAAGGTGGACGTGATGAAAAAACGAGCAAGAGTAATGCTGACAGTTACGGTAGTGATATTGGCAGCCTTGTTCATAGGGGCATCAAGCTTCATAGGTTTACAGGTATTTGCAGGCTCAACTCAGCTGGTCACCAACGAAGAAACAAAAGAAGTCTTTAATGCCTTTTGGGAGCAACATGGCATGGATTATGACAGTTTCTGTGACACCTATAGGGTGGAACAGGTAGAGATTACTTCTTCTTTTGATGAACACAATATACCTGCGGATTACATTTATGCGGTGGAGTCGCAAAATAGCAGGGACCGTCAGACAGTTATTTTGGTTCATGGCTTAGGGGGCAATCGCTACTCCAACTATCCGTTGGCTGAGCTCTTTCTTGAAGAAGGCTACAATGTCATCACCTATGATCAGCGAAGTTCAAACGAGAATACTGCTAAGTACACAACCTTCGGATATTGGGAGAAATATGATCTCCTCGATTGGGTTAATTACGTTTTGGAACAAGCTCCGGGACAAGAGGTAGGTATATGGGGCGCTTCTTATGGTGGAGCAACCGCAGGATTGGCACTGGGGTATGACGGTATGGATGACAAGGTTGATTTCCTGATCTTGGACAGTCCTGTGAGTAGCATGGAGTGGATGGTCGAGCAGGAAATGATAAACATGGATGTTGGTATACCGGTGTCCTATATGACATGGTGTGGTAATCTCGTAAACAAGCTAAAACTGGGTTTCACCTATCAGGACGCCGATGTGGCAAAGGCAATGAAAGAGGTGAAAACTCCTGTACTAATTATCAACAGTAAACGGGACTCGCTAACTCCTTACTTTATGTGAAAGGAAATATACGATGCTATCCCGGGCGACAATAAAGAAATCTGGACGGTAGATGATAGTGAGCATTGTGAGATGTGGGTAGATCATAATGAGGAGTACCGTGATAAGGTGGAAAGCTTTCTGGAGAAATATTGATGGATTTTGGGGGCAGTGCTATAAGCTTATCTGCCTGCTTTGTGCGGGACTTCCCAGCATCGAACCGGGGCTTACTTTAAGGTTCAAGGGCTACTTCGCTACCTACGCCTGGGCAAAGTAGTAAAAGGAAATTAGGGTATCATCACCGAGCTTTGTAGGTGGTAATACCCTATTAAGTTGCCCTGTTTTGCTAGTTGACGTTCTGGCACGGTAAAAAATATGCGGCAGTCAATAGGGGGAGAAGCAGGGGAGAAGCGCCGGCGAAAGAAGGTTGTTTAACAGAGGGCGATGCCAAAAAAGCAGCCGGACACATAGACTATGTGTCCGGCTGGCAAATGCACTTTGTTGATAGATATTAACGCTGCAGAATCGATTCCTTCAATTGCTCTGGATCTATCTTGATTCTTGCAACATTAGTCTCGAGAGCAGCCTTGGCGACTGCGCAAGCCACGTGCGCTGCTACTCGCTTATCAAATACCGCGGGAATGCAATAATCTGGTGTTAACTCCTCTGGTTTGATAAGATCAGCTATTGCATGGGCCGCAGCGAGCTTCATTTCTTCGTTTATTTCTGTGGCACGGGCGTCTAAAGTCCCGCGGAAAACACCCGGAAATACTAGCACGTTATTGATCTGATTGGGGAAATCTGAACGACCTGTTCCCACAACAACTGCACCGGCTTCTTTCGCCTCGTCTGGGTAAATCTCAGGTACCGGGTTAGCCATTGCAAAAACTATGGCATCCTTCGCCATGGTTGCTATCATATCCTTCGTAACAGCTCCAGGGCCGGATACTCCAATAAAGATATCGCTTCCCTTTAGCGCCTCGGAAATAGCCCCGTTTAGGTTCTGGCTATTGGTTATTTCAGCCAACTGTTGTTTGCTTGAATTGAGATTGGATCTATCTTTCGATATAATTCCTTTACTGTCACACACAACTACGTCGCCAATGCCTGCCGCAAGCAACAGTTTCGCTATAGCTACACCGGCGGCGCCTGCACCGCTTATGACAGCTCTTACTGCCTTGACATCCTTCTTTACTACTTTAAGGGCATTGAGGGTAGCAGCCAAGACAACGATAGCCGTACCATGTTGGTCGTCGTGAAAAACGGGGATGTCTAGCTCTTGCTTTAACCTTGCTTCTACCTCAAAGCAACGAGGAGCAGCTATATCTTCCAGGTTAATCCCACCAAAGGTAGGAGCCAAGTATTTCACGGTCTTGACAATTTCATCCGCATCCTGCGTATCAAGGCAGATCGGAAATGCGTCTACTCCAGCGAAAGTTTTGAAAAGCGCGGACTTGCCTTCCATTACCGGTATTGCGCCTGCCGGACCGATATTCCCGAGTCCCAGTACAGCCGACCCATCGCTGACTACCGCAACCAGTCGTCCCTTGGCTGTATATTTATACACGTCATCGGGGTTCTTATGAATTTCTTTACATGGTTCTGCCACCCCAGGAGTGTATGCAAGGGCTAAGCCTGCAGCGTCCTTGATCGGGACCCTGCTAATCACTTCTATCTTGCCTTGGTTTTCCTGATGAAGTTTTAGGGCCTCATGTCTTACATCCATTGGTAACCCTCCTTTGATTTTCAAGCGAGTTCGTCTACATCATGCAGCTGGATTTTACGACAGACTCTATGGCAGCTTGTATTTTTGCGGTTCGGTTTCGTAAAGGTTGTTTCCTTTTGAGTCTATTACAACCGTTACTGGAAACTTCTCCACATAGAACTTGTGGATTGCCTCTGCACCAAGGTCTTCATAGCATACTACTTCTGCTTTCTTAATGGCCTTGGAAATCAGGGCCGCTGCTCCACCAACGGCCCCAAAATAAACTGCGCCGTTTTCCTTCATTGCCTCAACTACTTCTTTGGATAATGCCCCTTTCCCAATCATGCCTTTGAGGCCGAGTTTCAACAAGGTAGGGGTATAGGGTTCCATCCGGTAGCTCGTAGTAGGCCCTGCTGAACCTACAACGTGGCCCGGCTTCGCGGGCGAAGGCCCGACGTAGTAGATGAACTGCCCGTTTAAGTCAATGGGAAGTTCCTTACCGTCCGCCAACAGTTCAATCAACCGTTTATGGGCTGCATCTCTGCCTGTATAAATGTTTCCCGTTATCAGGACATTGTCACCGGCACGGAGCTCTTGAACCTGGCTTGTAGTAACAGGAGTTGTTATGCTAATTACCTTTTCCATTAGCTGACCCTCCCTATATGGTTATTTCTGCATGACGAGATGCATGGCAGCATATATTTACAGCCACTGGAAGTCCAGCTATATGGGTTGGGTAATAGTTGATATTCACCGCCAGAGCCGTGGTTCTACCACCAAGACCTGCCGGTCCTACACCGGATTTGTTTATTTCCTCCAGTATCTCGTCTTCAAGTTTTGCATATCTTGGGTCTGCGTTGTGTTCCCCCACAGTCCTCAGCAGAGCTTTTTTGGACAGCACTGCTGCCTTTTCCATTGTGCCGCCAATACCAACTCCCACTATAATCGGCGGACAGGGATTAGGACCAGCTTCTACGGCTGTTTTGATGACAAAGTCTCTTACACCTGCTGCACCATCTGCCGGTTTTAGCATCTTGATTCTGCTCATGTTTTCGCTGCCAAATCCTTTGGCAGTTATAGTAATCTTCACCTTGTCGCCTGGAACTATATCTATATAGGTTACAGCCGGCGTATTGTCGCGGGTGTTTTTCCTATCAAAAACCGGATCATCAACGATGGATTTGCGCAAGTATCCATCAACATAGGCTTCTCTTACGCCCTGATTTATGGCTTCGTTAAGATCGCCTTCGACTATCATAACTTCTTGACCTAGTTCGATAAAAAGTACAGCCATACCTGTGTCTTGACATATGGCTAGCTTTTCCCGAGCTGCGATTTCATTGTTTTCTATGATCTGTCGTAGGACGGACTTGCCCACAGGGGATTCCTCAGCCTCATATCGCTCTTTTAGCTTGTTGTAGATATCCTCTCCGATAAAGCTGCTTGCATGCAAAAACAAGTCGCGAACGTTGTCTTTAATCAATTCAGCTTTAATTTCTCTCAAAATGTCACCCCGCTAACTCCCTTTTTTTGAACTCCCTTGAGCGCGTCTTGCTAGTTCTTGGAACTGGTTGGCTGAGTCATATTCTTGGGGCTTAGTATCTTTTCTATCTCCTCTTCGGTGAAAATGCCTTTCTCGGAAACTAATTGCCGCACCGTTTTGTTACTGCTCATAACTTCCTTGGCTAGCTGGGTGGCACCTTCATAGCCGACATAGGACACCAGCGGTGTGATGATTCCGACACTGTTGTCGACCATGTTTTGGCACCTCTCCCGATTAGCCGTGATGCCAACGATGCACCTTTCCCTAAAGACTCTTACAACATTAGTAAGGATCTCTACAGATTGTATTACATTGTACACCAGTACCGGTTCCATGACATTCAGCTCAAATTGTCCTGCTCCTGTTGCAAGAGCGATGGTATGGTCGTTGCCTTGGACTTGGAAGCACACCTGGTTCACGACCTCGGCCATTACTGGGTTAACTTTACCTGGCATGATCGAAGAGCCCGGTTGTACTGGAGGAAGATTAATCTCGTTCAAACCGGTGCGTGGTCCAGAGGCCATTAGCCTTAAGTCGTTAGCTATTTTTGATAAATTTAGTGCGAGGATCCTCAGGTTACCAGAAAAAGCAGCGAGAGTATCGGCATTTTGTGTAGCATCTACCATGTTCTCGGCGCTGCAAAGAGGTAGGCAAGAGAATTCCCTCAAGTGTGCTGTTACAGAGTCGATATACTCTATTTTAGCGTTCACACAGGTACCGACAGCCGTAGCTCCCATGTTTATTTGCTTAAGAGCCTCAGATGCAGACGTAATTCTATCCATGTCCCTGGTGACTGTTTCTGCATATGCAGCAAATTCCTGCCCCAAGCGAATAGGAACAGCATCCTGAAGATGTGTACGGCCCATCTTAATGACGTCATCAAACTCTTGGGACTTCGTGATGAGCGCATCGTGTAACTGCTTCAATTCGGATAGAAGGTTTTTCACTAGATTTAGTACTGTTATGCGAACGGCGGAAGGGATAACGTCGTTAGTTGACTGGGACATGTTGACGTGGGAGTTAGGCGAGATCACAGTGTAATCTCCTTTTTCCCCTCCGAGAATTTCGATAGCCCTATTGGCAATTACCTCATTAGCGTTCATGTTCAAGGATGTCCCCGCGCCACCCTGTATGACGTCTACCAAGAACTGGTCTAGGTACTGCCCTTCCAGAACTTCGTTAGAGGCCTGAACAATTGCCTTAGCTTTTTCCTGATCCAATTGGCCTAATTCCATGTTGGCGATAGCTGCGGCTTTCTTAACCATGGCTATGGCCTGTACTAGATCTTTGCTTGGCTTATAGCCTGTGATAGGGAAATTCTCTAATGCACGCTGAGTCTGGATGCCATAGTAGGCATTGTTTGGTATTTCCTTCGAGCCTAACAGATCATGTTCAATACGTTTCTTCATTTGATTGACACCTCAATTTTGCTTATAGTTGGACGTTGTACAGGGATAGGAAAGGGCTTCTGTATCGATAAGAAAATAACATTGTGAGCAGTCTATGTCAAGGAGCGTCAGGCCAATTGCTATAAACGGTCAAGCCTTCTTGGTCAAAAATTTACCTTCTGTTTTGGACCCAAGTCATGTCCATCAGCTGCTTGATTTCATCGTAACCCAGGAGCTTGAGGTGTAGAACCTAGCCTCTTCAGGAGTCTCGAGTCTAGGGGCACATATTTAACAATATGATTAGAGGTAGAATTGACTTTATTGGTGACAGAAACTTACCGATAAGGCTGAACTTCCTTTATCGATTCTACGATGGCAGCATGATGTATGATTTCAAGAATCAGAAAACTATAAACACAAAAAACGCGACGCATCGCGCGTTTTTTGTGTTCATGTTTGCTTTTATACGACTCGCCTTAGCTATCAAAAAGATGGGCAGAACAAAAAGCTGCACCCAGCATACCTGGCCCACCATGCACAGCTAGACTTGCACTGAGCTCGCTGACATAACCATGCGCAATATCAAGTTTGCCCTGCAGTCTTGCGTAGAGTTCTTGAGCCTGTTCTGGTATATCTGTATGGTGAATAGCCACAATCAAGGGGCCAGCTTTACCCGCCTCAATAATGCGCGCTTCCACGTTGTTAATAGCGCCTTGCCAACTGCGAGCTTTCTCGCCTACGACAACTAAGCCGTTTTCAGTAGTGAGCACTACTTTAATGTTCAATAACCCAGCCAACAAAGCTTGAGCCTGGCTAACTCGTCCACTCCGGCGCAAGTGCTGTAAGGTAGGGACAGCAATATGCACTTTGATACCATCACGCAACTCCACCAATTTCTCCATGATCTCAGGCAATGTCTTACCGGCACGTGCTGCTTCGGCCGCGGCAAGAGCCTGCAAGCCTGTGCCCATTGCAGTTGTAGCACTATCAAATACGGTTACTGCTCCTGCTGGCAACATGTCAGCTGCAATGCGCGCACTGGCACAAGTGCCGCTGGCTCTAGCTGTCACCAATACTGCTATGATAGTCTTGCCTTGCTCCACTAAGGGTTTAAAAACATCCAGGAAGTTTCCGGGCGCGGGTTGCGAAGTTGTAGGCAGGGCTCCCCGGCGAAGCAGCTCGTAAAGCCCTGCGCTGTCAATATCGATACCCTCGCGCAGACTTTGGTCAGCCGCTTGCACCCACATAGGTAAGATACTTAGCGGTAAACCAGCAACCGCCTCTTGTGGCAGACTCGCAGCTGAATCGGTTACTATATGCAAATTACTCACTTTCACATCCCCCTTCACGCATGCCAAAAACAATGGTTTCAGTCATATAGACTGAGCTGTGGCAAGCAAGTGTTACTGCGAGTACTTATCTGAGAACATGAAAAGCTACCCACTTACATGAATAGCCTTGGAGAGACGCGTTATTCGCTGTCTGAAACCTTACTACTGTAATTCATGTTTGGGCGTCTATATTTAGCCTCAAGCTAATAAGATTACTTCAGCCGTATCTACGTGCGGTGAAGCAGTCTGTTTGTTTGGTTTAGCTAAACATATTTTTATCGGCGCAATTCATGTTTATACTCTGGAGGTGCATAGGAGATGAGTAGGAAGATCAGAGTTGCAGTGGTAGGGTTCGGTAACGTTGGGCGTGCAGCCTTAGAGGCAATTGAGATTACCAACGATCTAGAGGTAGCGGGTATTGTTACTCGGGAATACGCTCGAGCGACGGTGCAGCGCCAATACCCAGGCTTGCCGGTAACTAGCGTGGCTACGCAGTTAACCGATGTTGACGTAGCTATCTTAGCTGTACCCAGTCGCAATGTTGAGGAATTAGCTAGCGAGTTATTAGCTTCTGGTATTAGCACCGTGGATAGTTTCGATATTCACGGTAGTGAGTTATGGCAATTGCGCCAGCGGCTAGACATTATTGCCAAAGGCTCAGGTGTAGCTGCTATTCTAGGTGCCGGGTGGGACCCGGGAACCGACTCTATGCTCAGGGCTATTTTTGTCTTACAGGCGCCGCGCGGAATTAGTTATACTAACTTTGGTCCGGGAGTCAGTATGGGGCATACTGTGGCTGCCAAGAAAATCCCCGGTGTACGGAATGCCCTCGCCCTTACATTTCCCAAAGGGCATGGGGAGCACAGACGGTTAGTCTATGTAGAACTAGACACTGGCTACGCAATTGACACTGTAGCTGCAGCTATCTTGCGAGATCCGTATTTTTGTCACGATGAAACAGAAGTGCGTTTAACAGATAGTGTGGCTGCGCTGAGTGATACTGGGCATGGCGTATTGCTAGAACGCAGAGGGACCGCCGGACGGACGGCTAATCAGTATTTTCGCTACGAAAGCCATATAACTAATCCGGCGGTCACAGGGCAAATCTTAGTGGGAGCGGCACGTGCTGCGCATCGCCTGGCCCCCGGGGCCTATACAATGCTAGAAGTTCCGTTAATGCACTTCCTGCCCGGTGACATACAGAAAGTAGTTGAGCAGCTCGTCTAGTGATGTGAATATGTGCATTACTCTGGCTCATATTTCACGGGATCTACTAATATTGTCTTCTGCTCTGTATAGATAACATAGCCTGGCGGGGAACCGCTGGGCTTTTTAACGTACTTACGGCGAGTATAATCGACAGGTACTTTGCTGCTTTGTCTAGCCTTACTGTAGTAGGCTGCTAGTTGGGCAGCCATTTCTAAGGTAGTTTCATCAGGTGTATCGCTACCCTTAATTATCACGTGGGAGCCGGGTATGTCTTTTGTATGCAGCCACCAATCTTCGCTGTCAGCTGAGCGAGTGAGGCGTTCGTTCTGCATATTGCTGCGTCCAACCAGAATCTCTCTACCACTCGGCGACAAGAAGTGCAGAGGGGCACTCGGTTGGCTAACAGTTCGTTTGCTTCCTCTTTTCTCTGGCGGCAAGACGCCATTTTGCTGCATTTCGACTTCTATTTCGCGCACAAGGCTAACTGTTTCAGCTCGTTCCAAGCTATCTTGTAGCGACTGCAAGTAACTCAGCGTCTGCGTTGTTGTAGCGATATGTTGCTCCACGATAGGAATGCCTTTACGTGCACGCTCATAGCGTTTGAAGTAATGCTGGGCGTTCTGTACAGCGTTTAGGCTGGGGTCCAGCTCAACTTCGACACTAGGTAGATTTGGCTCGTAGTAGTTAATCAGCAGGGCTGATCTGGTTTTTGGCTGAATCAGTTGCAGGTTGGCGAGAATAAGCTCTCCAGCCAGCCGCAGTTCTAAGTCCTGCTGCATACCGCTGAGGTCGCCTTGTTGCTTCTGCAATTTGCGTTCTTCCTTATGCAGCAGCTGGCGGATAGTACTCATTAGCCCTTGTTTAGCTTGTAGCAAGTCGGTAGCGTCTATTGCTTGCTGCGTGACTTTATCTACCAGACCGTTTGCACTACCGGGCCAACGCTCGGCGGCTAAGTGTGTAAGTGATAACCCTGCGTAGTCATTGTCAGTTAGCGAGGGCTCAAACTGGGCGGTATACACCATCTGTTTAATGGCCTCAATTGCTTGCCAGAGCCGCTCCCATTCTGCGCCGGTCAGTTGCTCAGGACATATATCTTCAGCTAAATGTGTACGTGCTAGTAGCTCTCTGGCTAGTAATGGGCTGAAGCCAGTCAGGCGGCGAACCAGTGTCTTACCAAGGTTCTGCTTAGAATCCTCCAGGGCTGTCTGAAGGTCTTGGTTATCATTTATGTTAAGGGTATCCGTCCGCTCTTGATGACCGGGATATTCATAGGTAATGCCTGGAAGCAAAATGCGCACACTGCTCATTGCCGGGGGTACTCGTTTGATGGCATCGATAACCTTATTGTTGGGGTCGACAAGTACAATGTTGCTGTGGCGCCCCATAATTTCCGCTATCATACGGTAGTTGATTTGGTTACCAAGCTCATCTTTACCGCTAAAGTGTAGTGTAAGCACGCGCTCGAGACCAAGTTGCTCAACTAGTAATAGCTTGGCACCTTCCAAGTGCTTGCGTAGTAACATGCAGAACATAGGGGGAGCAAGTGGATTGCTGGGTTTGCTGGTTGTTAGGTGTACCCGTGGCAGCCTTGGGTTAGCGGAAAGCATAAGTCGGGCTTTTCCCTGTTGTGCATGGTGTAGCAACAAGACTAGCGTTGCTGCCTCAGGTTGAAAGATCCTTTCTATGCGTGCCTCATACCAGTCCTCGAGTTCAGACGCTATGGCTGCCATTATGATCCCATCGTAGGCCATAGGACTCCCCCCCTTTTCTCTAATTCGTGACTAAGTATATCGTGGTGTCTGTCTGGGGTCAATTTAGTACGAGGTATGTTGTCCACTTCACTCGCATATTCTGTCTTGAAGCGAGTTGTGTGTGAGGTGAGATGACTTTGTCGATAGAGGCCAACTGGCACAGTATCGATTGGGAAGACTGCGTAGTGCTTTTGGATAGTAGTGAACAGGGGCTCACGGCAGCAGTAGCGCAGCGGCGTCGGGAACGTTATGGTCCTAATTTGCTGCAGCAAGCGCCGGCGCCTGCACCTTGGCAGTTGTTCTTGGAGCAGTTTAAAGATTTCATGACACTGGTATTGTTAGTCGCCACCCTGATCTCCGGCTTGCTAGGTGAATATGCTGACGCCTTAAGTATCATTGCAATTGTCTTGGTCAATGCAGTGCTCGGTTTTATTCAAGAATATCGGGCTGAGCAAGCTATCGCGGCTTTAGCCAAGTTAAATTCCCCGCATGTTGATATTCGGCGGGACAATCGAGACCTAACTGTTGACGTAGGCGAGCTGGTACCGGGTGACCTTGTTTTCATTCAAGCCGGCATGCGGGTACCGGCCGATATCCGTCTTGGTACGGCTGTTGCTCTAGAAGTTGATGAAGCCGCACTGACAGGCGAATCGTTACCGGTACGCAAGTCGTCTGAATCTGTTGCGGTGTCGGCACCTGTGCATGATCGTTCTAGTATGCTTTACTCCGGTACACTGGTTACTCGTGGTCACGGCAATGGAATGGTCGTGGCTACCGGTATGCATACGGAAGTGGGAAGGATTGCGCAGATGTTGCAAGAGGTAGAGCGTGAGCAAACTCCTTTACAAGCGCGCCTTGAGCAGTTAGGCAAGTATATCGTTTGGGGCTGCCTCTTGGTGTGTGCAGCTGTAGTTTTCATGGGAGTATATCGGGGAGAAGATCCGACAACCATGTTTCTTGCTGGTGTTAGCTTAGCGGTAGCTGCCATACCCGAAGGCTTACCGGCTATTGTTACTATCGCCTTAGCAATCGGTGTGCAGCGTATGATTAAAGCGCAAGCGATCGTGCGCAAGCTACCAGCCGTAGAAACACTAGGCTGCTCTAGTATCATCTGCTCGGATAAGACTGGTACTCTCACTAAGAACGAAATGACTGTGCGGCGAATTTGGCTGTCTTCTGGAATGATAGAAGTGAGCGGTGACGGCTATTCTCCTCAGGGCGAGCTATGGCGTGCAAGGCGCCCAGTGGTGTTGCGGCAGGTACCTGATCTGGCACTTCTGCTTACCATTGCCGTTCTCTGCAATAACTCCGATGTGATTACTCAAACGGAAGCGGCCGGGCGCTTTAGGAAGGCGCGAACTACTTATGCGGCCAAGGGTGATCCTACTGAGGCCGCACTTGTTACAGTAGCGGCCAAGGCGGGGATTATGAAGCAGGGGCTTCTGGTTGATCATCATATTATGGATGAAATACCGTTCGACTCGGAACGCAAGCGAATGAGTGTTTTGCTAGCCGATGCCGAGGGCAATAAGTTGCTTTATAGTAAGGGTGCTCCTGACGTCTTGTTACCGCTCTGTACCCATTATTTGGATAGTAGTATAACACGGCGTTTGACCCCAGAGAAGATAGAACAAATACAAGCGACATTAATGGAGATGGGCGATGCTGCACTGCGTGTTCTGGCAGTTGCTTATCGCAGGGTCGATACCTTGCCTAGACAAGTAGAGACTCTGGAGTCAAATTTGGTGCTTGTAGGATTGCTTGGCATGATTGACCCCCCACGACCTGAGGCGCAAGCGGCGCTAAAGACTTGTCGCAGGGCAGGTATCCGCACAGTAATGATCACGGGTGACCATGCGCGTACAGCAAGGGCCATTGGGGTTGAACTTGGGCTATTGGGCGAGCAAGACCAAGTTTATTCCGGAGCAGATCTAGATCGATTGTCGGGAGCAGAACAGGAAGCAGCTATGCGCAAGGGTAATATCTTTGCTCGTGTTTCACCGCATCATAAGCTCAAAATAGTGCGTTCTTTGAAGCAGGCAGGTCAGGTAGTGGCGATGACCGGCGATGGTATCAATGACGCTCCCGCCCTTATGGAAGCAGATATTGGGATAGCCATGGGACAAACCGGTACTGATGTGGCGAAAGAAGCCGCTGCTCTGGTATTGGGAGATGACAACTTTGCGACTATCGTAGCTGCTATACGTGAAGGCAGAGGGATTTACGATAACATTCGTAAATTTATTCGCTACTTGCTATCCTGCAATGTGGGGGAATTGCTTACTGTTTTTCTAACGATGCTCTTGCGTTTGCCCTTGCCACTAAAACCTCTGCAAATACTCTGGGTTAACTTGGTGACTGATGGTTTGCCGGCAATGGCTTTGGGTGTGGAGCCTGCCGATGCCGACCTGATGGATCGCAGGCCTCGGCCCAAGAATGAAGGTATCTTTGCCAGAGGGCTAGCTAGGCGTATCCTAACACGAGGTGTGCTTATAGGTATGACTACTACTCTAGTATTCGCCAATACTATGTGGCGCCATGACAATTTGCAGCTAGCCAGAACTATGGCCTTTGCTACACTAGTGTTTTGCCAATTATTCCATGTGTTTGATTGTCGCTCCGAGACGCTGGGCATAATAGAGAAAGGCTTGTTCAGCAACCTTTATTTGCTTGGTGCTGTGTTGCTATCCAGCTGTATGTTTCTGGTCGTGCTCTACGTACCGGGCCTGCGCCTGCTTTTTGACACAGTAGCCCTTGATCATCATCAGTGGTTAGTAGTACTTATTGCTTCCGGGCTACCAACTTTGTTGATCGGCATCCGCCGCCTATTGCGTAGGTAAGTGTAACTGCTTTGCAGGAATTCGGGCTGGTTAGGCAGAAAACATGAAGGGCGCATTGGCGTCCTTTTTTGCATGATTGGTGACGGATAACGAGTCATAACCTTGACAGGCTGGCATTGTTCTACCCAGCTGGGTTTAGTACAATATAAAGGAGGAACAAGTTATGGCATTAAGCATGACTGGTTTTGGCCGTGGTGAAGTGACCACGGAGGTTGGTAATATTGTTGTTGAGATGAAAACTGTAAACCATCGTTATTTAGATATCGCTATTCGAGCCCCCAAAGAATTTAACTCTTTGGAAGAGAATCTGCGTGGCGTGATCAGGCAGACTTTATCTCGAGGTAGGGTTGACGTGTTCGTAAGGTTTACTCTTTCTCTTGAGCAGGCGCCAACGGTGACGGTTAACTTGGAATTGGCCAAAGCCTATTTGGCGCAAGCGCAGCTTCTACAGCAAGAAACAGAGTTGCTAGGGCAGCTTACAGCACGAGATCTCTTAGAGTTGCCGCAAGTAGTACGGCTGGATGAGCCGGTTCTTGACCCAGAGTTGTTACGCACCCCGCTAATTGAGGTGGCCCAGGTCGCCTTGGCGCAGTTGACTGAGATGCGTGCGCAAGAGGGGCAGCGTTTAGCTACTGATATGCAGGAGCGCTTGGTATCACTAGAAGAATTACTGGCAACAGTTTCTGACAGAAGTCCAGAGGTTGTTATGGAATATGGGCAGAAACTAACGCAGCGCTTGCAGGAAATGTTACCGGAATGCCTGATTGATGAGGCACGCTTGGCGCAGGAGGTCGCTCTATTAGCAGATCGAGCTTGCATCACCGAAGAAATCGTGCGCTTGCGCAGCCACTTTGCTCAATTCAGGTTACTGCTCAAGCGTCAAGAAGCAGTGGGACGTCAGCTAGATTTCTTGGTGCAAGAGATGAATCGCGAGATTAATACTATAGGGTCGAAAGCGAATGATGCTAAGATAGCTCAGCTAGTGGTTGAAATGAAAAGCGAGCTAGAGAAGATACGGGAACAGACTCAGAACATAGAATAGAGGTGATTGCATGGATGTCAAGTTTGTCAACATCGGTTTTGGTAACATTGTGGCAGCCAATCGCATAATAGCCATGGTTAGCCCTGAATCGGCACCAATCAAGCGTATAGTGCAGGAGGCCAGAGATAGGGGGATGTTGATTGATGCCACCTATGGCCGTCGCACCCGTGCTGTCATCATTACCGACAGTGACCATGTCATCCTTTCCGCCGTGCAGCCTGAAACGGTTGCGCAGCGTTTGACAAAAGAAATTGACGACGATTGAGTGTATGGGGGAAAAGCATGTGCATACTAACAGCGGTTTACTTTTAGTAGTATCCGGCCCATCGGGAGTAGGTAAAGGTACGATCTGCGGACGGCTGCTGCAGGAATTATCGGATGTGCAGTTTTCGGTGTCGGCTACCACTCGTGCTCCTCGGAAGGGTGAGCACGATGGGACAGATTACTTCTTTGTCTCTTTGACAGAATTTAAGCGTATGCAAGCTACCGGAGAGTTACTCGAGTGGGCAGAGGTTTTTGGGAATTATTATGGAACCCCGCGACAAGCGGTACAGCGTGCCTTAGATGAGGGAAAAGATATTCTTTTGGAAATAGATATACAAGGGGCTCTACAGGTCAAAGCAGCCTTTCCTGAATGTGTGCTCGTATTTGTTTGGCCACCAACCTATCAAGAATTAGAGCGGCGCATTCGTCAGCGAGGTACAGAAACACCTGAGTCGCTAGCTTGCCGACTGAAGAAGTCTAGGCTAGAAATGGCACAAGTTGTCAACTATGACTATGTTGTTGTCAATCAGCCCGGACAAGTAGAGGCTGCTGTGAGTGAGGTTAGGGCTATTCTTGTGGCTGAGAAGGCAAGAGTGGCGCGGCAAATGCCATGGCTACAGGCAACGCTAAAGGAGGTCTAGCAAAGGTGCTTATTTATCCATCTATTGATAGTCTTATGCAAAAAGTTGATAGCAAATATAGTTTAGTAATTATTGCGGCCAAACGGGCGCGTGAATTGCAGGATTTAGAACAGGCGGCTGGGTCTACTGAGGAGAAGAAGCCAGTTACGCAAGCTTTAGAGGAAGTCAATGATGGTATTATCACCTATCATCGCGACCGCGATGATAGGCCTTAAGCAGGCTGAAATTCCAAGATAGAAAGCATGACGAGATAGTCATGCTTTTTTACCATTTGCAGTTAGCTGCTCAGCATAGGGGGGTGGGGGATGAGTAAGGTCGTAGAAGTTCATGTGGATCTTGCTGTGCATGAGGTTGATCGTGTCTTTCATTATCTACTAGCAGAGGGAATGACGGTGCAGTTGGGGCAAGCTGTGCGTGTCCCTTTCGGGCGTCGTTCTGTAGTAGGTATAGTAGTTGGCTTTTGTGCAGAATCACCTTTCCCAAAACTCAAGAAAATCAGTGAAGTTCTCTATGACGGAGATGCCGTCGTGACTGCTGAGCAACTGCAATTGGCGCATTTGCTAGCGGAATATTACTTGTGTCCGCTTAGCTTAATCTTACGGCAGATGATTCCTTTTCGCCTAGACAGTAGTAGTTGGCAACAGCAGCAAATAAGGAAGCTACTTGTGCCTGTTGTGGATAATATGCCGGCGGACTTATCACCACGGGCCGTAAAACAATGCGAAATATTGGCAGAGCTGCTACGCTTAGGTGAATTGCCACGAGAAGAGATTAGTTCTCCTTCTGCTTTAAAACAGCTTATGCTGAAGGGATATGTACGAGAAATCTCTGTACCACTGGAGCCAGGAACCATAGTAGCACAGGTGAGTAACTTAATTTGCCCTCCTCAGCTGACAATTGAGCAAGCAGCAGCTTTGGACAAGCTGGCTCGGGCGTTGATGGCCGACCAGCCTTCGACCTGGTTATTGCACGGGGTGACCGGTAGCGGCAAGACGGAAGTCTATCTGCGGCTGATTGCGGCCGCTCTTGAGCAAAATAAGCAGTGTCTAATGTTAGTACCCGAAATCTCTCTCACACCACAGATGGTATCGCGTTTCCAGGCTCGTTTTGGTAGCCGAATAGCGGTTTGGCATAGTGGGCTTACTCCGCGTGAGCGTCTTGATGAATGGCAGCGTATTAAGCGAGGTCAGACTCAGATCGTAATCGGAGCCAGGTCAGCTATCTTCGTGCCCTTAACTCGTCTTGGGGTGATTATTCTCGATGAAGAGCATGAACAAAGCTATCAGCAGGATGAGAATCCGCGTTACCATACACGTATTGTAGCGCAGCTACGACAACGTACAAGTGGTAGTTTGTTATTGCTTGGTAGTGCAACACCGTCTTTGGAGACTTACACAGCAAGTGAAACCAGTAAATGTGAACGCCTTGAGTTAACTACGCGGGTGAGCGAAAGGCCACTTCCACCAGTGCGCGTAGTGGATATGCGAGAAGAGCTAAGAGCTGGGCATAAGGGACTGCTTAGCCGTCGTTTAGAATATGCTTTGGAAGAATGCTTAGGACGTAAAGAGCAAGCGATTATCTTGCTTAACCGACGTGGGTTTGCTAGTTTTCTGCTCTGCCCCGATTGTGGTTTCGTGCCCTTTTGTCCTCGCTGCGATATTTCATTGACATATCATCTTAGTACGGGGCGCCTCCATTGCCATTATTGTGGTTATCAACAGCCAATCTTGCGTAGCTGCCCCGATTGTGGTAGTGATAGATTGAGAACACAAGGGGTAGGTACTGAGCGATTAGAGGCGGCACTTGAGGCTCGTTTCCCAGATGCCAAAGTGGGGCGCATGGACCGCGATACTACTTCAGGCCGCAATGCTCATGCGCGCATTTTGCAGGCGTTTGGACAAGGTAAGTTTGATATCTTAGTAGGCACTCAGATGATTGCCAAAGGCTTAGATTTTCCCCGTGTTACCTTGGTTGGGGTAGTCGGAGCTGACAGTGGGTTATATGTTCCTGATTTTCGCTCGTCTGAGCGTACTTTTCAACTATTAACTCAGGTAGCAGGTCGCGCGGGGCGGGGAGATAGCCCCGGCGAGGTCATCTTGCAGGCATTTAACACTCAGCACTATGCAATAGAATGTGCCAAGAATCATGATTATCTAGGTTTTTATCGGCAGGAGATGCGAATGCGCCGGCAGGGTGCTTATCCTCCTCTAGGTTACATGGTCACATTGTTGCTGACTAACGAGGATGAGTCTGACGTAGTTCAAGATTCCGCCTTTTTGGCGGAACTGCTCACCGGATGTTTAGGTACAACTGCTCAGTTGATTGGCCCGACGCCCTGTACTGTAAGCAAAATAAAGGACAGCTTTCGCTGGCAGATTATAATCAAATCAAAGGACCGTTTACAACTACGCCAGGCCTTGAGACAGGCGCTAGAGCAGTATAATGCTTCTAGACGACGTACCCAAGTTATATTAGAGTTAGATGCTTAGGAGGAGATTTGGTGGCTATTAGATTTTTACGTACAGAAGGGGATAGGGTACTGCGCAAGCAAGCTATGGTTGTCAAGCGCTTTGATACCGCGCTAGCAAAGCTCTTGGATGACATGGCAGAGAGTATGTATCATTACGAAGGGGTTGGGTTAGCAGCTCCTCAGGTCGGTATCAGCAAACAGATTATAGTAGTAGATGCTGCTGAATCGGGCCTCATAGAACTCGTCAACCCTGAGATTGTAGGTGCGTCAGGAGAAGAGATCGATATTGAAGGCTGTTTAAGTGTGCCTCATACTTTTGGCGAAGTTAGCCGTGCCGCTAAAGTAACAGTAGTTGGTCAAGATCGCTATGGACAGAAGCTAGAAATAGAGGCTGAGGGATTGTTGGCGCGAGCTCTGCAGCACGAAATTGACCACCTGCGAGGTGTGTTATTTGTCGATCGGGCTTTGCGTATTCTGCCGCAAGAAACCGATGCGACTTCGGAGATGGATGAATGATGCGTACTGTCTTTATGGGAACTCCTGATTTCGCCGTACCCTGCTTACGCCAGCTGGCGGATATGACACAAGTGGTTGGTGTCTATACGCAGCCTGATCGAAGGCAAGGCCGTGGCCTAACGCTTGCGCCACCTCCTGTGAAGCAGGTGGCAATGGAGCTAGGTCTACCTGTTCACCAACCGGCTCGTTTGCGTAGTCCCGAAAGCTGGCGGCAACTTCAGGAGCTAGAACCTGATCTAATTGTCGTAGTGGCTTATGCACAGATTTTGCCGGTAAAGGTCCTGACCCTACCGCGTTATGGGTGTATCAATGTGCACGCCTCGCTACTCCCTGCCTATCGAGGGGGGGCGCCTATTCATTGGGCCATCCTTAACGGCGAAACAGAAACTGGGATTACCATAATGATGATGGATCAAGGGCTAGATACGGGAGATATCTTGCTACAGACAGCGCTTTCAATCGGACCGAATGAAACTTGCGGAGAAGTGCATGATCGTTTGGCTACATTAGGCGCAGAGATGCTAGCAAAGGCGCTTGTAGCTTTAGAACAGGGGAAACTTGAGTCAAAGCCGCAGCCACAGGTTGGTATGTCATATGCTCGCAACTTAGCCAAGCAAGACGGCTTGATCAACTGGGCGTCTAGTGCTACGACAATACATAACCAAATACGAGGGCTAAACCCGTGGCCGGTAGCCTACACTGAGCATGACGGTAAGCGGTTGCGTGTTCTTCGCAGTCGCCTTGTTGATGCCAACGGACAATCCATATCGGCTGAACCCGGCACGATTATTGAGATTAGCGAAGCAGGGCCGTTGATACAGACAGGAGATGGAGTCTTGCTGCTATCTGAAGTTCAACCAGCTAGCAAAAGACGTATGAATGGGGCCGACTACGTACGTGGTCATGCGCTCACTTTAGGTAGTCGTTTGGGCTGATAGTGATTTGTGAGAGCTGATTTGGGGAAGCAGGGTAATCTCAATTTTGATTCTTAGCAAGAAGAAAGGGGAGGAAGTAGATGTTTTGGCTTGGCGGTCCAGGGACTATTTTTGTTCTTATGGCTTTTGCGTTCGCGATGTATGCACAACGTAAAGTTATGTCTACTTACCAACGTTATTCGAGGATCAGTAACCGCAGAGGGTTAACCGGCTCAGAAACGGCACAAGCCTTACTCAAGCAACACGGGGTGTACGATGTAACTGTAGAGCAGGTTGCGGGTAACCTAACTGACCACTACGATCCTCGTGTAAAGAAGCTACGCTTATCGCCGGACATTTATCATGGCACTTCTCTGGCTGCTCTCGGTATTGCAGCGCACGAGACTGGCCATGCACTACAGCATAATGTGGGATATGCTCCTTTAGCCATACGGAATGCAATTGTACCAATAGCTCAGCTAGGATCGACTTTGGCCTTGCCACTGTTTATGGCAGGCTTCATCCTAAGCTGGCCGAGCTTGGCCGATATCGGGATTCTGTTTTTCCTAGCAGCAGTAGTCTTTCAAATTGCCACTCTACCGGTCGAATTTGATGCCAGTTCCAGAGCGATCGCCATGTTAGGCGATGGTAATTACTTGTCTCAGCAAGAGATTGGTCCGGCGCGTGCGGTGCTACAGGCAGCAGCTCTTACCTATGTGGCAGCAGCGGCCACTGCTATTGCACAGTTGTTGCGTTTGGTAATGCTGAGGAGGTCACGTGACTAGTGAATAGACCACGGGGCAAAGCTCTTAAGGCGATTACGGCAGTATTAGAAGAAGGTGCTTATAGTAACTTAGCTTTGCGTCAGGCCTTACGAGGTGCCTCTGTTACTGATGCTGCTTTCATTAAGCAACTGGTTTACGGTACTTTGACTTATTGCCAAAGCCTAGACTACTTGCTTGAACAATGGCTAACTCGTCCCTTAGCTAGTTTGAAGCCACCTATTCGCAATCTTCTAAGGTTAGGCCTTTATCAAATTGTTTATTTGCAGGTGCCAAACCATGCTGCGGTAGATGAGAGTGTACAACTGGCACACAAGGTTGGGCATAAAGGTGTTGCAGGGCTGGTCAATGCTGTTTTGCGGCGGGCAGTGCGCAGCCGTGATGCTCTTCCTTGGCCCCAAACTGGTTCTGCTAGCTTCGACTTAAGTATTCGGGATAGTTTTCCTGAATGGATGGTTACTCGCTGGT
>ENA-UOOR01002014-UOOR01002014.1-fermentation-metagenome-genome-assembly--contig:-NODE-2014-length-21933-cov-7.841530_pt1 | contig 21933 bp, 15 predicted proteins | sample MGYA00245780_ERZ724029 | MGnify/ENA primary metagenome ERZ724029 (study PRJEB28704, sample SAMN03018315) | fermentation metagenome | biome: anthropogenic terrestrial biome; feature: soil; material... | reverse complement strand
CCAGAACAGTTTCTATGTTCTTTGACAATGCCTTTTCCAATGCTGATTGCTCTGGTTCCCCATAGCGTAGCTTTTTGAGTTCATAAGAGATTTCACTTCGAGGAGAGCAACTACCAAAGACAACCCGATCCGGGATTACTTTCATGAATCGAGTCATGGCCGGGGTAAGAGCCAAACTTGTTTCTAACCAGATGTTGTCTCGCCCATACAAGGATGGAAGAGCATCCGAAACAAAATCATTTGCTCCCAGGTGCCCCAGCAGGAAGCGAACATCCGGATGTCGAATAGCAAGGTAATGAAGATTAAATGGAAGAGCGAATAAAGGAGTACCGGTGTGAAAGTATGCAGGAACATTATATTCCTTGCAGACATTCATTAATGGGTCGATAATATGGTCGTTAATTGGGAAGCCCTGAATAGAAGAGTCAAAATAAACAGCTGAAAGACCATTTTCTAAAGCTCGCTTAAGGGAATTAACAGCTTTATTTCCAAACCAGGGATTTGCCACTGCATATCCAATAAACCGATCAGGGTAAGCAGCGCAAGCTGCCTGCACAAGCAGGTTGCCTTCTGTGTTATATGCGACCACATATTCGTCGACAGGAGCAATCAATGCTTTTTCGACGCCATTTTGATCCATTCTCTGGATTAGTTCTTCCACACTTTGATTTTTATATCTACCCTGACCGATGAAAGAAAGTGAATCGATAATTTTCATTTTATGCCTCCTTTAGATCTGGGAGCAAAATATTGATTCCACTGAAAAACTTAATCCAATGAAGTATTTCTTTTAATCAACAAGTCACGAAACGAAGCTTAATGTTTCAATGGAACCAATATTTTATTATCAAACAATTAGCCTATAAATTATACCTCGTAGATAACGACCGTACCCATCCGCTCATCAGCACCAATAGCAAGATATTTCCCATCAGGGCTGAGTGAACAGGATCGGACGTATGTACAGCAAAACTTGGCGTCAATGCTCACTTTGCTAAACTGATGAAGCGTTAAACCGAGCCATCGCAGCCCCTCTTTATCATCGTAGGAGAACAGTACAGGAATGTCATCCTCATCTCCGCCGACACCATATACGCGATTTCCATCAGGTGTGGCAGTTAAAGCATGAATCGGTCCATTAAAGGCTGCCGGTCCGAGACTATACAGTGAATCTTTACCTGCAATGGCAAGCATGCCATCAAGGGTACCTACTAACCATCGGTCACCGGCCATCTTTGCAGCTGCAACGATCTTCGCCTTATACTGGCGCCCCGGATAATGTGGAAGAGTTCCATGTAGTTCAATTTCAGGAACGGTTCTATCAAGTGCTCGCTGAACTTTTGCCGGATTGGCCTCTTTGGCGGGGATTAACACTGAGAGCTTTGTGTCCTTAATTTCAAAATAGAACTGATTCTTCTCACCGCAAACACCGCAAAGGGTATTATTATCCTCCCAGAAAAGTCCTTTTACTGGACTATCATCAATGTGATCCGGTGCAAGGGCACGCCAAAGGAGTATCGGTAAAAGAGAAGGAATCTGCACAGCGTGGGGATTTTGAGCTGCAATTTCTTCTTGCTCGTGAATCATTAAGGCTGATTCAATGTAGCGTGGTGAGTTCGGGTTGAAATAATCGTCAACCAGAAGCTCTTTAAAATCAGCGCGTGTTGGTTCATATATATTGAGGTCAACTCCTATCAAACCTGGACCGTCCAGACTGTGGTTGGAGTTGGCTGCATACATAATGTTGTCTTTTGAAATATAGAGATCACTCATCCAAGCACCGCCACGTTCCGGCGTTCCGATGCATCCACACCATTCTGGCTTTCCGCCGCGTGCAATATCCCATCTGAATAGAGGCGATGGAATGCCTGATTCGGGTTTGCCTGCGTAATTATTCAAAGAAGACACAGGATACCAAAGAACACCGTTGACATCAAAATCCATTGCATGTACTCCGTGCCGATTCTCTAAGGGAGAGTATCTATCCGTTGGGAGATACCAGCCCATATCTTCGAACTTGTCCGTCTTCGTATCCAGTGCGTAAATGCTGCGGGAATACATAGAAGTCATGTATAACCTCCCGTCAGGGCCGGTTCTGGCAATTGACATCATATTGCATCGATAGGCATGATCATATGGCTCATGCTTGAATTGAAAATTTAGATCATCAATTTTGAGGGTATCAGTGTTTACACGGAAAACCCAGCCGGTATTTGTCGAACCATAGACATTGCCATCAGGCCCGAGTGTTAGGCGAAAAGAATAATGTTCTGTGACTTTTCCGAGGTCAATTACCCGTTTTTCGTCAAGAGAGTAGCGGTAAAGATGCCCCCGCATAAATCCTAAACAGAAAAGAGCGTTATGGGCCGGATCGTACACCGAACCGTAGATTGATTCGTGGGGTTTGGGCATTCCAAGATTTTCTGCATGACCTGTTTTTGGGTCATATACGATGATTTGGCCACCGGCAAAGCCTTCCCACAGATGGTGATAATATGCATAAGGGAGCCACGTGGGATGACGTGGGCTTTTATCCGTAGTATGTGTAGTCATAATGATGCGTCCATCCGGTAAGAAACTAATGGAAGAATGAAACTTGCTGGCTCTTATTGCTCTATCCTGAGGGAGAATCACGTCCTCAACTTTGAAAAGTTCCTCAACCGAGTTGGTTTCATAATCATAACGACAAAGCCGTACATAATTACTAGAAGAGATCTCACTTGCTAATCCGAAATAAAATTTCCCGTCAGGACCAACGGCACTATCCCAAATTGCGTTATGGGGAAATCTCTCAGGGTAGCAATACTGTTTAACCCCAACCTGTGACATAACACGGTAGTCGTCGTCAATCCCTAATAAATACTTGCCGCTCATTCGAATTATCCTCCTTATATAGCAGAAATGATATAGAAAAAGCATTTCTCTGCTTTTATATGCATGTCTATCTGTCGAAAAATAATCTTTATAATTCTTTTATTAAGATTATTAGCACCCATGAGGTGCTGGTATCAACATACAAACGGGTAAATAGCGATTATAAGCTATTGCGGAAACAATGCCATCGAAATAAATATATATTTAATCCTACAATATATATTATAACAGCGTATTTTTCTTTGTCAATATTCTAATAATAAGAAATATGTGAATGGTTTAAAATAAATACTATTTACGATGTCTCTTTTAGAGAATTTGATCAAGCATGTTCTCAAAAGTATACAGGCAAACGCTGGTTTCAAACCCACTTAGCGGCAATTTTGCAATTTGAATGTTTGGTTCATTCCTTGCGCGTGTAGGTACTCTTTCTCTCATCAGCATAAGTGCAGTCTGCAATACGTATTGATCGATTGTTACCAGGTCGCCAAAAAGTATAATACAATTGGGATCCAGCATATTGCGGATAATAAGCAAAGCTCGCCCAAGGTAATTTGCTGTTTCTAATAAAATCTCCTGGACCCGAACGCTTCCCATCCTAAAAGCTTGATAAGCAGCATCGAGTGTAACCTGACCGCCATTTTGGTCTACGACAGTACGAAAAATTGAGCAACTACGCTCCTCGGAAAGAAGAATGTTTAGTCTTTCCAGTATATGCAATTTCTCACAGTAGAGCTCAAAACATCCTTTGTTGCCGCAATAGCAGGTTGGTCCATTCTCGTCCAAGGATACGTGACCAATTTCCCCGAACATATTGTTTCTACCTTGAACAATCTTCCCATCTATGTAGTAGGCCAGGCCTATTCCCGGTTCGAGACCTAAGAATACGACGCTTTTATTTCGAAGGTCATCCGGTAAAAATCTCATTTCATACTGTCCCTGAATACGGAGGGCAATGTCCACGAAAACCGGAATACCAATGGAATATTGAATTGCACCAGCTAAAGGGAGCTGCTTCCAGTTTGCCTCAAGCCAGTCAATTGTGTTATCAGCGGAAACGATGCCGGGTACAATTAATGTCATCGCCATTACCTTTTCTGATTCATCAGCATTTACAGATAAGAAATTTGTTATCACATCGACAATAGCGTTCACAACGCGGGTTGCATTTCCATTGCGGATGACCATGTCGACAACGGCATCTTGAGAAGCCTTTATATGACCGTTGATATCACAAAGACGCATGTAGATTGTGCTGTGGCGAATCCGCACGGCAAGTATACCGTAAGCTTTCTCATTGATGCGAATCAGACGCGCTTTTCTTCCGACAGAAGAACTTTTTTTGCTTGTCTCAATTATCAGATCCTTCTGCACCAGCTCAGTTACGATTAGTGCAACCGTTGCCGGACTTATTCCAAGTTTGTTGGAAAGCTCTATCCTGGAAATATCCTTGTTTAGAAGAATTTCCAACAGGATATTTTTGGCATTTTGTTTTTTTACTTCGACAATAGATGGATTCATAGCAACACCGCATTTCTAAAAATATTTTATGATTGCTTCCCAGAAAGTCGTGAAGCGACTTCTTCCTGCTGGAAGTTGCAGGTTGCTGCAAACTGGAGCTTGTTGCAACCTGGAGCAATCACAATATGGTTATCCAGCCTTCTTTCGAAGACTGTGAAATTTAAGAAACCTCAAATTTCATCTGGAAAGTCACTTTGTGACTTTCAGGATGATAATCATGTTATGTGTTTTAATGTCTTAACAATATTATATAAACTAAAAAGTTTCAATACTTTTATGCCTACATTTTAAGTTAGATTTTCGTAGTTATAGGCTCAATTAAAGAGAGAATAGAAAACCCTGGAATTAGAGATATAAAAAGGTATCCAATTACGGAAATAAGGATAATAGTTGTAACTGTCAGCAAAAAACCCTTCTTCAACAAAAACTTTGTTGGAACGCCATATCCAATTGGAATGGAACGAACTGTTGTTGGGAGCATATAGGCACTGTTGAATGCAGCTATCGTTATAAAAACATAAGGAATCGGATTCAGATTCAATACTTTTGTGAAGCTAATCACGATCGGAACCGAGATCGCTGCAGCCGATGTATTATTGCTTGATTCAGAGAGAAGAACCGTGAAGGTTACGATAGCAAGAATCATTCCGAAGCCACCTGACAATCGAAATGAAGTGAGTAATGAAGCAAATTCACTGGCTGCACCGGTTTCTGTAATCAGATACCCGACTGCCAAGCCACTGGAAATCATGAACAAAATGCCCCAATACACGTCCTTAAATGCCTCTGTCCAACCCAGAAGAGGTTTTCCATCCTCTGCAGGAATGAAAAAGACAGAGAAAGCAAGTAAAATGAATACATACGCAGGTTTTAGATTGGGTATCAGATCGACGTAGAGTGGTCGGGCAAAGGGGAGAATAATCATTAATGCGAATAAAAGCAATCCAATCTTTTCGTAGCGAGACATCGGTGGTAGCTCATTATAGGTGGAGCGAAAAAACTCCCGCGAGCTGGGGAGTTTTGCTCCTTTTGGCTTCAACAGCATTAAAACAGCAAGGTTGCCAACCACCAGTAAAATAAGGAGCGGGATAAAGCGTACTGCCCAATCAACATACAAAAATTCTTTTCCAATTAGATCTTCTAAGTATTCTACAGCCACCAGGTTCATTGCACCACCCATTGGTGTTCCCAACCCACCAATACCACAACCCCAGGCAATGGAACAGATAATAAAAGCACCTGCTGTGCTTTTGCTGCAATCGTTCTCGCCGGCTGATTTGATCATGGAAAAAGCTATTGGTGTCAGCATTGCGCAAACAGCAAGATTAGGAAGGAACATTGATAAAAAAGCGGAGGCTGAAAACCATACAATTATTTGCTGTCCCAACGATGGACCAATTAAAACAAGGGAGCTGATAGCTATGCGCTTATCGAGCCCGACCTTACTCCAATATAGTGCAATGATATCAGCACCTAAAAGTAATACGAATGTTTCAGTGGCATACTTTCTAAGTAACTCATCCATTGGTATTAATTGAAAAAATAAATTAACCAAAATAGGAACAAAAGCTGTGACACCAATTTCAACAGGTAGATTTGCCCACCAAATGCCCATCCATATCAGCGTTCCTATCGCAGCGCTGGAAGTAGTTGAAAATACGTCACCAGGTAAGAGTAATACTGCCACAACAAACATTAATGGTCCTGCCAGCAATGAGATTAAGTTTTTGTTTCCCTTATTAGTATGACTTTCCATGTGTTATTTCCTCCTGTACTCATATGATGATATTTTTGATTTTATCAGAGAAACAGATAAAAGTAAATAAAATTCTTAATATAAGAAATATTATTGATTATTGCGCATAAATGTGGTAAAGTTAGATATGGTTATACCGCAATAAAAAATAAAAATAAAAACATAAAAGTCAAAACAGGTACATGTACAATATGAATAATAAGCACATCTGCAATATAAATTGAAAAAGAAATTGGGTTATATATTGTAGATTGTACGAGCTTATTTTTCAATTTATATAATAAAAGGAGAATAAGAATTATGAAAATGTTTCAGGAAAGCATTACGGTCAAGTCCGAAGGGCTGCATCCGACTTTTCACGATATCACGGCCCAGGTGAAGGATATCCTTGAACGTTCCGGCATCAAGAATGGACTTTTAACAATCTATTCACATCACACCACCTGCTCCGTCATGATACAGGAATGCTCTCACGACAAAACCTATTTCGGGCTGGAGTATCTGCAGCAGGATTTGTGTAACCTTATGGAAAAATATATTCCAACCTGCAGAGTTCAAAACCAATATTTACATCCAGGTCCTGAACACATTGAGTTTGGTGCAGCAGCAGGCGACCCTGGTCCATGGGCCAGCCTTAATACAGATGCTCACCTTAGAAGCTGCCTGTTTGGACGATCTGAGAGTATCAATGTTGAAAATGGAGTACTTGACTTGGGTGAGTTTGGGTTTACTTATTTCATTGATTGGGATCAGGTGCGTGCTCGCACTCGCGTTGTAAAAGTCACTGTCATGGGCGAATAAGCCAAACCGGCAGAACAATGAGGAGGAGCTTAAGATGAAAACCAAAATCAGAACGCCCTTTTTTGAGGTTGGTGTAAAAAATTACATCTATGGGGATGATGTTCTGGAGCTTGCAATTGCTGCGGACAAAACTGCTAAAAAATATGACATTGATGTACTTTTTACCGTACCATACACTGAAATACGCCGGGTTGCAGAACATACCAATCGCCTGATTATAATGGCACCCTATATGGATGTCCTCCGTCCCGGACGTGGTCAGGCGGATGTGCTGCCGGAGGCTGTCAAAGCTGCAGGGGCAAAAGGTGTTACCGTCAATCATTGCGAACGACCTATGACACTGTCAGCTATTAAAAAAACAATTGACAGAGCCCATGAGTTAGACATGTTTGTCTTTGCTTGTGCAGATACTATTGCAGAGTCGCAGGCGATTGCCCAGCTGCACCCTGACATTATAAATCCTGAGCCGACTGATCTCATTGGTTCCGGTAATGTCAGCGACATGAGCTATGTCATGGAATCAGTCCGGGTGATTCGGGCAATTTACCCCGATATCTTGGTAGAACAGGCTGCGGGGATAACTAATGCGCAGCAGGTCTATGACTTTATCATGGCGGGTTCTGATGCAGCCGGTGCAGCTTCAGGCATTGTTAATGCGGCAGATCCTTTCGCAATGCTGGACGAAATGGTTTATGCAGTGCGAAGAGCCGCTGATGAACTTTATAATTTAAAAAACAGGAGGCCTATATGAAATTATTGCGTGAGACCATAGAGACACAGTCAACCGGTATGCGGCCAACATTCACCACACTGACTGAACAGGTTCAAAAAATAGTTGATCGGTCAGGCGTTAAAGATGGTATATGTGTCGTGTACTCACATCATACAACTTGTTCTGTAATGACTCAGGAAAGTTCGTTTGATATGACGTATACCGGACTGGAATATCTTCAACAGGATTTGACTGATATTTTCGAAAACATCATTCCTACCTGCAGAAAGGAAGGACAGTATATGCACCCGGGTCCGGAACTGACTAAGTTTTCCGAAGAGCATGGCGAAAGTAAGATGGAAACACTCAACACAGATGCGCATCTTCGGTCTGTATTCCTTGGACGAAGCGAAACAATTGTCATTATTGACGGTAAACTGGATCTGGGCGCTTTTGGTCATATCTATTTTGTTGATTTTGATCAGACACGATCTCGTAAACGACAGGTCCAGGTTCAGATCATGGGAGAATAGTTAAAATGTGTCTACGGATTGCTACGTAAACATAGCTTTGGAGGACAATAGTATGGACCGTTTGAGGGTAACGAAAGAACGGCTCGAAAATGATTTAGCCTCATGTGGGTTGCATGCCGGAGATACAGTTCTCATGCATAGTGGACTTAAGGCAATTGGGTTTGTTGAGGGTGGGCCGGACGCTGTGATTGACGTACTTCTTGCACAGCTTGGCTCAGATGGAACACTTATGGTACCGGCTTTTACTTACTCATATGCCGGGAGGACAGCGACAATACCATTTGACGTGAAAACAACACCTGGGTCTCGAAATGGAGCAATCGCTGATCGGGTCAGGGAGAGACCGGAGACCGTACGTTCTGCTCATCCGTCCCATAGCTTTGCAGCTATTGGAAAGAACGCTCATTTTCTTTGCGATGATCATCAGCTTGAACATGCGGTTAGCGAGCCATCACCTCTAACACGGCTCATCGCACTTGACGGACGAATTTTCTTTCTTGGCTGTGGAGTCGAAAGCAATGTGATGCTACACCTAGCTGAGGCGATGACTCGCTTCCGTTATGATCACATTCCTTTTTCTCCGCAATGGGGTGATGAATATTTGATTGCCGCGCCGGATGGCCTAATACGTGCGCATGTATCGGAGCACCCTGGCTGTGATATCAGATTTCCAATTGTCGCAGATAAATTATTGATGGAAGGACGAGGCATTCGTAGTTCAGTCGGGATGGCACAGACATTCTTGTTTAACGCAAAGGATATCCTTGAAACGGGTTTGCAAATGCTGAATGAAAATCCGGACATACTTCTCTGCCATCAGCCGCACTGCGAGGCCTGTGAGCCAAGGAGAAAGTATCTTAAGGGGATTGGTGCTATTTAACCATAATTAGCAGATAAAAACCTATTTTTACCGATCACCATTTTCAATAATGAAAGGTAGGAAAATATGCTATTTCTCGGAATTGACATCGGAACAACCGGCACTAAAAGTATCCTGATTGATGAGCAGGGTTCCATCATAAAGCAGGCTTATCATGGATATGGTCTAACTTCACTAAGATCTGGCTGGGTCGAGCAGAATCCATTTGATTGGTGGGAAGCGGTGAAACTCACAGTAAAAGAGTGCTTAAATGATGAACAACTTAAAGAAAGATTGTGTGCCTTGGCAATCTCCGCGCAGGGAGGCAGCATGGCTTTATTGGATCAGAGCGGAGAGTTTTTAGGGGATGCAATTTCTTGGCTGGATACCAGAGCTAAGGTTGGAAGACAGACTTTTATTGATGAAAAGGGTGAAGAATATTACCACGAAAGAACCGGGTTCATGTTGAATGCAGGTCTTGCGATGCAAAATATCCGATGGCTCAAGACACACGATCCAGAACGATTTGGCAAAGTAGCCGCAGTATACACAACCCTTGACTATATTAATTTGAAGTTGACTGGTAGGGCAGTCATCGATCCGTCATGTGCCTCTTTGATGCAGCTGCTGAATATCGGGAAAAAATGCTGGGATAAAGAAATTCTCAATCTGATAGGCTTCGATCAAACCAAGCTGGCGTTGATAAAGCCGTCTGGTAGTCTGGTCGGTAATTTGACAGCAGACGCTGCTGCTGAGATAGACCTACCGGAAAGAATCAAGGTATACAACGGCGGACTTGACCAAAGCTGTATGGCATTAGGTAGCGGTGCTATCAACAATGGTGATGTGGTTCTGTCAACCGGTACAGCTTGGGTGATGTTGGCGATTACCGATAAACCGGACGTTATCAGGGGCTTAAGGTTTTCAGTTATCCCTCATGTAATCGAAAATAAATGGTGTTTCTTTTCGTCAATTCCTTCCGCCGGAGCCTCTTTAGATTGGCTTAGAGAAAAGCTTCTCAGTATGGATGAAACAGAATCTTACAAAGATATGGATATTAAAATTGCTGAATGCGAGCCAGGAGCAAAAGGCATCACACTATACCCGTTTTTTACCGAGGCTGCAGGACATACTTCACAAGTAATCGGACTGACCTTAGCGCATAATCGCTATGATGTTCTTAGAGCTTATATGGAGTCGATCTGTTTTGAGATAAAGCTTTTGCTTGATGCGCTTGCCAGAGAAGGTTTTAAGCATGAGAGCCTAAAAGTGACAGGTGGGGCTTCCCGTAGCAAAATTTGGATGAGCATCCTCAGCAATGTCCTAAACAAAACAGTTCATGTTGAATCTCAACCTGATGCTGCTTGCATCGGTGCTTGCAGGCTTGCTACAATTGGATCCGGGTATGCATCAGAAGCCGATTTTGGATATCAACCTGATACCCGCAAAGCCACCGGTATTATTGAAACCGAAAGCAGATTCGAACCAAACAAAAACGAGACTGAAATTTATCAAAAGCTTTATGAAGAATACATCCAGAATCGGGCTGCCGGAAACTAGTGTATAGTATCAATGCTTTTTATACTAATTCTTTCAGCCTGCTGCGAGTTCTAAGAATAAGCAGAGCGATCTACTTGATACTAAATGTCGTTGATACATTACACTAGCTGAAGCGGTAAGCTAATAATTGTAGGAGGTAATAGCATGGCAAAACTATACAATCAGAGCCTGAGCAAAAGGGATCTATTTGCCCGGGTCAGTCACTTGTCCCAAATTAGCGGTCCCAGGTCATATACCTTTAACGAAGGTAAAGCCAAGGGCATGACAGCTATCGATATCCGCACCGGTGGCGGTTTGTCGTATACTGTTTTGCCAGATCGGGGACTTGATATCGCCTGGGCTGAATACAAAGGGATACCGCTTGGTTATATCAGTAAATCAGGTCTGTCTTCACCGCAATACTATTGTTCGGATAAGAGCACCTGGGGAGAAAGCTTCACTGGTGGATTATTAACCACTTGTGGCTTGATGCATGCTGGGAACAGCTGTGTTTACAACGGCAGGAAATTTAGCACCCACGGCAACATTTCCAATATCCCCGCAGTTGATATGGGTTCCTTTCAAGAATGGGAAGGCGATGAAATGCGTATGGGCGTTAGGGGCACGCTTCTTAATGGTCATTTATATCGTGAAAATCTGGAAATGAATAGAACATTGACATCCTTTTTAGGTGAAAATACCATCCGAATACATGATGTTATTACTAACAACGGATTTGAACGAATGCCTCTAATGCTAATTTATCATATGAATTTTGGTTTTCCTTTTGTTGATAAAGATACTATTCTGGACGTTGACGCAATTAGTCGCAAAGTCGCCGGCAAAGCTTTAGAGGTGGGATTCGATATTTACAAAGAGATGATGAATGAGCCCCTTTCTGATAATCCAAGTGTGACTTACTTTCATGACCTGAGACCGGATGACCATGGTATGGTGAGCTGTCAGATGATTAATAAGAGAATAGGTCTTGGTATCCATATGCTATGGAATAAAAAAGAGCTTTGGAATTTTGCCGAATGGAGGCACCTGAAGCCAGGTGACTATGTTGTCGGGTTGGAACCCTGCAACAATAACATTCGAGGTATTCTAAAAGAACAAGAAGATGGTACGCTTGAATACATAGAACCCGGGGAAAGCAGAATATTTGATCTGGAATTTGGTGTATTCGAACTGGGGGAGAATGAGTAAACTAGTAAACATAAGGTGGAACATAATGGTTATGGGGGGATAAAAAATGAGCTTGTTTGAAATAAAAAAGGTTGACCGGGATTTTTACGAGCAAGAATTGAAAAATTTCTTACCTACAAAAATAATCGACATACATACACATGTTTATGCAAAAAAAAACAAGGTTGTTTTGCCCGCTTATAACAAGCGGAAGGTTGTATGGCCGTCATTGGTGGCGGACGAAAACACAGGTGAACAGATACAGGAAATGTATCGACTAATGTTTCCAGGTAAAGAAGTGACACCTTTGATTTTTTCCAGTATTGAGCGGGGACAGGATTTCAAACTGAACAATGACTATGTGGCTGAAATTTCGAGAAAGTACAAGTATCCTGCTCTGTATTATTCGCGTCCGGAAGAAAGCGGTGAGGAACTGGAGATGCGTTGCTATGAGGGCGGATTTTTAGGATTGAAATCGTATCTTTCGCTGTCACCGGAATATTTACCAGAGAAGCAGATCAGGATTTTCGACTTTTACCCAAAACACCAATTAGAAACGGCTAACAGGAACGGCTGGATCGTGATGTTACACATACCTCGCGATGGTAGGCTTGGTGACAAGGTGAACCTTATGCAGATGCTTGAAATCGAAGAAAATTACCCAAATTTAAAACTCATCATAGCTCATATTGGAAGAGCTTATACTATAAATGATATTGGAGATGCTTTTGAAGTACTTGCCTCCACTAAAAATATGATGTTTGATTTTAGTGCCAACACAAACCAGCACGCAATGTACAAATTACTTGAAACGGTTGGGACAAAACGCGTGATGTTTGGTAGTGATGCACCAATCTGTAGAATGAGAATGAAACGGATTACTGAGAACAATACATATATTAACATCGTACCCAAAGGCCTGTACGGTGATGAGTCGCAAGATCCACATCTTCGGGGTGTAATAGGAACCGAAGCTGAAGAACTGACCTTCTTTTTGTATGAGCAACTTAGATCATTTAAGAAAGCATCAGAAGAACTTGGCCTTAACAAGGAAGATATCGAAGCAATCACTTATTCCAACGCCAGAAAACTGATTGAAAGCGTAAAGTCTTTCAAACTATGATCACAGGCTGAAATTCTTTACATTGCGAAAGCCCTGAAACGTTTTACAGGGCAAAATCGTTAAGGTTCACACGTAACATAGGAGACATATATACATTAAAGCGGTATTAAAAAGGAGGACACAACACATGAAGAACGATAACTGGTGGCAAGAGGGAATGCTTAGGACAACCAAAGGCTTCATCAACGGATGGAAGCTGAACAAAACAAATGTTGAAGATGTTCCGGAGATAGTCCGAAAGTATGTTGCCACAGAATGTAATCTGGTTCAGATCCCCGTCATTCAAATAGGGGAAGGCTGCGGTACAGATCCGGGTGGATTTTATTTTAAATCAAAAACGGAACCAAACAACAATCCTGATCTTTTAAAACCTTTTCTCGATGAGTTCCATAAATATGGGGTCCGGTGTATTGTTTATTTCAACGGCCACGCATTTATCCCGGAATTTTATAAACTGCATCCGGATTGGGTAATGTATGATGAGGAAGGAAAGCCACATCTTAAAGTATATGGTACAGGTGCTTCAGCATGTCCCAACAATTTGGAATATCGTGAATGGCAGGCAAACGTTATTAGGGATCTGTGCGAATATGATATAGATGGAGTTTTCCTCGATGGCGACATTTTCTTTGCTCCGACTTGCTACTGTGATACATGTAAAAAATTATTTAAAGATATATACGGGAAAGACCTTCCAAAGAAGAGCGATAGAATGCATCCGGATTGGCGTCTTTTAAGGCAGTTCCAAATCGATTCCCTGACTTCTTATGTGGAGCATCTATATAAAGCGTTAAAAAACGAGCGGCCACAATCAATCCTTTACTGTAATGCCGGCCTAAGAACACCGAACTGGACTACCGGCCGTCAGAACAGAAGACTAATTGAAGTACAGGATGTTTTGCTTAGTGAAGGCGGTTTTTTGTATGCGAATATCAATAATACCCCTATTTGGAGAACAGAATGCGAGAATAAGCTTTGTGTGACCCAGAGCGCAGGTAAACCGGTAGTAAGTGCAATGGCTATGGATCATAAGCGCTGGAACTTGTATCAGCTACCCATGACAGAGCCCAGACTTATGATGTACAGCGCGCTTGCAGCAGGCTCTCATGCGAGCTCAGCTATTGCGTCTGCAGTAGCCAGCAACGTTGAAAATATCATTGATACTGTAAAAGGTGTACACACCTTTGTAAAAGATAATGAAAAAACACTTTACCCAACCGTTTCGCTGGCGAAAACAGCTGTGGCCTGGTCAAATGTTAATGCGGATTATTATGCCGGAGGTAGCGTAAGACGTACAGATTTTACCGGCAATATTGGACTGTCGGATATAGGTGATCTGCATCAGGAGTTTGAGGGCTTTTATGATGCTTGCTTTAGAAACCATATTCCGTCGAATGTTATCGATGAAGTATCCCTAATAGATGGAAGCCTTGAAAACTTTGATGTTGTCATGCTTCCCAATATTGCCTGCATGAGCGATAAGGAAATGGATTCCTTAAGGGAGTATGTTAAAAATGGGGGAACTTTGATTTCTTCTTTTGAAACCTCACTTTTCAATGAATTTGGTGAGAAAAGGCAAGATTTTGGTCTGTCCGATTTGTTTGGAATAAGCCTATCTGAGCAAAAAGTATATGGCCCATTGCTTTGGGATTATGCGATGCCGGCGAAATCAAGCTCTGAGATTAGTAAAATTTATGCGAAGCAAAACTATATTCCTGCACCGAAATATTGTTTAAAGACGACTGCTGTATCTGCTGAAAAGGTATTTGATTTTGCTGAGTTCATGAAGGGCTGTTATGATGGCGCTCCGGGGAGAAGCAAACATGGCTTTATTTATGTTAATAACTATGGAAAGGGTCGCTCGATATATTTCTCAGGCACAATAGGTCAAGCTTTGATTGAATGGCACTTTTTTGAGTATAATGATATATTCGGAAAACTGATTAAAGACAATTCTCCCCAGCCTGTAGATTTGATAGACACACCAGAGTCTGTCAGCTTTAACATAAGAAAGAATACTACAACCGGTGAAATACTAGTTTACCTCACTAATCTTACAGGAACCATGACCAGACCGATGAGGAAGGTATGCAAGCATTACAATATAAAGATTAGGACTACATTGGAACTGGAAAGTATCAGGTCTATTTTTACCGGTAACGAGATTAAAGCAGAACGGTGCGGAAATGAATATATTCTTACTGTTCCTGAGCTAAATGAATTTGAGATCATCGCACTTAAAACAAAATAAAAGGGCGGCATTTTCGATTCTATTGGGTATATGTGGTAAAAGAATAAACTGATAAATACTTAAAGCGGGGGGAACAATCCACCCCGCTTTAAGTGCATAAGGAGCATATCATGAGATAAGCATGTTGTCATTAACCTTTGACAGCTCCGGTTATGATACCTTTTACAAAATATTTCTGAACGAATGGATAAATCATTACAATTGGAGCAGCAACAAGAACAATGGAGGCATTTTGAAAGTTTAAGGGAGAAGTCATATCGCTTGGATCAGCGTTATATTCAGGGTTTGACATTGCAGCCAGTACTTTATCGAATACCATTGCACGTAGAAAATACTGGAGTGTCCATGTTTCATTTTTACTTGAATAAAGTAATACCGGAAACCACATATTCCATTTATTTAAGGCGATGAACATGGAAACCGCTGCAATTGTCGGTGCGAGTAATGGAAGCACTATCATAAATAAAGTCTGGTATTCGTTTGCACCATCTATATGTGCAGATTCCATCAAGCTTGATGGAAGTGATTCTATTTGGGAACGCAAAACGATAAGATAAAATACATTCACAAGGTACGGTAACATATATGCCAGCAATGTATCTCTCATATTTAAATATTTAGATACTAATAGGTATGTGGGAATTAGACCACCGGAAAAGTACATTGTTACTATAAAAAAGTAAGTGATAACCTTTTTCCCGTAGAACCTTTTTGATAAACCATAAGCTGCAAGAGTGATTACTATCACAGAGAGCAAAGTTCCGACAGAGGTAACAAAAACAGTATTTATAAGTGATCTTAAAAAAACTGAATCGGTGAGTATTTTTTTGTAGGCAATTGTTTGAAAACCAATGGGAAACAAACCGACGCTGTTTGAATTTACAGCCTTTGTATTGCTAAAAGATACACTTATAATATTCATTATAGGTAATATGATGGTTGACATAATGAAAACCATTAACATTATGTCAAAAACCTGAAATATCTTTTCAGACAAGCTTTTTTTCATTATTCATCGCCTCCAGTGTCAAGTTTATTATATCTAAGAAGATATAACAATGATAAATTTATTGGTTAAAAAAGTTGGTATACTTTTTTCATAGTTTATGTTATAATTCTTAATATAAGAATAATTGCAGGGTTACTTATAGTTATTACCTAAGTAATGGAATCTGTTTTGAATCTACTCAAGGTGAGGCAAAAATTATGAGGAAAAGAAATAAAATGAGATTTAAATCCTTCTTCTTCTCTCAGCTCAAATATTCTTTATTTATTATAAGTATTTGTACTTTCGTTATGGGTTTTCTGTCTTATAGCTTTATAAAGACAGAAGCCATATCTCGAGTCATGGAAACGAATAATGAACTACTATTTCAATATAGAAGCACCATCGATAATCTTTTTATCAGCGATTTTGACAAAATGTCGCAGATGCTATTAGAAGATGTAAAATCAAATGCCGATCTTAAATATTATATAAATAATCCTTTGGAAGGAAATGTAGTAGACACTCTAAAAGTCAGTGATTATTTAAGTACATTTAAAAACCTGAACCCGTTAGCCTATTCTGTGGCGATATATTATGAGAAAAATAACCTTTTGGTCTCTACAGACTATATAAGGTACTCATATGATAACGAAATAGATGATAAAATACTTCTTTATTATCATAATATAAGTCAAACTATGAAGAAAAAGAACACTAGGTATGGCTTTATTATTGATACAGGAAAGAATATGTTTGAAGGAGCGCCCTCCAGCGGCAGGACTTATCCTGATAATGTAATCCATATAGTGCGAATTGCTCCGGGCAGTGAGGGAAATTCTGTTGAAATTGTCATCTCTGCTAATGCTGCTGTTCTACAGGGTATGATTCAAAAATATGCTCCCGGTAATATGGATAGTATTATTATAATTGATGAAACAAATAAAATAGTATCTCATTCCGATAGTCAATATATCGGAAGCAATGCAGCACAATTAGAATATTTAAGCGGTATAATTGCTTCCAGTGAGGAAATTGGCAATATCACTTCAACCGTCAATAATATGCCCACTGTGCTTTCTTACCAAACATCCGAGCTGAGCGGATGGAGATATATTGCGTTCACTCCTGTTACCCATGTTAATGCCGTAGCACAGAGTATTTTTAAGACAATAATTTATGTTGCGTTTTTCACTTCAATTTTATGTGCTGTAATATCACTTTTTGCAGCAAAATACCTTTCAAAACCACTTCGCCAAATTGCATTGAAATGCGATGAAATGCCATATATAAATGCGACGAAGGTAAAAAACGAGTATTCTTTGATAAATAAAACGTTAGATGATCTTTCGGAAATTACGGCAATGAAAGATATGGAGCTTCAAGAAATTTCTCCAATGCTGACAGGCAACTTTATTAGCTGGATATTATCAAATAAGGTTACTGATGCAGAAGAGATCCATAACAAAATGAAGTCCCTTAAGGTTGAGTTTGCTTATAAAAGGTTTTGCATTGCTGCAGTTGACATAAACAATGTTGATATCAACAATGATGAAGAAAATGACGTTTATGATTACGAAAAAGTGAGGATCACAGCTTTTCTCGAAAAAAGCTTTAATACAGAGTTTTTAAGCTGTGTAGTTTACAATGATGAAAACTATTTGATTTTTTTCATCAATTATGACTGCAGAGATGAGATTATTCCTGAAATATGCATGAACACTATCAACGAGTTCAATAATGAATTTACTCATTACATAGTTGTGGGACCGGGAGTGGCCGATATTTCTAATCTTATTCATTCATACAACAAAGCGATACTCGGCTTAGGCTATAAATATCTTTACCCTGAGAAGCATTTGTTTACTTATGAGGAAATTAATAATTACGAAAACAATAACTACTCCAACAAATTGTTGCTCAACAATTTGATTAATTCTTTGAAGTGTGAGAGCTATCAGAAAATTGTTTCCGATTTTGATTCAATTGTAGAATCACTCCGCCTTGAGGAATGTAGCCTGAAAGAACTGAAGACCATTTTAAACCCGCTATCTCAAACATTGAATGAGTTTATTTATGGTAAACATAGTGGGAACCTTATGCTGATTAATCCAACGAAAAGCTTTTCTAACATAACTGAGTTTTCGAAAACAGTTCACACTCTGATTTCAGAAAAACACGCAAACAGCATAAAGGATGAAGGGGAGCAAGCTGGAGATATTATTAATGGTGCTAAGGAATATATCTCAAACAACCTTACGGATCCACAGTTGTCTTTAGAATCGGTTGCTCAAAGCCTAAATGTTAGTTCAAATTATTTAAGCAGATATTTCCATAGCGAATGCGGTATCACATTCGTTGGATATATATCAAGTCTTAAATTGCAGTACGGAAGAAAGCTTCTCCTCGAAACTGATATGAAAATAGACGAAATTTCAAAGGAGCTTGGCTATTCCTCTCCACAATATTTTATCAGCAAATTTAAAAAGCAATTCGGATATACACCCAATACATACCGGTTAAGGCATAAGAACGTTGAAAGTGTATAATCATAAGCAATAATATGTTTACCACCCGGGATATCATGAAGTAACTTTGTTATAAATTTTGTGGTATCTTAAATCATCCTTTGAAAGAAATTCGGATAAGCGTATTGTGATTGCACCAGGCTGTAGTAAGCTACAACTTCCTGAAGGTAAATCTACAGAAAAAAGTCGCGTCACGATTTTCTGGAAAGCAATCATAAGATAGTCTTGTATATATTACACAAAAGCTTACAACAAGTTATGTTTTTTTATGTGCTAAATTGTAGCATTGAATTAGTCATGAAGGGGGTGTATAAACAAAATATAAGGCTCACGAAGCCTTAAGCAAACATTTTAAAGGAGGGTCATAATGTTTAAAAGAAAATTATCTAGTGTGTTAATTGTCATGATTCTGGTATCATTAATCGTGACAGCGTGTTCTTTTGTAGGTCCAACGGTCAATGAGACTACTTCCGCTCCTACTGAGAAACCAGCAGGAAATGAAAGTGTTCCAACTACAACCACACAACCACCTGCTCCGGAAAAACTTACTATTTTTTATCACACCAGTGGCACCGGGGTACCGGACAAGTTTGATTTTCAGAACAATGATTTCATTAATCAAATCGCTGAATGGGCAAATGTAGAATTTACAGAAGTTACTGTTCCTGCTTATGCTGATCTTAAAACGAAGTTCAATTTAATGATGGCATCAGGAACAATACCGGACATTATTCACCATAATAACATTGCCGACATGAATCAGTATGGTAAAGATGGCGCGTTCCTTGAATTAAGCGAAATCGTAAAGAATTCTCCTGTAATATCCAGTAAATACAATTCTGTAATGCTCGATGCATGTAAGGCTGACGACGGGAATCTTTACTTGTTACGTTCACTGCCAACAGACGACGGCTGGCATCTTTTGGTAAGAAATGATTTACTAAAAGCTGCTGGAGTAACAAGTATTCCAGCTACACTTGACCAGTGGGTTGATGCCATGAAGAAAGTCAAAGCGAAATTCCCCGACAATGTTATTTATACATCTATGGGTATGGAAAATTACATGCAGTTTTTATTTAAACCTTTTGGCTGTGAAAACGGATGGGGATGGCAGTATGCCGGAGGCAAGATACTTAATGTATTTGAAAATCCGAATTTAGAGGCTGCTGTCGAGTTCAGTAAGCAGTTACTTGCCGATGGTCTTCTTGACAAAGAATTTGCAACTACAAAGCAGCAGGATTATATTGACAAGAGATGGAAAAACAACACTCTGCTGGTTTCAGCAAATATGGGTTCGTTTTCTGGATCTATAGATTTGTTGGTTAAGAATAATGTTGAACATGTCGAGTTCATACCTGTAAAATGGCCCTTTGTGAATGAAGGCAGTCTTGATCCTTACCAGAAGTATGTTCCCAAAGATGTAGTTAAAGGCCAAGGCATTGCTATCAGTGCAAAGACAAAAGCAAAGGAAGGCGCAGTTAGAGTTATTGAAACGCTTCTGAGTGATGATTTAAAGAATTTGTTTGTCTATGGTCGTGAAGGTATAGAATTTTCTGTTAAAGACGGAAAGAAGGTATTCGATCCGGTTAAGGTGTTAGAGACTAACTGGCGTAGTATTTACGGAATGATGTATTCTTACAACCCCATTGAGAGAATAGAAATGAGGGTGGATTTATCCATAGATGCAATGAAGGAAACTGATAGCTTTAAAGAATCTTACAGAGAAGAATATGTTAAGGCATACCGTGATCTTTATAATTCTGATTATAGAAAGGTTGGTTATTCACCTGTTACAGTAAACGGCCGTAATATGAGTACATTAATTCCACTTTCGAGTGAATCTAATGATCTTACTAAGGAAGCTATAGCTGCACAGCAAAGCATACTTTTAAAAGCAATAATGGGTGAAATCAGCATGGATGAATTCAGGCAACAGGCATCAGACCTGGTTAAAAAATATCAGAGTGTGACCGATGAGTTTAACCAGAAACTTCCTGAATTTAAAACAAAGTTTGGCGTTGAATAATATGGTTATCACCCAGAAAGTCACAAAGTGACTTTCTGATGAAATTTAAGACCGGAGGTCATTTCTCCGGTCTTAATTAAAAAACTACTATCTTTAGATTTAATTTATTAAATTTTGTGGTCAATAAATAGGAGTGTGTAATCTGATGAGTAAAATGAATGCAATAGATCAGAAACGAAAACGAAAAGAGTTGTATCCAGAAGAAAATGTTAAGCTGAAATTTAATGCAAACAGGGATATACCTGTCTATTTACTGATTTTACCGGCAGCACTCCTGTTATTTGTGTTTCATTACCTTCCCATATATGGTATAGTTATTTCGTTTCAGGATTTTAGCCCATTTAAAGGTGTATTGAATAGCAATTGGGTAGGGCTTAAAAATTTCGAGCATTTTCTTTCAGATTCTAATTTCTGGAGAGTGTTTAAGAATACAATAATAATAAACCTCATGCAGATAATAATAGGGTTTCCGATTCCTGTATTGTTTGCAATTTTCCTAAATGAGCTCTGGTCGAATAGGTTCAAAAAAGTAGTGCAAACTGTCAGCTATCTTCCTCACTTTATTTCATGGGTTGTTGCAGCCAGTATAATAACATCAGCACTTTCACCTGCTTCGGGAATAATAAATAAATTTTTAGAAGGTGCATTTGGAATCGAACCCATTTATTTTCTTGCGAAAGAAGAGTATTTCAGGTTAATAATTGTAATTAGTAATGTATGGAAAGAGCTTGGTATGCAATCTGTATATTATATCGCAGCACTCGCTTCAATTGATACAGAGCTTTATGAGGCTGCCAAGATGGACGGGGCGGGAAAGATCAAACAAACCATTCATATAACACTACCGGGTCTACGCTCAATTATAATAGTGCTTTTGGTTTTGAAAATTGGTAGAATGGTTACTATAGGGTTTGAACAGATATTCCTCCTCTACAACCCACTTGTATACGATGTTGGAGATGTAATTAGCACATACACATACAGACTTGGTATTGAACAAACACGCTACTCACTTACCTCTGCAATAGGTGTGACTCAGTCGGTAGTAAACTTTATCCTTGTGTACGCAGCAAATAAAGCGGCGAGAAAAATTGCAGGGTGGTCGTTATGGTAATAGTATCAATTTTAGGGAGATAGGGCATGGATAAACTTATCAAAGTAGGTATTGTCGGATGTGGAGCCATATCCGATGTACATATTAAATCATATTTAGAGATATCTGGTGTTGAGGTGGTTG
>ENA-UOOR01002012-UOOR01002012.1-fermentation-metagenome-genome-assembly--contig:-NODE-2012-length-21956-cov-8.569380_pt1 | contig 21956 bp, 21 predicted proteins | sample MGYA00245780_ERZ724029 | MGnify/ENA primary metagenome ERZ724029 (study PRJEB28704, sample SAMN03018315) | fermentation metagenome | biome: anthropogenic terrestrial biome; feature: soil; material... | reverse complement strand
TTAAATGACAACTTTAATTATGTTATAGTTGCTTCACCAAGTGATATTGAAGCAAATAAAGATATGTTTGATTCTGTTATAACTTTGAAGTAATCGAATACTGATATCTTAATTAATATAATTTTATACTAGAAGTTTTAAAATAAGGGAATGTTTTTTATTCCCTTATTTTTATTAAAAAGAGGTGGGGTAATGTCCAACGTGGGTATCCAATTTCCATTGGTAGTTTCATTTATAATCATTTAATAAAGTGCTAATTCATATAATATTAATTAACAGTAAAGTTTCCAATTGCATGAGTTTCTTGAGTGATTTGTAAATTTGACTATGCATGGTAATCATTGACACGGAGGAATATTTTGAATAAAACGAGAATTATTGTTCTAGGGGCATTACTAGCAGCGATAGCAGCTTTGTTTCAATTAATGCCATACTTCTTATCGGAAATGCTAGTGTTATTAACTATTTTTAGTGGGCTTCCTATTTATATTATTTCAAGAATTAATCCCCAAATAGGTATTCTATCTTATATTGTTGCAAGCGTTATTATTATGTTTTTTACCGTTCATGAAGGGCTATTTTTCCTGTGTACAAATGGTATTATTGGATTGTCCCTTGGTATCTGTAATTACTATACTAAAAGAAAGAGTATTATTTGGATAATAAGTTCCTTTATTCTAACTATAACATTATGTATTATGAATTATGGAATTGGTATCCCAGTTTTCGGAGGAAAAATTCCTGGGAATATAATAATACAATTAGCTATTCTGCTATGCTTTTCCATAATTTATATTATCATATACTCTTATTTTCTAAGTTTTATTTTTAGTAGATTAAAAAAAATACGGTATTTTTAAAAGATTAAATATACTGAGGTATTTTTTTAAGAGTATTAGTAGAGCATTATTGAATAATTTAAAATTAAATTATCTAAATTATTTAATATATTGAAATAAAAAATGTATTTTCAATATATATTCCAAGACAATAAAAAATATCCTTTCAGTATAGATAATATTATAAGAGAGGATATTTTTTAATCTATTTTATTTTTTCTTAGCTTTTCCAAGATAGGCAGCCTTAACTGTTTCATCATTTAAAAGCTCCGCACCGGTACCTTCCATGGTAATATTACCAGTTTCGCATACGTAACCATGATGGGCAATTCTTAGGGCAAGATTTGCATTTTGCTCTACTAAAAGGATGGTTACACCTTCCTTATTAATTGTTTTAATAATGCTCATGATTTCATTTACGATAATGGGTGCAAGTCCAAGGGAGGGTTCATCCATCATGATAAGTTTTGGTCTGCTCATAAGGGCACGACCTACTGCTAACATTTGCTGCTCACCACCGGATAATGTTCCAGCTAGCTGCCAGGAACGTTCCTCCAGTCTGGGAAATAGTTTATATATTCTAAGAATATCTTCTTCCAGGTTGTCTTTTCTTAAATAAGCACCAATCTTTAGATTTTCTAAAACGGTTAGATTGGGGAATACCCGGCGTCCTTCCGGTACTAAAGTGATTCCTTTTTCTACAAGAGTAGTAGTTTGAACTCCTGTTACGTCTTCGCCGTTATAAGTAATTTTGCCGCTTTCTGGCTTTACCAGCCCGGATATGGTACGAAGAATAGTACTTTTTCCTGCACCATTAGCACCAATTAATGTAACAATATCACCTTCTGGTACCGTAAGGCTAATTCCTTTTACAGCTTTAATACCACCATAGGATACACATAGATTTTCAATTGTTAATAAGTTATTCTTCATCATCTTCCTGTACCCCCAAATATGCATCAATTACTCTTTGATTATTCTGAACTTTCTCCGGAATTCCGGAAGCAATTAATTTTCCAAAGTCTAAAACATAGATACGGTCGGAAATTTCCATAACCAAATCCATATGATGTTCAATCATAAAAACGGTTAAGTTGAATTTGGAACGTATATCATAAATGAAAGCAGTTAATTCATCGGTTTCTTGTGGATTCATTCCGGCAGCAGGTTCATCCAGTAATAAAAGCTCTGGTTTTGTAGCAAGAGCACGGGCAATTTCTAAGTGTCTTTGCTGACCGTAAGGAAGAGAACTTGCTTTTTCATCTTTTACATTGGTTAATCCAAGAATATCAAGTAACTCCAAGGTTTCCTCACGCATCGTACGTTCCTCTTTATGATTCAGGCAAAGTGTTGCAGAAAGAAAATTGGCTTTTGCCCTCATGTGTTTTGCAATAAGAACATTTTCAAAAGCAGTCAAATCTTTAAACAGCCTGATATTTTGAAAAGTTCGGGCTACGCCAAGTTTTGTAATCTGATCTGGCTTTTTCTCCATTCTGGTAGTGTATTTTCCATTATTCTGACCTACATATGATTTCTTCATGGAACCTTTTGGATAGTTACTGGTTATCATGTTGTCTTTAAAATATATGGCTCCGTTGCTCGGTGCATAGACACCGGTAACTACATTAAATGCTGTAGTTTTTCCAGCACCGTTTGGGCCAATTAAAGAAACTATTTCATTCTGATTTACTTCTAGTGATAAATTATCTACGGCTACAACACCACCAAACTGCATGGTGATATCTTCTAATCTTAATATACTATTTGGCATGGTCAGAACCTCCTTTAGAGGCTTTTTTCGCGATGAAACCTTTAAATCTTGTAAAATTATTTCCAATTTTATCCCAAGAAAATTCATTCTTACCCATAATTCCTCTTTGGTAAAAAAGTACCACAACCAGCAGGATGATAGAGAAGACAACCATACGGAAACCGGTGCGGAAAAATGGTACCTGGAAGTTTCCAATATAAAGAGGGTTATCAAAGAAACGTAACCACCATTCTTTACTTACCGTTACTAAAAGTGCTGAAATTACGCTGCCTGTCACACTGCCAATTCCACCGATAACAACAATTAACAGAATGTCATAGGTTAGGGAAACACTAAAAGTTTTAGTATCGATAGAACGCATGAACATGGCAAGCATACCACCGCTGACACCTGAGAAAAAGGAGCCGATTACGAAGGATAACTCTTTATGTTTAAAAAGATTAATACCCATAGCTTCCGCAGCTGTTTCATCCTCTCGGATGGCTTTAAATGCCCTTCCATAAGTACTTCGGATTAATAATACCATTAATGTTATGCAAACTCCAGCGATAACAAAGGTTTGTATAATGGAAGAGAAGCCTTGAATTTTCTTCAAACCATAGGAACCATTTGTAATGGTATCTAATTGTGGACTTGATATAATAGCACGCACGATTTCAGAGAAACCTAATGTTGCTATGGCAAGATAATCGCTCTTTAATCTAAGAACAGGAATTCCGATTAAGGCTGCAAGTAGTGCTGCTGCCAAACCACCAACAATTAAAGCGATATATGGGGCAAGTGCCTGAATCCAGCCGGGAGTAGAATCTAAAAAGCCTTTAAAATTGATAATTGCCGGTGATACACCACTTATGTAATATACATCTTGTATGGTATCTGTCGGAATTAAGAATATAGCAGTAATATATGCACCTATTGCCATAAATCCTGCCTGACCTAAGGAGAATAAACCGGTAAAGCCGGTTACTAAGTTCATGGAAACTGCAACAACTGCTAAAATGGCACCTTTAGTAAGTACGGTATATGCCATACCATAATTTGCCTTGTTGGCTTCCAGAAAGAATAGGAAGGCAAGAATGATTGCTGCTAAAATAATTGAATATGTTACCTTTTTTGAATTTTTCATACAAGCTCCTCCTTTCCTATACTTTATCAATGTTTTTCTCGCCAAATAAACCAGTAGGACGGAATAACAGAATGACTATTAATAATGCAAAGGTAAAGGCATCACTAAAAGTTGAATATCCAAGGGCTACTAAAAGAGTTTCACTGATACCGATTACAAATCCGCCAACTACTGCACCTGGAATACTGCCAATTCCACCAAGAACTGCAGCTACGAAACATTTTAATCCTGGCAAAGTTCCGCTAAAAGGTGTTACCGACATACGATCCGTAAAATATAGAATAGAACCAATGGCAGCAAGGAAGGAACCAATAGCAAAAACAATACTAATTACTTTGTTAATACGAATTCCCATTAACTGAGCAGTTTCAAAATCTTTTGATACTGCACGAATGGCAATACCTACTTTTGTATGGTTAATCAGAAACATTAATGCAATAACTAATAATACTGTAAGCACCGGTGTTATAAAGGTAACCAAAGAGGCAGAAACTGTACCTATATGAAATATTTTCTTAAGGAAAGGTATTTCCGGATACGCACGTGGCAGTGCGGTAAATAAGTATGTAGCCAGATTCTGTAACAGATAGGAAACAGCAATGGCTGAAATCATAATTGACATACGAGGTGCTGTTCGTAGTGGTTTATAAGCCACACGCTCTATTACAACACCTAATATAATTGTTACTATACATACAATAGGTATTGCAATCTGCCATGGCAGACTTGCCATTGAAAATATCATGAAGTAACCTGCCATCATAAATATGTCACCATGTGCAAAGTTTATCAGGCGGAGAATACCATACACCATTGTATATCCAATGGCAATTAAAGCATAAGCGCCGCCAAGGGATATCCCTGTCAAAATATGCTGAAATAATGTGGATAAAGTCATGTGATGCCTCCAAATTTTTATCTTTTCATCCATAAGGACTATAAAATAGTAACAGAGGCTACCGCATAAAGTAGTAGGCAGCCTCTTAATTGTCATTGCTATGAAAGCGTGTCATTCCGAGCAAAAATTCAACGAAGTTGTACTTGCGAAGAATCCCTTTCATTCATTGTGGGCTATTTAGCATTACAATTCCTAGCCTAAAAGGCGAAGAATCTAAATTATGAGTATTCTTAAAAGCAGAGACTATTTTGTAACTGTTACAGTCTTTGAGAATTCAAAAGCTCCATCCTTAACAGTCTTGATAAAAGCGATATCCTTTTTCGCATCACCATTTTCATCAAAAGAAATATGACCGGTAACGGCATCAATTTCTACTTTTGCTAATGCATCACGAATAGCAGTTGTATCTGTGGAACCTGCCTGTTTGATTGCTTCAAGAGCAACGATGTAAGAATCATATCCAAGTGCAGAAACTGCAGGGATAATCTCTGACTGTTTGTTCTTCTTTAAGTATTCTTTAAAACCTTTTAAAAAGGATTTTGCTTCTTCTGTTGCTGGATCTGCTTCATCATAGAAGGTGGAAAGAACAACGCCTTCTGCATATTTTCCTGCATTTTCAATGACAGAAGAGTTCTCCCATGTGTCTCCCGCCATAATTGTAGCCGTAATTCCAAGTTCACGAGCCTGTTTTATTATAAGTGGAGCTGTTGTCATGGAAGATGGAGCAAATATTACATCCGGATTTGCTGCCTTAACGTTAGTTAAGATTGCTTTAAAGTCAGTTTGATTTGTTTGGAATTGTTCTTCACTAACAATTGAATCGTTGCCTGCAAGCTCTTTGAAAGCTGTTACGAAATAATTTCCAAGACCAGATGAATAATCATCTCCAAGTTGTGTGATAACAGCTGCATTTTTAGCACCTTCCTGGAATGCATAATTAGCCATTACAGTACCTTGGAAAGGATCTAAGTAACAAACACGGAAGTAGTAGTCATTACCAAGTGTAACCTGAGGGTTTGTACAGGAAGCACCTATTGCTGGAATCTTAGCTTCTGCAAAAAATTCGCCAGCGGCGATGGATACGCCAGAACCGTAAGAACCTAGTATAACACTAACATCTTTACTGATTAGGTTTTGTGCAGCACTTACTGCCTCTGTTTTATCACTCTTGTTATCTACTTCAACTAACTCAATTTTATAGGTTTCTCCACCAATTTTTACAGTTGGATAAACTTCATTTGCATAACGCATACCCAGAGCTTCTTGGAAACCACCACCACCATTTTCTCCGGTAAGAGGCTCAAATACACCAATTTTAATTACTTTACCCCCATTTGTACTTGTTGGCTTACTACTACAAGCTGTAAATGTACTTACAACCAGAATTAAGCAAAGTGCAATAGCAAATACTTTGCGTTTCATAAAATACCTCCTCCTGCTTGTCTTTATGAGAAAGACATTTGTTTTTATAATTTAGTAGTATACCATTTTAAAGTACTGAATACAAGAGGATATTTAAAAAATTATAAATATTTGTTTGAAATAGGTTAAAATAGAAAAACTGTCATTCTGAGAGCAAATTCAGTTTGCTGAATTAGCTCGAAGAATCCCATTCAAAGCGAGATTCTTCGAGCTAAAGCTCTCAGAATGACAGTTTTGTAGCAGCCTCTTTCCTGATAATAATTATTGATAATTATCAATAATTACATTATAAATTACATTACAAATTACTTATTAGCTTTTATAACATTTCCAATCATCTTTAAACTAACTTTTTGCCCATTGTATAATATAAGGCCTTTGTAGATTCTTCCAGATAGCATAATGACAATTAAAGTAAAAGCTAATAATAGTAGGGTTGTAATCAAACCTTCTACTAACCCAATAGTTCCGGTCAAGATATCCACCGGTATGCAAAATGGTGCCGTAAATGGAATATATCTTGTTACGATTTGCACCGTTTCATTACCGATTACAGGTGCAAGATAAGTGACCAGCCAGCTTATGAGAACTGGGAATTGGAAGATTCCCTGAGTGGATGCTACATCTTCTGGTTTGGATACCATACACCCTGCTAGTCCAGCGATTACACAATAGAATAAAAAGCCAATACAGAATGCAATAATTGTTAAAATAATAGCTGGAAGAGTAAAGGCAGTTTGACCTATATTATCTTTTAAGAAATTTAAAACCGTAATAACCGTACTTTGGTATTCCGGATAAATGGAATGGGCAACAGCATTACCCAGATATAATCCACCAAAGATTGCAATAAGCCAGGTAACAAACTGTAGAATAGCCATTGTGGAAACTGCCAATACCTTACCTGTAATTAAAGCGTATGGGTGAACAGAAGTTAATAAAGTTTCCATGAGCTTTGATGTCTTTTCTGTAGAAACAGATTTGCTAATTGTCTGACCATACAAAATAAGCATCATATATAACATTAAGCCAAATACCATAGGTGCAATCATCTTAATGGCAAAAGCAATTCCATTTATATCTTCACCAATATTAGCATAGGAGGTTATAACTGGTTTTAAAGCAGCAGTTAATTGTTCTTCAGTTAAACCAGACTGTAATAATTTGTTTGTTTCGAATGCTGTAGTCATTGGCTCAACCAGTACATTTGCCTGACTTTTCGAAATATCAGAGCCGGCTGGAACGACAATCTCAATGTTATACCCGGAATCCTTAGTAGTTATGATAGCTGCAATGGTCTTTGGAGAGTCAGCTGCAGCTGTCTTTATAACTTCTTCTCTGGTTTGATCGGTTATTGTCTCAAATTCAATATGTGCAAATTGTTCCTGAGAGAAATTCGGATTCATATCTTTATAATTGGTTGGCTGTAATCCACTATTATCTAAGACACATACTTTTTCAATTGGTGAAATTTCCGGTATATTTTTTCCTTCTGGTTTTGCTGCAAACACATTGATTAAAATTGCGGCAGCCAATATGATAAGTGTAACCAATACAGTAACAACTTTAAAGCCTAGTCCTTTTGTTGCCTGACGAAAGGTAAAGCTAAATACAGTATTCCATCCTCTAAATTTATTTTTCATTTGCCCACCTCCCTAGACTGTCTTTGAAAGATGAATTAATTCTTTCACCTTAATTTTATTACCATTATGAAGTATAAGTGTTTCATAAACTTTAGCAACAAAGCGGAACAGCAAAATGATAAATATCAGCTCAAGGACAATAGCAATACATGCTAATGGCAAAGTGGCTTTTCCAATGAGAATTGCTCCAGGTAATATAAACGGAGAGGATAAAGGGAATAAGAAAGCAAAAGTAACAAATGGATTGATTCCTGCTCCTACTAAAGTACTGGATGCACCTAATCCAATATATAAGCCAATTAAGTTTGTAAATGTAAATAAAGTCAGCCCTTCATTTAATTCTTCCATTCTGCTTACAGTAGCACCTGCAAGACCTGCTAAAGTTGCATAGAAAATCATTCCAAGCATTATTAATATAAAACAAAATATTATATTAATGATATTTAAATTTTGGAATATATCCTTTGGTAAAAACTGCTCCAGACCTCCACTGCCTTTACCAGAAATAACCTGATTGGATACAAATAGTGCAATGACCATAGAAACCATTTGAAGTAAGGTAGCAAATAACATAGCGATTACTTTGCCAACCATCAATGCCAAAGGCTTTACTGTTATTAATAAATATTCCACAACACGAGTTGATTTTTCCGTTATAATGGAAGTAGCAATCTGGGTGCTGGATAGCATATTTGCCATTAGAACAAAAAATAAAATACCATATATAAACCAATATTCAGCCATAGATATGGAAGTATCTTCTTTTAGGATAACCTCTCCATTAACATCTGCAGCGGATACACTGGTAGCAATTTTTGCATTAAGCATAGCATTTTGTTCATCCGTAATTCCTAAAGTATTAATACGTAAAACCTGGAATTGCTTTGCTAACGCATCTCCTAAAGCTTGTATATGAGATTCCTTGACAGGACCTTTTCTGGCTTTTAGAAAATTTAATGAGAAGGTACTTTCATTTTCTGTAATTGTTAAAATTACAGAATCTCTTTCTTCTTCATCAACCTTTTTTGATAAAGCATCATATTTTCCCTCTGCAGTTTCAAATACAATATGGCTCATATTTTCCTCTGTCAGAAGCTTTGAATAATCAATATTCTGAAGAGAAGTATTATTATAAACGTATACTTTCTTTATAGGGCTTGGTGCATTTACATCTTCATTGCCATTTGAAAATAATTTATTTACCAAAGGCATAGATATCAAAGATAGAGTAATCAGTATGATATAGGAGATGAGAAATGCTTTGCTTTTCATGGTCTGTACCAGTGTAAAAGAAAATACATCCTTCCATCCTGCTAAATTACCTTTCTTCATGTGCGTCCCCTACCTTTTCAATAAATATTTCATGTAATGAAGGTTCACGTAGTTCAAATTTTACGATAGGAATCTGGTCACCAATTAACTTTGTGAGAAATTCCATTGCCTGATTCTCATCTTTTACTTTTAGATGGTATTCACTCGGTGTTTTACCTGCTATGGTAAGACCAAAAGAAGAAATATAAGGTGCAATGTCTACATCACTTTTTACAAATAAATTAACCCGTCCATAACTTTTCTTAATTTCATTTAAATTGCCTTGAAGTACTGCTTTACCACGATTTAGGATAGTGATATCTGAACAAAATTCTTCAATAGTCGGCATCTGATGGCTGGACATTATTAAGAATTTGTTTTTGCTGATTTCTTCCCGAATGATAGACTTAAATAAATCTGTATTCACAGGGTCAAGACCACTTAGGGGCTCATCAAGTATTAGCAGTTCCGGATCGGATAATAAAGCTGCCATTAACTGTATTTTTTGTTGATTACCCTTTGATAATTGGTCCGCACGATTGGATTTTGAAACTTTTCTTCCCTTTACCTTAGGCGGAAATACATATTCATTAACTGCTAATCGATCAGACCAGTATTTTATTCGGTCCATAGCGGTCTGCTTTGGTACATTACGAAGTTTTGCAAAGTACAAAAGCTGGTCCAGTAAAGAATATTTTGGATACAAACCTCTTTCCTCAGCCAGGTAGCCTACATTGGTACTTACAGGATCCAATGGTTTTCCTTTCCACAAAACTTCACCGTTGTTTTTGGCAAGCATGCCTAGAATAATCCGAAGTGTTGTTGTTTTACCGGCACCGTTTGTTCCAAGAAGAGCATATACACCTGGCTCTTTAATCTCAAAACTTAAGTTTTCTAAAACAACTTTGTCTCCGTAACTTTTTGATAAGTTATTAACACTTAATGACATATTAACCTCACTTCTGGCGCTTTAGCGCCTTTTTAATAGCGATAGCAATTTGTGCACCAGTCACAAATCGCCATTTGAAAAAAGTTTACTTTTTTCAAACTAACTTCTTTCCATTTCCTACCCTATTATCGATTAGGAAGATATATATTTATTTTGGGTAAAATTATGTATTCACATAGATATTTCTATATTTACCCTAAGCAGAAACAATTATACCATTATTTATCTATACTGAAAAGTACCTTCAAAAAAATTAAAATTTGGTTTATCTTATTCGCTTTATATGGTAGAATATAGAGTAAAAGAGGAATCGAAAGTGATTTATGTCGTTGGAAGTGTGAAAGAAAAATTAAAATGAAAGGATGCCACGGTTGTATCTTTCACACTGGTTATTTGTGGCAGTATCACATATCACTTGTGATATGCAATGGTAAATCGTATGAAAGATGTTGTTGTAATAGGGGTTTCAGGAGGTTCTGCTTCTGGAAAGACAACAGTTGCTAATCGAATAAAAGAAGCATTCAAAGACAGTGTGGAGTTATTAAGCCATGATTTTTATTATCTTCCTCATGATGAATTGTCTTTTGAAGAAAGAACAAAACTAAATTATGATCACCCAAATGCATTTGATACGGAGAGAATGATAAATGACATTAAAGCCTTAAAGCAAGGTTTTGCAATTGACAGACCAGTTTATTCTTACAAAGAGCATACCAGACTTGCTGATACAGTAAGGGTAAATCCTGCTAAAGTTATTATAGTAGAAGGTTTTTTAATTTTTGAAAATGCTAATCTCCGTTCCACAATGGATATTAAAGTATTTGTAGATACAGATGCTGATGAGCGGGTAATTCGCAGAATTGTAAGAGATGTAAATGAACGGGGAAGAAGCTTAGAATCCGTTATAACTCAATATATCAATACAGTAAAACCAATGCATGAATTATTTGTTGAACCATATAAGAAATATGCAGATATTATTATCCCTAGAGGCGGGAAGAACGACGTTGCTATGGATATGTTGATTCATCGAATAAAAGCTATATTGGCTGAAAGTTAGATATACTTCTAAATAAAAAGTTAGCTTATTAAGTAAGGACGCTTTGCCTAATATAGGTTATGCAGACCTTAGAGAGTAGGCATGGGATATAGTTCTTGTTCCGTTGATAAATTCTATGGTTCTAATACGATAGTAATCGCTTAAAACATATTTAAAAATTGCGAACTCCTCGGCTTCGCCTCGTCAAACACACAATTTTTAAATATTGGCGCGATTCCTATCGTATAAGAACCATAACGAATTTCTCAAAGTCACTAGAAATATATCCCATGCCTACTCTCTAAGGTCAATTTAGGTTTATGAGGGCAAAGCTGTGTATTGAAATAAGATAATTCTTTAATTTTTAAGAGTTTAGCGAGCCTTGATAGTATCAATATCTTTTAGTAAATTTTTTTGACTACTAGTACTTCTAGCTAGGAAGTAAATCCTTTTAGAACTTTTGACTGTGCAGTATTAATAGAAACTATTTTAATTAAACTCAATATATTAGATACTAACATATATAGCTTGTTTGAAATAGCTTATTTCAGTATAATACAGCCTTACCTCTAAGAATTAGGTTGTTATATAAACAGCTTTGCCTCACTATGTATATTGAACTCAGGAAGTGGTGACTTGTCTTTCATAATGGCTTCAAAACCTTGATTAGGATACAGCGTTGTATAAATTAAATTTGTCGTAAACCGACCGAGAAGGCTGTTTATGTCCGACTAGAGACTCAGTGACACGCATCGCCCTCTGCGATGTGGGTCATGCGCTTTGAGGCTCTACCAAGGACATGCCGCACGAGGGAAAGGTAGACAAATTTAATTTATACAACGCTGTATCCTTCAATACACCATAAAGCCATTATGAAAGGCAAGTCGCCACTTCCTGAGTTTTCAACAAACTACAAGGCAAAGCGTCCTTACTTAATAAGCTAACTTTTTATTACACTCTAAAATCCGTGAAGATTTTCTGATAATTATTATAAAGGCAAGGATTTTCCTCGCCTTTTTTTATTTATAATGGTATAATCAAAAGCAGAATGCAAAAATAATTCTATATAAAACGTATTTCTAATTATAATAAGTATAGGAATGTGAATAATACAAGATAAGTTGGAGGTAGAATATGGACGTAAAAAAATTAATTGAAATACTGGGAATAGCAGAGAATTTAAAGAATAATACACGCCATTCCTGGACTTCAAAAGGAAGACATGAAAGTGTTGCTGAACATAGCTGGAGACTTGCATTATTTGCTTATTTTTTGAAAGATGAATTTCCGGAAACGGATATGGATAAAGTAATAAAGATGTGTATATTCCATGATATGGGGGAAGCTTTTACTGGTGATATTCCCTCTTTTTACAAAACAGCACAAGACGAAGCGGAAGAAAGCAAACAGTTGTATGCTTGGGTTGATTCCTTACCAAAGCCCTATAATGTGGAGCTAAGAGCTTTGTATGAAGAAATGGATGCCCTGGAAACGGTAGAAGCCAAAACCTATAAAGCCTTAGATAAGTTAGAAGTTATTGTTCAACATAACGAAGCAGATCTTTCTACTTGGATTCCCCTTGAATATACCGCTAATCTTGATTATGGTAATGAAAATGTGGCTTTTTCGGAATATCTTAAGAAACTGCGAAAAGCCATATATGATGATTCGGTACAAAAAATACATAAATAAAATTCATTTTGGTATTTACTTTTTGCGAAGAAAATAATATGATGTGTTGGTGTTTATTTTCATAGTAAATACAGATAGAGAAATATCTTTAGAAAAGAGGAACTTTTTATGCCACAAAGTGACAATAATTCAATAGAAAAATTATCAAGTGAAAATAATATAAAATCAGAAGTAAATTTAGATGCTAAAGTTGAAACTAAGGAAGTAATTGATCCAGTTCTAGAAGAAAATTATCAAAAAGTACTTAGTTTATTCCAATCAATCAGATGCATGACCCCTTACTATGATAAAGTTAATATGTATATTGAAATAGCAAAACAATTTGAGGAAATGTCCGATTATAAGGATTCAAAAGAACGTGCTGAAGAATGCTATCGTCTGGCTGAGCTAACAGAAAAAGAAATCAAAGAGCAAATATATAAAGATGCTAATGAGTTGAAAGAACAGGCAAAACGGGCTGATGAATATAAATTAGCAGCTGAAGAATTTGATAAAATAAGTGGTTACCTGGATGCAGATAAGTTAGCAAAAAAATGTGAACAGTTAAGCGCTTACATGGAAAAGAAAGCAGGCAAGAAGAAGATAATAAGCGGTATAGTAGCGGTACTTGTTGTTGTTGCAATATTCTTTGGAATTAAAACTCCCTATGCAAAATATTATTTAGGAAATGTATTTCAGGCAACCAGATTATATAATCCTGCAATTAAAACTTATAAAAGAATAGGAACTTTTAAAGATAGTAAAGAAAGATTAGCAAAGTGCAGATATCAAAAAGGATTAGCTCTTATGGATGATGAGGATTATAAAAATGCCAAAAAGGCTTTTGAAGCAGCAGGTGACTATAAAGATAGTGACCAGTTAAAAGTGAAAATGGAAAAATTGTATATTAAAAATAGTGAAATTGGAGACACAATCAATATAGGTGGAAGCAAATGGAGAATAATAGACATTCAAGGCAATCAGGCTTTATTATTAAAGGATTTGGCACTGCCGGGCATGGCATATAATTCTAAAAAAGGTGATGTTACCTGGGAACAGTCTTCTTTACGTAATTGGTTGAACACCGAATTTTTAGAACAAAATTTTACAAAAGCTGAGAAAGAGAATATCGTACTTACTGGTGTAATAAATAATGATAATCCGTTATATGGAACGGATGGAGGAAATGATACACAAGATTATGTATACCTTTTAAGTATTGACGAATTAAACCAATATAAAGATTTTATACCGGAATTAAAAAGTAACAGCTGGCTCCGTTCACCAGGTAACCAACAGAGCAGTACAGCTTTTCTATCTGTAAATGGTCTTCCTATGGAATATGGTTATGAGGCAACCAGCAAAGAATTCAGGGTAAAACCAGTAATGTGGTTTAATTTAGAATAAAAGCCAGCAGTTGTAATACTGTCATTGCCATGAAAGAACTATAACAAGCAGCTCCTTTGGTGCGTTTATACCCACGAATAAGTTGTACACGGAATAAATAATCATTTACGAAATCAGATACACTACGTTCTTGTACAAAACCAGCATAGTTGAATTTTAGCCAAAGAATCTTACTTTCAGGATTAAGATTCTTTGGTTATAGAATTCAGCTATGCTGATTTTATATTCAAAGAATGACATTTGCAACAGCCATTTAAAGAAATGCGTCTTATAAAACGTTAAGTACTTCTCAAAAGATATTCTATTTTCAAAAATTAATTATCTATCTTAGATTAAAACACTTGACTTATAATGTAAACCCTTTCATTCTGGACATTTGTCCTCAATAAAATATATACTTTTTTTATTATGGTAAAAAATATCATAATAAATGGACAATAATCCTTTACTTGATTTGGTAAACAGAATATAATTAATATAAAGTAATACAAAGATAATTATGGTAAATTTATAAAAACATACATTATATACATGGTCAAAGTAATAATTTGAAAATATAATATAAAAAATAATACAAGAAGGGTTTTAGATATATTTAAAAACTATCAGAAATAGACAAGGTGATACTGTGAGTAAAAACTATGTATTAGAAATTAGTGAAATATTAGAAAATGATTCTGCCATTTATGAAATTATGTGTCAGTGTCCTTATGAAATTCTTCGCAGAATGATTATAAGAGAGTATAAGGCAAAAGAATTTATATTAAATCAGGGAGAAATCTATAACAATATATATATTGTATTGGATGGAGAACTAGGTATTTATGTAGAATCAGAACATGGAAAGAAATATTATCTTAATACATATCGAAAAGGAAATTACATAGGTGAATTAGAGATGTTTGGAAATCATCCATATATTAGCAGTGTTGAGGCTTTAACCAATGTAAAATTACTGGAACTTAACAAAGCTGATTTTATAAAGTGGGTTAAAATGGATAAGAATTTAAATGACTATTTTATCCGTACCTTATGCGATAGCACATATATATTATGTAGTAATATGGGGACTAATACATTGTATTCACTTAAAAGCCGTATTTGTAAATATTTTATTGACAATATAAATGCCAGTGGACAAGCAGATGATATGAAAATAACCATTAACTCAGAAATGTTAGGTGAGTATATGGCTGTTACTCAAAGAAGTGTAAACCGCATTTTAAAACAATTAAAGGAAAGCGGAATTATTGAAATTACAAAAGCACATATTGTTATAAAAAATTTAGAAAAGTTAATAGAAGAAGAACGTCAGTCAGCAAGAAAAACAGATTAAGAGCGAAAGGAGAATATTTATGATAGATTTACAGGCACATATTAGATTATCAAAAGAAGACAGTGCTAAATATGCAATTCTTCCAGGAGATCCAGGCAGAATTGATAACATTAAAACTTTTCTCACAGATGTAAAAGAACTAGCTTATAATAGGGAAATGAGAAGTGTTAGTGGATATTACAAAGGGATTAAAGTGTTAGCAGTTTCAACGGGAATGGGCGGAGCATCAACTGGAATCGCTGTAGAAGAACTTCATAATATCGGAGTAGAGTATATGATTCGAATTGGAAGCTGCGGCGCTCTGGATTCCAGAATGAGGCTTGGGGATTTACTGATTGTAAATGGCGCAGTCAGAGATGAAGGAGCCTCCAAAGCTTATATTGAGAGTATTTATCCAGCCATTCCGGATACGGAACTGTTAATCAGTGTCATGGAAGCAGCAAAGGAATGTAAAGCACCATTTTTTGTAGGAAAAGCAAGAAGCCATGACAGTTTCTATATTGATAGGGAGGAGGAGATATGTAAGTATTGGTCAAGCAAAGGTATTATGGGGTCCGATATGGAGACAGCAGCACTATTTATTATAGGGGCATTAAGAGGTGTAAAAACAGCTTCCATATTAAATACGGTTGTTGAGTTTGAGGGAAATTTAGCAAAAGAAATAAACGGATACGTAGATGGGGAAACATCTATGAAACAGGGTGAAAAGAATGAAATCTTAGTAGCTTTGGAAGCGTTTATAAAAGAAGAAGAAAAGAAAAGATGTTAAAACAGAAAGTTATTAAAACAGAAAAGGTATTAAAATAGAAAAGACATTAAAACAGAAAAAATAATAAAAAAAAGCAATAAAAAAGATAAGCAGATAGTAAAATAATATTAAAAAGAAAAATAAATAAATTATAAAAAGGAGAGGTATTCATGAGTAAAAAATTATGGTCATTAAAATTTAACACTGCAACACTAGTATTAATACCTGCAGCAATAGGCATTAATTATTTAGGTAAATTATTTGCCAGCTTATTAAAACTTCCATTATGGTTGGATTCTATTGGTACTTGTCTTGCAGCAGTACTTGGAGGACCAATTGTTGGAGCTATTTGTGGTGCCGCTAACAATATTATCTATGGTCTAACCATGGATCCTATTTCAACCATTTACGCCCTTACTAATATTGGTATTGGTATCGTGGTAGGTATTTTAGCTTATAAGGGATATATGAAGAACATAAAAGGTGCTATCATAACAGGTATTATAGTTGGTCTTGTGGCAGTTATCATATCTACACCATTAAATATTTCTTTCTGGGGAGGTACAACAGGTAATGTATGGGGAGATGCTTTATATGCTTGGGCTGCTTCTCAAAACCTTCCAATGTGGCTGGCATCTGGCTTAGATGAATTGGTAGTAGATGTGCCTGATAAATTGGCAGTAGTTATTCTGGTATTTATCATTCAAAAAGGTCTTCCAAAGAGTTTGATTAATCTATTCCACAATAATGAAGAAGTTGAAAGCTTAGATTAACCTCTTAGGGAATATCCGCTTTGACTAGTTTGAGAGGAGTTTGCTGTTGAAAAGTATTAGCTTATATGTAGACAAAGGATCAAAAATCAATAAGATAGCTCCGGAAAGCAAGATTATGTATATTATAACTGCAATTATCGTGCCTGTCCTGTTGGGAAAACGATGGGCAGGCATCGGATTTATTATACTAAGCATAATTTTGTTACTATCAGGGAAAGTACTTAAGAAGACTTTACCACTTCTAGGGGTTTCCAGTTTTGTATTATTAACTGTCCTAATCATCCAAGGATTGTTCTGGTCAGGAAATACAACACCCCTATTTAATATTGGACCGGCAGTATTTTATAAAGAGGGTTTGAATTTTGCATTTGGAATATTAGTAAATGTAATTAATATATTATTAAGTTTTTGCGTATTAATTCTTACTACGAAGCCATCGGATATGATTGAAAATTTTGTTAGAAAAGGATTCTCTCCACGTTTTGGCTATGTATTTATTTCTGTGTTTCAAATTATACCTCAGATGACAGAAACTATGAGTACCATAACCGATGCCCAAAGAAGCAGGGGAATGGAAACAGAGGGAAAACTATGGGTACGTATTAAAGCATTTATTCCATTGATTTCACCTGTTATTATGAGTTCTTTAATCAATACAAAAGAAAGAGCATTGGCACTGGAAGTTCGCGGTTTTAATTCAAAGAAAAAGAGGACATTTTTAAATGAACAGGTAAAAACAGGCGCAGATATTTATATACAGATAGCTTTACTATTATGTATTATAGCTGCTTTAATTTGGAGGATAATTATATGGCTAAAATAGTAATTGAAAATCTGAAGTATAAGTATCCCGGAATGAACAAGCTGGCTCTTAATGATATTTCATTTACCATTGAGCCAGGGGAGTTTATTGGAATTATTGGAAGAAATGAGTCTGGAAAAAGCAGCCTCTGTCAGGCAATTGCAGGGCTGATACCGAACTTTTACAAAGGTGCCTATGGTGGAAGAGTCTTTATTGATAATATGGAAGTGAAAAAAGTTGCCGTGGAAGATTTATGTGAAACCGTAGGAATCGTATTTCAAAATCCTTTTAATCAGGTAACTGGATCTAAATTAACGGTATACGAAGAGATATCGTTTGGATTAGAAAATATGGGAATTCCTCGAGAGGATATGATAAAACGTATTGATGATGCCATGGAACTTCTAGACATTAGTAAATACCGTGATCGTTATCCTTTCGATTTATCTGGGGGACAGATGCAGAGAATGGCAATTGCCAGTATCATAGCTATGAAACCGGAAGTTATATTATTGGACGAGCCTACTTCCCAGCTGGATCCACAGGGAAGGGAAGAAGTATTTCAGGCAGTTCAGAAATTAAGCAAGCAGGGAATTACCATTATTATGGTGGAACATAACATGGAAAAGATAGCAGCGTACAGTGACCGTGTGGTATTATTAGATGATGGTAAATTAATAGATATAGACATACCACAAAAAATCTTTTCCCGTGATGATTTAGGGGAGTATGGGGTGGAAGCACCTGTTTATACTCAGATATGCAGAAAACTTGGAATTAAAAATAAGTCAGGATATTATCCAATTGCATTGGAGGAAACAAAAAATCTGTTAAATTCAATATCTAAATCTATGGGAAAAGTTATAGATCAGAAGGGAGAAATGTAAGGTATGAGTACAATTGAAATAAAGAACCTTCATTTTTCTTATACTGAAGGAGAAGAAATATTAAAAGGCTTAAATTTTAATATAGATGAGCGCTCTACAGCTATTATTGGTCAAAATGGAGCTGGTAAAACCACTTTTGTAAAATTATTGAAAGGTTTACTAAAACCAACTGAAGGAGAAATCCTGTTAAATGGTAAAAATATCAAAGATATGACTGTCGCTACTATTGCAAAACATATCGGTATGGTATTCCAGAATCCCAATGATCAAATATTTAAAAGCCAAGTGTTAGATGAAGTTATGTTTGGACCACTTCAGGTTGGTATTGATAAGGAAACGGCAAAGAAAAAAGCTATGGAAGCACTTGAAGTTGTTGGAATGGCAGAAGAGATCCATGCAAATCCATACGATTTAGGTCTTTCAAGAAGAAAACTTGTTGCTATTGCCTCTATTCTTGCTATGGATACAGAAATAATCATTTTTGATGAACCTACCATTGCACAGGATTATGCCGGAAAAGAACGCATTAAAGATATTATACGAAAGCTGCGTAAAGATGGAAAAACGGTAATCACCATTATTCATGATATGAACTTTGTGGCAGATGTTTTTGAAAGAGCCATTGTTTTTGCACAAGGGAAAGCAATTCTTGACGATTCTACAAAAATGGTATTCTCGCAAAAGGAAGTGTTGGAAAAGGCTTATTTAGAGCAGCCGGATGTTATGAAGTTATGTTATGAACTAAACCTTCAAGAATGTTTCTTAAATGTAGACGAACTAATTCAAAAATATGGGGTATAAATAAGTATGGTTGAAGAAGATTATGTTATGAGAATGATTCATGAGATGATTAAAATATTAATGAAATTTTTATTTAATATTGACACTGATAAAGTGGAAGAATCTGAGAGTAATATTGATAAGGTTGAAGAATCTGAAAGTGATATTGATAAGGTAAAAGAATCTGAAAGTGATATTGATAAGGCAGAGAAATCTGAAAGTGATGATATTGATAGGGTGGAAGAATCTGAAGGTAATCCTCAAGAAGCAATTGGTAATTATAATTTCTTATGTGCTCTAGTTGATAATGGACAAATTAATGAGGCTGAAAATAGACTAACAGATATTTTAGATGTAAACGATAAATCTAAATTAGAATTAGCCCTTAAGTTTTACGATTATCTAAATACTAAAGATACCGATTTTTTAGAAGAAAATGATTTTTCAAGGGAAGAAATTAAAGATGGTATAAAATCGGTAACCAAAATTTATGGCTGCGAGAGTATAATATCGTGTATTTTTAATTGAGTAGATTAGTAATATCATAGGATGAATTATAATTTAATAAATACCCTAATCGTTATCCTTTGGACTTTTCCGGGAAAATAAAATTAACTGTAATAAAACATAATAAATAATAATAAACATCTTTTGCTTTGTGTATAATAAACTGCAAAAGATGTTTTATTATTATATTGTTATACAAAGAAATGTGTAATAAATGATTAGAAATAGTACTATAAATCATTGTTATTACAGGCTATTGGCAAAATTAAATATATCTTAAAACAGGAGGTAAAAATTATGGATTGGAAATATGAAAATAATCGTATCTATAATGAAGATGAAAGTGGTGAAGTATTAGCAGAAGCAAACTTTGTACACAAAGAAAACGGAGAAATAGATATAGAACATGTCTATGTTAATCCAAAATTAAGAGGACAGGGTGTTGGTGGAGAGATAATGACTATTGTTGCAGAATATTTAAGAAAAGGAGGAAAGAGGGCTACTGCCTCTTGTTCCTATGCCAACGCCTGGTTTAAAAAGAATCAGAAGGACAACGAAGATATTATCTCAAGTGATATGATGAATCAAGCCATAGCTTGTAGTATTAATGGAAGACATTAGAGTGGAGACATTGCTTGTAGTATTAAGAAGTCATTAAAGTGAAGATATATGGCTGGTAAATTAACTCTTAGGGTTATACAAAAATCCTCTAAAGTACTCAATTAGAAAGAGGCTGTTGCAAAACTGTCATTGCTATGAAAGAACCATAGCAACCAAGTAGTGGTAATAAGGTTATGAGCAAAAGTAGCGTAAACGGATAAACTAACTTGTAGGCAGGTTTATCCGTTTTGACATATAATTTTCTGATTTTTAACTATTTTATAGAAAGTTTACTATTTATATTTGATAAAATATGGTATAATAAAGAAAATAATCTAATAAGGAGGAGCTTTTTTATGGCGAAAGAAGTATTTTTAAAATCTGTAGATTTACCTAATGGTGAAACTTTTGTCTACAGGGAGATGGGTGAAGGGAGTAAGGTATTACTTTTAATTCATGGTAATTATTGTTCTTCTATTCATATGGACATTATTATGGAGAATATGCCAGATGGATATAAGATGTATGCACCAGATTTGAGAGGATATGGTGATACTACATATAACACTCCAATCAGTTCTTTAAAAGAATTGGCAGGAGACGTTAAATTATTTGCAGATAAACTTGGTTTAAAACAGTTTGATATATTTGGCTGGTCACTAGGTGGAGGAGTTGTTTTACAATTTGCAGCTGATTATCCGGAATATGTTAGAAAAGCTGCCATATCTGGTTCTGTTGGAATAAAAGGCTATCCACTTTATAAAACTGGTCCTGACTTTAAACCAACAACAGAGAGAATAACGACTATGGAGGAAATCGCACAGGATCCGTTAATTGCTGCCCCCGTTCTAAACATTTATAAAAATAAAGATAAAGTAACCTTAAAACAAATCTTTGATGCAAGTATATATACTGGTAATAATATTAGCGATGAAAGATATGATAGATATCTGGAAGCTTCCTTAAAACATAGAAATCTTGTGGAGGCTGATTATGCACTTACTTCCTTTAACATGACTCATGAACACAGCGGAGTAGTTGAAGGTACTGGTGATATAGATAAAATTAAAGGACCTGTGTTAGTAATGCAGGGTACTAATGATATCGTCGTTTCAAAAGAACAATTCCAGTCTATAAAAGATGGATTAGGTAACCGAGGAGTAGTAGTTGAATTTGAAGGTTGCGGTCATGCTCCTATGGTTGACAAGACAGAAGATTTTATGAAAGTTTTGGTGGACTTTTTAGAGAAATAAAAAGTTAGCTTATTAAGAGGACGCTTTGCCTTGTAGTTTGTTGAAAACTCAGGAAGTGGCAACTTGCCTTTCATAATGGCTTTATGGTGTATTGAAGGATACAGCGTTGTATAAATTAAATTTGTCTACCTTTCCCTCATGCGGCATGTCCTTGGTAGAGCCTCAAAACGTGTGACCCACATCGCAGAGGGCGA
>ENA-UOOR01002011-UOOR01002011.1-fermentation-metagenome-genome-assembly--contig:-NODE-2011-length-21959-cov-7.832679_pt1 | contig 21959 bp, 13 predicted proteins | sample MGYA00245780_ERZ724029 | MGnify/ENA primary metagenome ERZ724029 (study PRJEB28704, sample SAMN03018315) | fermentation metagenome | biome: anthropogenic terrestrial biome; feature: soil; material... | reverse complement strand
GGAGTCGAGAGGCCCGACTCCGGCCTCGCAAGCTCGGCCTACGCTCGGGATGACCGGGCGGGGAGCCGACGTCCGCCGACAGCGCCGTCAGCTCAAGGTCACGGCCGGGCAAGGGGCCGGTGCGAGGCTCGGGGTGACCGGGGGGCCGGACCCGGCGCTACGTGGCCGAGCCCGAGGCGCCGGGCTATAGTCCGCCGCGGCGAGGGAAGACCGAAGAGCCCCATGTCGTCGCCCATCCAGAACTACAACCCCGACGAGATCCTCACCAACCCGGGCGACAGCCTCCTGGAGCCACCGGCCAGCGAGCTGACCTCGCCGCGAACTCTGATCGTCGAGACCCGCACGACCCTCAGGGTGCGCCGCTGCCGGCTGGTCGTCGTCTCCGGTCCGTGCACCGGCGCCGAGCTCACCTCGGAAAAGGAGCGCATCCGAGTCGGTACGCACCTGTCGAACGACCTGGTGCTCGACGAGCGGACCGTCTCGCGCCATCACTTCGAGATCGTCTACACCGACAAAGGCTACCTGCTGCTCGATCTCGCCTCGACCAATGGCACCTTCCTCGACGGCCGTCGCGTCGAGCGCGCCTACCTGCCGTCGGGAGCGGCGATCAAGGTCGGAAGCAGCACGCTCTCCTTTGCCCCGGTCAACGAGGAGATCTCCGTCGAGCCCGAGCGCGAGGCCGAGCTCGGCGGCATGCTCGGGCACTCGGTCAAGATGAGGCAGATCTTCGGCCTCATCAAAAAGATCGCGCCGATGGACGTCTCGGTGATTGTCGAAGGCGAGACCGGCACGGGCAAGGAGCTCGCCGCGCGGGCGATCCACGAGCTGTCGCCGCGCCGCAAGGAGCCGTTTCTCGTCGTCGACTGCGGCGCCATCCCGCCCAACCTCATCGAGTCCGAGTTCTTCGGGCACGAAAAGGGCGCCTTCACCGGAGCCAGCGCGGCGCGCCCCGGCGTCTTCGAGCGGGCCAACGGCGGGACCATCTTCCTCGACGAGATCGGCGAGCTGCGGGTCGACCTGCAGCCGAAGCTGCTCCGGGTGCTCGAAAACGGTGAGGTGCGCCGCATCGGCGCCAACGAGCTGGTGCAGGTTGACGTCCGGGTGATTGCGGCGACCAACCGCGACCTCGTCAAGGAGGCCGCCGAAGGCAACTTCCGCGAGGACCTCTACTTTCGCCTCTCGGTCATCAACATCCAGATGCCGCCCTTGCGCCAGCGCGGCGAGGACATCGTCCACCTGGTGCGCAGCTACCTGGGCTCGCCGGACATCGTCGGCAAGCACGGCCGCAAGCGCCTGAGCGCCGAGGCGATGGCGCTCCTCAAGAGCTACGCCTGGCCCGGGAACGTCCGCGAGCTGATCAACGTGCTCTCGCACGTGCTCACCTTCGCCGACGGAGAGCTCGTCGGGGTCGAGCACCTTCCGGCACGCCTTCGTGGTCACGAGCAGAGCGCGCCGCTGCCCTTCAACGAGCACCTCTCGTTCAAGGAAGCCAAAGACCAGGTGCTCGCCCACTTCGAGCGCGAGTACCTCGACTCCCTGCTCAAGCGCTGCTCCGGGAACGTGAGCCAGGCTGCGCGTGAGTCGGGCCTGCATCGCAAGTCGATCGAGCGGCTCGTCAAAAAGCACGGGCTCGACGTCCGGGCGCTGCGGCTCAGATAGCCGCGAACCGGACCCCGACGCGGAGAGCGCCGCGGCGCTTGCCCGCCGAGGGGCGACCGCGGTTATCGGAAGTGCGCGACCGACGCCGCGAGCCGGCCGGGACAGCGCCTCAACCGAGCGAGAGCACTCTCGTCGCGAGCTCGCGCACCGCGGGCGAGGCGGCGAAGTCGCCCACCAGGCGTCGAGTCGGCTCGAAGAGCAGCGCGACGAGCAGCCACGCAGGCGCGTAGTCGAGTCGGATCAGCCCGCGGAAGTTGAGCCCGCGGCCGGTGTAGTCCCAAGGGCATCGACCGAGCAGCCTGCGCAGCGTCCAGCCGGCCGAGAGCTCGGCGAGATAGATGACGAGGACGTAGACCAGCGCGCGCACCGGCAAGGGTGCCGACATCGCGTCGTGAAGCCTCTCGAGCAGCAGCGCCGTCGCCCCGTAGATGGGGAACATCCACAGGTAGGTCTTGCCCGTCGCCGCGCGGTCGCGCTTGAAGACGACGGCCGAGACCCCGGTGAACAGCACTTCGAGGCACCAGCCGAGTGCGCCGTAGATGAGAAACCGGGCCAGCACACCGTAAACGCTAGGGACGGGCGTCCCTGAACCCAAAGCCGCTCTCCCCGGGCCCGATGATCATCGTTTCGACCGAGCGCTGCGTCGGTCGCATGCTCGGGCACCGGCCGGGCGGCTCTCGATGGGACGGGACAGGCGGTCGCGGGCCTCGTTTCGCCGACCGTGGGGTGCGCGCCAATGCGCTCGATCGGCCCCTTCGGCGCCCTGCCGAACGCCGTGCCGGACACGCCCCGGCGATTGACGGCACTGTCGGCCCCACCGACAATGGGGCCTTTCACATGGAAGAGCTGCTCGACAAGAAGCCCTCGCCTCACCCCGAGGCGGCCATCGAGAACGTGGGCGGCCGCATCATGGCGGCGACGCCCGACGACCAATTGCACTACTTCGTCGAGGATGGCACCGAAGAGGAGCCCAGCGAGGTTGGCGATCGCATCGTCGAGCTCTCAGACGGCGCGCGCACCGTTCGTGAAATCGCCGAGTGCCTCTGCGAAGAGTTTGAAGTCGATCTGGAAACGGCGCTGGAGGATACCGCCGAGTTCATTCGGCAACTCGTCGACAGCAAGGTCTTGCAGCTTAACGGAGGGGGGCAGCCCGCCCCCGACAACGTGCCTTAGCCAGGGCGGCTGGCGAGGCGCCGGGGAAGAAGCATGTTCCGAAACCTCGGAATTGCGGTCGTGTTTGCGCTGGTTGCCTCGGCTTGTTCTTGCGGCAAGACAGAGCCGACCCCGCCGATCACCTCGGTCGCCCTCTCGCAGCCGGCCGACGGCGCGACGCTCACCATGCGCGACGACGTCGCCAACGACGTCGAAGGGCTGCAGGTGAACGTCCGCGGCAGCGCCACCGGTTTCGCCGCGGGAGCGACCGCCGCCCTGGCGCTCGACGGCACCGAGACCGGCCAGTCGATCGGGCTGACCGACGGCTCGTTCTCCTTCGCCGCGGTGACCATCCCTGCCGGCGCGCACGTCGTCGCGGTCACCGTCGGCGACGGCGCGGTGACCAACCAGGCCTCCGCGTCGGTCGTCTTCGACGACAGCCCGCTTCCCGACTCGATCGAGATCGCCGCTCCGCTCGGCGGGACGCTCAACGCCAAGGCCGACCTCGACCCCGAACAGGAAGCCCTGCAGACCGACGTCTCGGTCAACAGCGTCATGCTCACCGGCGGCACCGTGCGCCTGTGCCTGGCCGCCGAGGGCTTCGTCGGAAACGGGGACTGCAAGCAGGCCCAAGGCCAGGTCCTCGGCGAGCCGGCGGCCCTCTCGACCAGCGGGACCACGACTTTTGTCGGCGTCACCCTGCCCGAAGGCGACCTCGCCCTGACCGCCGAGTACGAGGCCGAAAACGGCGAGGTGCTCCTCTCGCAGACCGTGCCGCTGGTCGTCGACACGATCGCGCCGACCCTCGAGTTCGTCTCGCCGAGAAGCGGCGAGATGGTCGGAGCTCAGGCCTTCGACGTCGTCCTTCAGACCGACGCCGAAGCGAACCAGCGGGTGACCATCGAGTCGAGCACGAAGCCGGGCGAGCCCTTCTACGACAACGTGGGCGCCGACGGCTCGGCGGTCGTCTTCGTGAGCCTCGAGCCTGGCGTCCAGGAGCTGACGGCGAGCCTGACCGACAAGGCGGGCAACCCCGCAACTGCGTCCATCCAGCTCACCGTGGACCTCGCCGGCTGCCTCGTCGAGCTGACCGCTCCGCCGACGGGCGCACACTTCTATTTCAACCTCGCGAACACCACCGCTGCCGAAGGCTCGCTGCGCACCTACACGCTCAGCGGGAGCACCGAGAACTGCGCCGGCGGCACGGTGCGCGTCACCAAGACCGTCGACTCGGTCTCCGCCGAGCTTGGCAGCGTGATCGCGGCCGAGGACGGCTCGTTCAGCTTCGTGGCCGCGCTCGCCGACGGCGAGAACAACGCCACACTCAACGTGAAGGTCGAAGGGGGGCTTGCCCCGAACGACGGCGTCACGCTCGTCTACACGGCCGACTTCACGCCTCCCGTCATCTCCTTCGCCGCTCCCGCCGAAGGACAGCTCATCACGCAGCAGACGACGCCGGTGAAGCTGGGGACCGAGGGGCTCGAGGAAGGAGCGGCCGTCGTCATCGAGTCTCCTGAGCAGACGGTCACCTCTCACGTCACCGCCGGCGGCGAGGTCGTGACGGTCCTCAGCCTCGCGCTCGGTCCACAGACCCTGACCGCGAGCGCCAGCGACCGGGCAGGCAATCCCGCGAGCCGCTCCATCGGCGTGACCGTGGACGTCCAAGGCTGTGACGTCGAGGTGTCGGAGCCCGGTCTCAACGCGGTCTTCAACCTCGCCAACGCGATCGTGGACGACTCGGTCAGCCCGAAGACCGGCACCTATCTGATCGTGGGTCACACCGACCGCTGCCCGAACGGCCTCGTGCGCTTCACCAAGGCCGTGGGCGGAGCGTCGACCGATCTCGGCACGGTCCAGGCCGATGCCCAGGGCGATTTTTCGTACCTGGCGACCTTTATCGACGGCGAGACGGACGCGGTCCTCAACATCAAGATCGAAGCCGGCCTCGCCCCGAACGACGGCGTCGACCTCGTCTACACCGCCGACTTCACCGCGCCGACCGTCGCCTTCCTCGCGCCGCTCGACGGGGAGCTCCTCACCACGCAGACCGCCGAGGTCCAGGTGCAGACCACCGGCCTGGAGGAGGGCGCGAGCGTCTCGATCGCCTCGTCCCCGACACAGACGGTCACGGCCACGACCGATGCGGCGGGCCGCGCCAGCGCGACGATCAGCCTCAGCCTCGGGCAACAGACCCTGACCGCGAGCGTCGCCGACGCCGCGGGAAACCCCGCCGAAGCTTCGATCTCGGTGACGATGGACATCGACGGTTGCGACGTGGTGGTGACCTCGCCGACGCCCGCTTTCGTCTTCAACACGGTCAACTCGACTGTGGACAGCTCGGTCAGCCCGAAGACCGGCACCTACGAGATCGTCGGCCACACCACCCGCTGTGCGAACGGCACGGTGCGGTTCACCAAGGCCGTCAACGGCGTCAGCAGCGAGCTGGGGACGACGCAAGCCGACGACCAGGGCGCGTTCCGCTATCTCGCCACCCTGGTGGACGGCGAGAGCGGCGCAACTCTCAACGTCAAGGTCGAAGCCGGCCTCGCGCCCAACGACGGCGTCGACATCACCTACTCCGCTGACTTCACCCCGCCGACGATAGCCTTTGTCGCCCCGGTGCAAGACGAGCTGATCACCGCCGAGACCACGGCCGTGGGGCTGCAGACCGGGGGCCTCGAGGCTGGCGCGCTCGTCACCATTCGCTCGCCCGCCGAGACCGTCACCGCGAACACCGACGCGAGCGGAAGCGCGAGCGCAATCCTTAGGCTCGCAACCGGCCGCCAGACCCTGACCGCGCAAGTGGAGGATCTGGCAGGCAACCCCGCGACCGCATCGGTTGAGATCCTGATGGACCTCGAGGGCTGCGACGTCCTCGTCAGCGACCCCGCGCCGGGCATCGTCTTCAACACCGCCAATGCGACGGTCAACGACACGGCCAACCCGAAGACCGGCACCTATACCGTCGTCGGCCACACCGACCGCTGCCCGAACGGCACCGTGCGGCTCACCAAGACCGTAGCCGGCGTCGCGACCGAGCTTGGGACCGTGGCCGCGGACGCCCAGGGCGATTTCAGCTTCCCCGCCACCTTCGTCGACGGAGAGGCCGACGCGACGCTCAACGTCAGGGTCGAGGCGGGCCTCGCGCCGAACGCCGGGTTCGACCTCGGCTACACGGCCGACTTCACGCCTCCGAGCCTCGTCTCCGCGCTCCCCGAGCTGGGCACACTGACGATCGTGCACCCGAGCAACCCGAACGTCGGCCAGCCCGGCTTCGTCGCTGACGCCGACCCGACGAGCGCCGGCGGCCAGGTCGATGTCGCGCTCGTCGTCAGCGGGGCGGGCAGCATCTCGAGCACCGGCACCGGCAACGTTGCGATCAGCGGGACGACCCCGGCCTTCTCGCAGACGATCGACTCGAACGCGCAGCAGACCGTCTCGGCGCGGGTCACCTTCGCCGAAGGGTTCAACGGCACCGCGACCATCACGCTGACCGACGGCGCGGGCAACTTCGTGACCGGCGAGTGGAACGTGCGAGTCGCGACGGCGCAGCTCCCGACGCCGACCATCGCTCTACCGAGCGCGGGAACCGTCAACGTCTTCCGGGATCTTGGTGGCGACCGGGCGACCTACGCGGTCGTGCAGGGCAACGTGACCTTCTCGGCGACACCCTCTGGAGCGCAGGTCTACCTGTGCTCGAATGCACCCGGCCTCACGGGCGTCGGCGCCTGCAACAAGCCGGGCTTCAACGAGATAGCCGGCACACGCCAAAGCCCAACCGGCAGCAACCAGTTCTACTCCGCGCTGCGACTGCCGCAGGGCGCTCAACAGCTCGTCGCTGAGATGAGCGACGCGGTCGGGGCCTTTACGAGCTCGGCGACCGTCGCGCTGACCGTCGATACCGTCCCACCGGTCGTCACCAGCGTCGTCGCGCTCGAGGACACCAACAGCGACGGGCTCCTCTCCGGAACCGAGCTCCCGCCCGGCCAGCAGGCACAAATCGAAGTGCGCGTCACCGGCGTGCCCGACGGCAGGCAGGTCACGCTGTACGACGGCGCGACGGTGTTGCCCCGCGTCGCTCTCGCTGGCGGCGCCGCGACCTTCCTCGTCACGTTGAGCGACGGACTTCACGTCTTGAAGGCGAGCGTGACCGATCTCGCGGGCAACCCCAACGAGTCGTCCTCGGTCAGCCCGCCGATCGTGAATGAAGCGGCGACCCTCCAGCTACACGTCGACCGAACGGCCCCGTCTATCTCGATACCGTCGCCAACGTTCTCCGTCTGCAATGCCGCCGGGGACGACATGCCGAGCACCCCGGACTGCGACTTGGTTCTCACCGCCTCGGTCGGCACAGGAGCTAACCGGGTGACCTTCGGCGGCCCCGGCAACCCGACGCCCGCTATCATCGACGCGCCCTTTGCAAACAACCGTGCGACCTCCCGCTACCAGCTCGGCCAAGGTGGACCGCATACGCTTACCGCCACCGTGTTCGACGCCGCAGGCAACTCGCGCGAGGCGACCCGCACCTTCACCGTCGATACGCTGCCGCCGACGCTCAGGTTCCTCAGCCCGAGCGAAGGCGAGACGCTCGGCTCGCAGACCTTCACCGTCTCGCTTCGGGCGACAGGCGCCGAGGCGGGCCGGAAGGTCACGGTCACCAGCTCGGTCGATGGCCGCACTGTCGGGGAAGGGTCCGTCGGCACCGATGAGCTGGCGACCTTCTCGGTGACCGTTCCCGACGCGAGCCAGACGCTCACCGCGTCGGTCTCCGACTTGGCTGGAAACCCGGCAGTCAACGCCCTACTGAACGTGCAGATCGACCTCGTGGGCTGCGACATCAACTTCACCTACCCGGCCGACGCGAACGTCACCTTCAATCTGAACAACGCTCCGAACGGTGAGGTGGTCGTCACCGGCATCTCGAATCGCTGTCCCGACACCGAGGTACGGTTCTTTGCGAAGGTCGGCACCGGGCCGGAGTCCTTGCTCGGCACCAGGATGACCGACGGAACCGGCGCGTTCTCGTTCCCCCATACCTTCGCCGACGGAACGGTCACCGAATTCATCGCGGAGCTCACCTCGGGACCGACCAATCGAGGAAGCTTCACCGCGAGGACCGACATTACGGCCCCCACCTTCACCATCAACTCGCCGGTAGTTGCTGCCGACCGGAAGCTCTTCGTGGTCGCCCCGACCGGCAACCTCAATGTTCGCGACGGCTTGGTCGGCTACGTCCCGGACGCCGACGAGAGCCTGCCCGGCGGCCAGGTCGATTTCGACATCGCCGTCTCCGGAGGCGGGGCGTTCGATGAGAGCACGGGTGGCTCGCTCGTCATCTATCGGGACGGGACGCCGATCCTGAGCGAGGGGATTACCACCAACGGTTCGGTCACGCTCCCGGTGCTGACCGCCACTTTGGAGCAGTCGTTCGTCGGGACGGTCACCGTCGCGGTCACCGATGCTGCCGGCAACGAGACGGTCGCGACGTTTGATACGACCGTCGATGTGGTGCCGCCGGAGGCGCCGACGGTGGTGATGAGCGACCCGGGCGACGGGCTCTTCACCAGGGTTCTCGATCTGCGCCGCGCGGACATCGACGTCTGGATTGTCGCCGGCGGCGACGACGGCCCGACCGCAGAGGCGAGCGGATGGGCGTTCGGCTACACGACGGGCACCAGGCTCGCCAACGCCGCCTTCGACGATCTCGCTTTTGACAACACGAGCATCACCACCAATGCGCCGCTGGCGGCGCTTACCGGGGCGGGTCAGAAAGCGAATGTCGAGCTCCGCGGCATCCCGTCGCTCAACATCCTCTTCGTGGCCCCGCGCGCTCTTGACAGCGTCGGCAACCGCTCGCCGCTCGAGGCGACCGAAATCGATTTGATGTGGCCGAGCGAGCGCATCGAGAAGCAAACCACTTCTCCGACCCCGGCCTATTTCGGCGCCTACATGGCAAGCGGAGACCTGAATGGGGACGGAGTAGCCGATTTGGCAGTCTCCGCTTGGTCGGAAAACAACGTCACCGGATCGGTCAGCGTCTATTTCGGAGGACCCCTTCCGCTTTCCTCAACAACGATGCCCGGACCAGCCCCGAATGCTTACTTCGGCGCAACACTTGGCATCGCCGACATCGACGGCGACCACCATCCGGAACTATTCGTAAGGAACGGCACGCTTCTCGACGCGTATTCCTTCCCAGTCGGTCCGCCTGCAGTTCCTACGAAGCTCTTCTCCTTCAGCCCCCGCGGAACACTCGTTCGACAGCTTCCCGATATTAACGGCGACGGAGTTGCCGAAGTTGGCGTAGGAAACCAGCTCTTCAACAGCAGCAGCGGGCGCTTCCATGTCTTCTACGGAAGGAGCGACTGGTCGACGGTCATCCAGGGCGGCTTGGTCAGCCTCGATTCGGCCGACCTAATCATCACTGGATTGGAAAGCGGCGCCCGGCTCACAGGAACGGCAAGCTTCGCATTCCTCGAGGACATGGATGCGCCTGGCGAGCATGGAATCGTGCTCGGCGCATACGGCGCCAATCATGCCTACCTCTTCGCTACGGAAGACCTGCGGTCCCTGGGAAAGACTGCCGACACAACCCACGCCCGACAGCGCTTTGAGTTCGCCGGCGCCAATCGATTCGGATTCGCGTTGGCATTTGCGAAGGTAGACGGAGATGAGCTCGCCGACTTGCTCATCGGCGCCCCCTACTCCAGCTCCGTCTATCTCGCCAGGCAGAATACCCCCGGGCACTTTGATCAAGCCCATCTGCATTTCTCTGGCACGGGCGGATTCGGCACAAGTTTCGCCGCATCCGATCTTAATGGAGACGCCTATCCCGACCTGGCGGTCGGGGGCAATAGTTATTCCTCGACTCCGTTGTCGATCTTCTGGGCAACCAGCACGGGACTACCTGAAGCACCCGGGAGCGTCGTCTGGGGCAACCCTTCGTTTAGCCAAGCAATCGAATCTGCCGACTACAACAATGACGGCCTGCCAGACCTTGCGATAGGAGAATTCGCCTATGAAAACGGCAACGTCCAACTCTTTTACTAAGCCGCGCAGGCGCTACCACAAGCCATGCCTGCGTACCGAGCCGCTTGCTGGCCCGGTGGCGGGCCAGTGCCCGCCCTCAAATCCCGGCTGCGGTTGGAACCCTGATCCGGACGGGTAGCGGTTCCGAGAAAAAGAAGTGTTCTTTCGCATCGCTGCAGGAATCGTTTGCTCGACCGAGAAGTCATCAGTTTTCGACCGTTTCCGAGTGCCGGTAGCCGAGTCATCTGAACCATTGGTTCAATTGCGGATCACGCAGGCGGAAGTTGGACGGGCCGGTCTTCCACTCGGAATGGCTGGCCGCCTTGGCACCTTTTCCGTCGATGGAGATCACCTCAGCTGCGCTTGCGACTGGAACTTCGATTCCATCCGACTCGTCCTGCAGCTATGTTGCGCTCTCGGCGCATGGCGAACGGGGGGCGTGTTGCTTCATGGCGCGGGGCTGATTGCCTCCGACGACGCTTCAGTCCTCGCGCTTGCTCCATCGGGTGGAGGCAAGAGCACCCTGACTGACCTCGTCCGCCTGCGAAGCCTCAGTGACGAATGCGTAATCGCCCATCCGGGCCCCCCGCCAACGCTGGCGGGGACCGTCATTCGCAGCAGCGCTCGCAAGACTCCGTCTCTCGAGACACGTCCACTTCGCGCGCTTCTGCTGCTCGAGAAGTCGGTCCGCCCGTTCTACGAAAAGCTGCACTCCGCGGACGGACTCCGTGCGCTCGCGCATCAGGCGTTCCGCTTTCCCTCGGAGTTGGGAATGAAGGGGAGCGTACTCAGCCGGTTGGCCCCGGTCGCGAACTCCGTTCCCACCTATCGCTTCGCCTTTCCAAAATCCGCTCAGGCTGATGACCTTTTGAGCTCCCTCCTCAATGACCTGGCGAAAACGAATCCTTGAAACCGCCGGGCTCGAGGCCGCGCTGCGAGAAATCGCGACCCCGAGCATGTCGCCCACCATCCGCCCGGGCGACACCATCCGCTTCCGCCGCAATCGCCGCTCCCCGCACCCCGGCGAGATCTGGGTCTTCCACCGCGGCCCCCAGCACATCGTCCACCGCATCCTCTGGGTCCGCCCCGACGGCTCCGCCCTCTTCAAAGGCGACGCCTGCCACCGCACCGACGGCTTCATTCCCCGCCGCCAGCTCTTCGGCCCAGTCTCCGAGATCCGCCGCGGCGACCGCTGGCGCCCGGCCAACCGCCGCCGCGACCGCCTCCTCGGCCTCACCTACAGCCTGACCCGCACCGCCGCCTACCTCGCCGCCCGCCGCATCTTCCGACTCGGCAAGCGCTTGGCCGCTCGCGTGGAGTAGGCCAGCTTCGTTGACCCGCCGACCCTCCGGGCTATCCTGCCGCCCGATGGACCTTCGCGCTCGCACCTCACGCTTCGCTCAACCGACCCCGGTCCTTCTGTTTGCCACCGTCGGCTGGGCCCTCACCTACCCGCTCGTCAAGGACTCGCTCGCCCACACGAGCACCGGCGCCTTCCTCACCGTCCGCTTCGCCGTGGGCGCGCTCACCGCGCTCCCTTTCGCCCTGCGCGCCGGCCTCGATCGCACCTCCGTTCTCCGCGGCGCCTTCCTCGGCCTGCTGTTGTGGCTCGGCTTCGCCCTCAACACCTGGGGCCTCGTCTTCACCACCGCGACCCGCACCGGCTTCATCACCAGCCTCTGCGTGGTGCTCGTGCCGGTCTTCGGCGTGCTCTTCTTTCGCCTGCGCGCTCACCTGGCCGCCTACCTGGGCGCCGGCCTCGCGACCGCGGGCCTGTTCGTCATGAGCGCTCCGAGCCTCTTCTCCGGCAGCGGCTCGCTCCTCGGCGACGGGCTGGTCACCGTCTCGGCGCTCGTCCTCAGCTTCCACCTCCTCTTCACCGGCCGCTTCGCTCCCAAGGTCAATCCGGCCGTCGCCGTTTTCGCGCAGATCGCCGTGGTCACGCTCCTCTCGGCGCTCTCCCTGCCGTTCGAAGAGGTCCGCTTCGAGCTCACGCCCGCGCTCGTCGGCACCATCCTCTTCACCGGCGTCTTCGCCTCGGCCCTCTTCGTGTACGGGCAGCTCTGGGCCCAGGCCCGCGTCAGCGCGGTGCGCGCCGCGCTCATCTTTACCCTCGAGCCCCTGCTCTCGGCGCTCTTCTCCCGGCTGCTGCTCGACGACCCGCTGCCGCCCACCACGATCGCCGGCGGCGGGCTCATCGTCGCCGCGGTCCTCGTCGGCGAGCTCTGGCCACGCCTCGCGGCCCGCCGTGCCGCCGTGCCCGCGAGGCCCGTGAGGCCCGCGCCGTGACCGCCCCGAGCCCCCGACAGTCGCTCCGCGGCTTCGGCGTCGAGCGGGTGGGCAAGGCGATGCGCCTGCGCACCTCGCCGCTCTTCCTCGACGCGCCCTTCCCGACCGAGGTCTGCTTCGTCTCCCACGCCCATGCCGACCACATCGCCCGGCATGGGCAGACCATCGCCACGGCCCCGACCCTGCGGCTGCTCGAGCACCGGCTCAAGACCTCGACCACCGCGCTGCCGGTCCCCTACGGCAAGTCGTTCAAGCTCGGCGGCTTCTCGCTCAAGCTGCTCCCCGCGGGCCATGTCCTCGGCTCGGCGCAGCTTCTCGCCACCCGCGATGATGGCAAGCGCATCCTCTATACCGGCGACTTCAACCCGGTCCCCGCACTCGCGACCGAGGCCGCCGAGAGCGCGCGCTGCGAGGTGCTGATCATCGAATCGACCTTCGGGCACCCGCGCTTTCGCTTCCCGCCTCGCGACGATGTCTACGCGCAGATGCGGGCGTTCGCGCGCTCGACGATCTCCAAAGGAGGCACTCCGGTCTTCCTCGCCTACACGCTCGGCAAAAGCCAGGAGGCGATGCGCGTGCTCGCCGACGAGGGCCTGCCGCTCGTCGCCCATCCCTCGATAGCCGACATCTGCGAGATCTACGCGTCGTTCGGCCACTCGATTCCACATCGCAGGTTCAGCGGCACGATTGAAGAGGGCGAGGTCCTGTTCCTGCCGACGGGCCCGACGTCCCAGGTTCAGTCGGTCCCCAAGGCCCGTACGGCGATGCTCTCGGGCTGGGCGCTCGAGTCTGGGGCGCGGTATCGCTTCGGCACCGACGAGGCCTTCGCGCTCTCGGACCACGCCGACTTCGACGGGTTGCTCGGCTACGTCGAGGCGACCGGCGCCAAGCGGGTTCTCACGGTCCACGGTTATGCCAAGGAGCTCGCCGCTCTGCTTCGGGACCGCGGCCTCGACGCGCAGCCGTTCGAGCCACCGCGGCAGATGGAGTTGTTCTAGCGGCGGCCCGGCCGGTGGGATTTGGAGTTGGGGAGCGGCGCCGCCGACGGTCGGCCTCACGCGCTCCCCCCCCCCGGTTGGGTGGCAGGCGCGTGCGCGGAACGGGACCAGAAGCATCGACCGCGTTGTGGAGAACGACTTTTGCGCGGTCAGAATCGCCTTAGGGGGCGATCAGAATGACTGGCGAGGTGCCCGAGAGTCGCTCGCGCGTCAACCAGAGAGTCCGGCGAGTGGCCCGAGGGTCGCTCGCGCGTCAACCAGAGAGTCCGGCGAGTGGCTCGAGGGTCGCTCGCGCGTCAACCAGACAGTCCGGCGAGTGGCTTGAGAGCCGTTTTTTCCCTCGACCAGAAAGACTGGCGAGTGGCTTGGGGGTCGCTTGCGCGTCGATCTGAGAGACCGGCGAGGTGCCCGAGGGCCGTTTGCACGTCAGCCAGAAAGAGCGGCGAGGTGCCCGTGAGCCGTTTGCACGGCGACCAGAACGACCGACGAGGTGCCCGAGAGTCGTTTGCACGTCAGCCAGAAAGATCGGCGAGGTGCTCGATGGTCGCCTCTCGCGCTCTCGCGTATCGGGCGGGCGAGCATCGGTCTGTCCCTCGGTCCGCGAGCGGATGCGCTGTTACGGCCTGCAGGCCACCACCTTGTCGCCCCACAGGAGATCTCGGGCCGACGACATCAGGCAACCCGCCGTCGCTGCCCGCTCGAGGGCCCTCACCTCGTCGACCGTGATCACCCGCACGACGCCGCGGGAGGTCAGCGCGATCGAGCCGTCGCCGAGCATCTCGGCCGCGGAGACGACTTCGCCGTCCGCCTTTCGCACGAGCCCCGCCCTCTCGCCGACGCGAACGAGCTCGAGCTCTTCGACCGTCCCGGCTGGCGAGAGCCGCCGTAGGCGCAGGACGTCGCGCGACGCGCGAGAGACCTGAACCCCTTCCGCAGTCTCGGTGTTCTCGAGCGGGTTCTTTCCCGACCAGAACTCGATGACGTTGAGGACCACCGCGTCGCCGAAGGCCGCGAACTCGTAGACGGGGATGATGACCAAGCCCCAGAACAAGAGCGAGCGCAGGTACTCGTTCTCGATGCCGGCGTTGAACTCGTAGAGGTTCCGCACGAGCAGGAAGCTGCCGAAACAGCCGCTGAGCACCGACATCGAGGCGCACAGCGCCACCAGTCTGATCCGCCGCTTCATGGCTCCCTCCGGGCATCGGACGCTCGTCGCGTAGCGGGAGGGTAGCTATCTGGCCTGCGCCGGGTTCTCCTCCGTTTGAGGAGGGTCGACAGGGGGCTCGTGCTTCGACTCCGCGCAGCGCGGGCATCGCCCGGAACCCAAGCGATCGGTCATGGGTTGGTAGGGCGGATAGCAATGCCCGTGGAGGAATGGAGCAGAGGCGCGGCCGATTCGAGGGTTCCCGGCGGCCGGCACACGAAGGCCGGCGCTCCGGAATCGTGCTGCCAGCAATTCGGTTTCGTTCAGCAGCTTCCCAAGCGGCCACTTCGACCTTCTCAAGACGACCGGGAGTCTGCTCGCCCCCTCCAAATGCCCGAGGCGCCGCTAACGGAAGCTCAGGTTCTCCGAGAGCGAGATCGGCAGCGACAGGCTCCCCGCGCTCAGGGCCCCGTCGAGTTTCACGTGGGCGCGCTTGGTGCGTATCGCGTTGGCGACGGCCATTCCCACCTTCGCGAAGCTGATGTCGATGGGCATCTGCACCACCTGCGCCTGATTGCCCTCGAATACCTTCGGAAGCGCCGCGGTGGTGTTCCCGACGCGCACGCCCGCGATGCTGAAGGCGGCCGAGAACCCGTTGAGCGGAAGTGGGAAGGAGTTGTTGTTGGTGATCTTAATCGGAAACACGATCCTCGCGCCGCTCAACGACAGGTTCTGAATCGCAGGGGTCTGGAATTTGAAGTCGGGGATCTTCGGCACGTTGAAGGACGCCGCGTACGACAGCGGCAGCTTCACGACTCCAATCGGTGTCTTCACGCCGATCTCGCCGCTCGCCCGGTAGTTGGCCTTGTCCTTGGTCAGGAAGACCTGCACCGCCGGCATGATCTCCCTGAACTTGATGCGCGCTGGAAAGGCCAGGTCGGTGTTGGCCTTCTGTCGCACCGATAGGCCGTTGGGAGGCCGGCCGGAGACGACGTGGTGCCCCTCGACCTCGAGCGCGTAGGCCACCGACGCGAGGTTGAGGCCGACCGGATTCGGGTTCTTCAGGGTGTAGATCACGTTGAGCGTGGTGCCCTCGAGGTCGATGTCCTTCACCTGGACGCTCTTGAACTTGAGGCTGGGCTTTTGAAACGCGCAGCCGGTCGACCCGAACGCCACCACCAACGCCAGCCCGGCGAGCATTCCACGTGTCCGCATTTAGCTAACCTCCTTGGCCCGCGACCGTAGAACGCCCCCGGTGCTCTTTCAAGGCGCCTACCGGCTTTGCAGCGAGCCTTGGAACGAAGGGCCGCCAGTCCGATTCATCTCAAGCCCGGCCCTCGAGCCCTCGCCCGCTCGCCGTTTGGAAGCGCACGGTCCCGGCTGGTGCTTTCTCGCAAACCGCTTCCGCTCACCCTGAGCGTAGCCCCCGACGCGCGAGCGGCGGGAGCGGAGTCGAAGGGCCCCGACTTCGGCCTCGCAAGCTCGGCCTACGCTCAAGGCGAACGGGCGGGTGCGCCGAGCTCTGGGAGATTTCTCGACACCTCTTCAGGCGAGACATCAAGCGGTGGCGCACGATCTCCCTCACCTTGGCTCGCCGCCTCTCGGCTCACCCACGAGCGCGGTCTGGTTGAAGACCCGTCGAGAAATCCTTCTCAGAGTCGCTCGGGTGCCTCTTCTTCATGCGCGCACGGAGGCCGCCCGAGACGGCGGCGGTCCCCACCTCGCGATATGCCGCAGAAGGTTCTTCGGACACGGCGTGCCGCGCGAGGAGCTCCCTTCGGGCTAAGGGCGAAAGAAGAGGCGCAGCGGGCGGAACATCCGCGCGTTCCACGCCGCCTCATTGTGCTCGGCGCCCGGCTCGTGCCAGTGGAAGATGTCGATGTTCTCGGGCTGCAGCAGCGGGGCGTTCGGATCGTCGGGATAGGTGTCGATGCCCTTGGCCTCCAGCGCCGCCTTCATCCTCAGTGTGTCGCAGTAGTTGTCGCTGCCCTCCCTTCGCGCCTCCATCGAGCAGCCGTCCAGAGGCGGCCCTCCGCCACTGTCGAGGTAGAAGACCTGACCCCGCGTCGAAAGATCGGCCGCGCCGGCGTACAGGTCGGTCATCGTCGGATTGCCGAGCTCCGAGCCCCACCAGAAGGACGAGGACATGCCGCCGACGTACTTGAAGACTTCGGGGTGCTTTAAGCCTATGTAAAACGAGATGAGGCCGCCCAGGCTCGAGCCGAGGATGGCGGTGTGCTCTCGCTCGCGGCGGGTTCGGTAGCGCGCGTCGACGAGGGGCTTGAGCTCCTGGACGACGAACCGCGCGTACTTGTCGCCGTCACCGCCGAGCGCCTGGCCGTCAATGCTCTCCTTCACGTGCGTGTACTCGCCCATGCGGTTGGCGTTGTTGGGGATGCCCACGATCAGGTGCTCGCGAACCCTGCCCGCGCCCGTCTCCGCCTCGCTGACCGCATCGACGTCCCAGGTGCCGGGGGCGCTGTTGGGCTGGCCGGTGTCGAAGAGGTTATTGCCGTCGTGCATGTAGAGCACGGGGTAGCGGTCGGTCCCGAAGTCGTAGCCGCGGGGAAGGTAGAGGTAGACGTCGCGGGCGATGCCGAGGCTCTGCGAGACGACCTCGCGCACAGTCTCCAGGTGCCCCTGGGCGTCGCCCCCGCGCACGATTGAGATGCGCCCGTTCTCGTCGAAATCGAACCGGCGCGACAGCGGGTCGCTAAACCAGACGTCCTCGCCCGTCGAGTCCTTGGCGACGAGCTTGTAGCGCCAGCGGTCGTCCGCGGCGACGATCATCTTGAAGCTGCGGTGGAAGAAGTCGCCCGACTCGCGCTGAAGCTCCGCGGCCGCTCCGTCCCAGTTGTTGAAGTCGCCGGCGACGCGAACCGGCTCGCGCCTCCTGCCAGGATTGAAGTCCTCTTCGGGGCGAGCATCGTCTTCGCGGTCGTACTGCGCGCTTCTGACGTAGACGAAGACGACCCGCTCGGCGCCGACCAACGGAAAGCCCTCCCGAGACTCGGCCAAAGCCACGAAGGTGGCGACAGCGTCCCGCATGACGCTCTCCTCGGCCTCCGAGCGCAGGCATTCGACGAGGGCGTCGTAGTTCTCCAGGTCCGAGCCAAATGGGCTGACGAGGCCGCAGTGCTCGACAGGATCGATGCCGGCATCGGCTCGCTTCCCGCTGCCCGCATCTGGCGGCAGCCCCTGCTCTCCGCACGCGGCGAGGGTTGCCAGCACTGCGAGCGCACTCAAGAGCTGTCGCGAGCTCTGCCTGACCTCGGCCCGCACCCGGCTCGCCCCGAGCTTCGCACCGGGTCCTCGCCCGGATGCGGTCTCATGAACGAACAGCGGACTCGACGCTGAGCACGCGCAAGCAAGTGGAAGTCCCCTCTCCCGCGCTTGCGCGGGAAGAGGGGATTGAGGGGAGAGGGAAGACTGGCAGCAATCGGTCGATGAGAGGCCTCCTATCGACCCGACGCTCGTGCTCAACCTCGAGGACCATCGGTGGCTGTTCGTTTGGAGCGCAGCCTCGTGACGACCGAGGCAGGCAAGAGCGAGGTGCCCTCGACTTGCGCTTTGCGGGCTCGGCTTACGCTCGGGCTGGCCGGTTGTCGCTCGAAGGATTCGTCGATCCCTCTTCAGCCCGACACGCGGGATTTCCATGGGTCCTCCAAGTTCCGAAGTTGCCGAGAGGCCGCATTGTAGCGCCGAGCACGCGCAAGCTGTGGCCTCGGTCACCTTCGGCTTCCGACTCGCACCCGTTGTGCGCGCGATCACAAAGAGCGCGTGCGCAAGCGATTCAGGGATTTCTTCCCGCGGGACGGATGCCTGACACCGGTGTCGTGCTCGGCAGAGCCGAAGGTGGCCTCGCGCGGTCGGTCATCGGCGAGCAGCCTGCGAGATATCCGAAAGAAGTTGAGGGTTTTGCTGCTCCCGGCAACGGCGGGGCCTGTCGTGGCATGGCGGTTGCTCAAACAGTCCAGCGTTTAGCGGATGTGCGAAGCGCTCGGGGTGTCGAGAGCAGCGCTTCTCCAATCGCGGGTCGCTGCGCTGCGGCCGAATGCGCGCGGCGGCTCACAAGGTGGGTTGGGTGCCCAATGGGTGGGCGCCCACCGCTCGCTCCTCGGCCGGCCCCGAGGAGCGAGCGGTTGTTTTTTGCGCCCCTTCGCGCGAAGAAGACTCACACATGCGGTGTTGCCGCTGAACCTATCCGACTCGCTCCCGTTCGCAAGGCGTTGGCCGCCACCGCCCAGCTCGCTGCCGGATCCGCGATCGAAAGACCTCTCGAGCGCAGCGGTGCTCGCCTGCCTGCTTTCACACGACTCCGGGTCCCCGCCCTCAGGCTCTTCGGGTATCGATGAGCCGCAGGGGCGAGTCAGAGGAGCGTGTCCTTTCTCCGCACCGGCAAAGGAGGCGTCCTTCGCTGGGCGCTGGTGCTCGGCGCTCCAAATACGCCCGAAGCACTCCGCGGCGCCGAACGCCAGCCAAGATTTTCCGGCCTTCCGGCCGTAGCGCGGAAATCCTGACAGGCCTGTCGCGGCGAATGCATCGACCAACGGGTGCCAACGTCTCGGGTGGCGCAAACTCAGCCGCTTTACTTGAGGTTACGGCCGCTCAGCGCGGCCCTGCACAGGTGGCATGAGCGTTGCTTCGGCTAGGAAACGCTCACAGGGCACTGCAATCGGAGGCTCCCCATGAAACAGCTTCACCTGCTCACCTCGGTGGTCCTCGCCGGCTTCATCTTCCTGCCCGGCTGCATCTGCGTTCACGACGAGTGGGGCGACTGCAACGACGACTGCTATAGCTGCGACTACGACGGCGACTGCTGGACCGAGCCCGTCGACGCCGGCCACCCGCTCTACTGTTTCGATCATTCCGACTGCGCCGCGGGCTTCTACTGCAGCTTCGACGGGCGCTGTGTCCCCGGAACCCAGCCGGCCACCTGCACCCAGACCGCCGACTGTGCTCCGTCCGAGAGCTGCGTCGACGGCCGCTGTGTCCCGATGCGCTGCGATGTCGAGGGCAAGGCCTGTCCGCCGGACATGAGCTGCATCGCCGGCTCCTGTGTGAAGGGCTGCACCGCCGACTCGCAATGCCCGGCCGGCAAGCGCTGCTCGGACGGCAACTGCATCGACGCCTCCGCCCCTTGCCGCACCAGCGCCGACTGCACCCCGGGCGAGGACTGCGTCAACCAGACCTGCGGCAAGCTGTGCGCGGCCGACACCGACTGCCCGACCGGCTTCCTGTGCTCCGACCATCTGTGCGTGCGCGACCTGAGCTACTGCCTCTCGAACGGCGAGTGCCCCTTCCCCTCGACCTGCATCGAAGGCGTCTGCCAGATCGTCTGCGCCGAAGACACCGAGTGCCCTATCGGCAAGTACTGCGACAACAACCTCTGCGTGCCTCCCTGCACCGCCGACAGCCAGTGCGCCCAGGACAAGATCTGCCACTCGGGACGCTGCACGTCGCCGTGCACCGAAAGCGCCGACTGCGCCCAGGACGAGGTTTGCCAGGGCGCTGCCTGCATCCCCGCGTGCAGCGAGCAGAACCTCTGCGGCGACAACCAGCGCTGCATCGCCGGCGTCTGCCGCCGCGAGTGCCTGGCTGACTCCGAGTGCGCGGCCGACGAGTACTGCCAGAACAACGTCTGCGGGGCGCCCTGCGTCGCCGACACCGAGTGCGGCGAGGGCAACGTCTGCCGCAGCGGCCACTGCCGGCTCGCCTGCGAGGTCGACACCCAGTGCGCCAACGGCGAAGTCTGCGAAGCCAACGCTTGTGAGAAGGGCTGCCTGATCGACACCGAGTGCGGCTCCTCTGAGGTCTGCCGCGCGGGCCACTGCCTGCCAGGCTGCAGCTCGGACGAGCAATGCGGCGCGGGCAAGGTCTGCCGCGGCGGCGCCTGCGTCGTCGGCTGCTCGGCCGACAGCCAGTGCGAGCCCGGCCAGCTCTGCGTGGAGGGCGGCTGCGAGGTCGCCTGCGCGGGCGACGCCCAGTGCCCGACCGGCCAGATCTGCCAGAGCGGTCAGTGCGTCGTCGGCTGCATCGCCGACTCACAGTGCCAGCCCGGCGAGCTGTGCCAGAACGGCGGCTGCAAGCCCGGTTGCGTCAGCGACCTGCAGTGCCCGACCGGCAACCTGTGCGTCGGTGGCCAGTGCCAGCCCGGCTGCATCTCCGACACGCAGTGCGCCACCGGCGAAATCTGCAAGGCAGGCCAGTGCGCCCCCGGCTGCATCTCCGACGCGCAGTGCGGCGCCGGGATGATCTGCCGCGCGGGCGAGTGCAAGGTCGGCTGCACGAGCGACTCGCAGTGCACCGCTCCAGCCACCTGTCAAGACGGGCAGTGCAGGTAACGCTGGCTGACCCGGGCGCTTGAGGGTAACGATCCCCTACGCCAGCGCCGCTTCGAGGCCCTCTTCTCCCTGACCTGGGGAAGAGGGCCTCTTTTTTTCCCGGGCGCGCGCGCACACCTGTCGCCCGCTTCACCGCGTGGCGGCGTTAGAGTGCGAACGCATGCGAATCCTCAAGTCGAAGACTGCGCGAGTGCTGCTGACAGCCGGGGGCGGCTCTGCGGCGTTGGTCGCGCTCGGAGAGCTCTACGCGCTGGTGGGTGGCAGTTGAAGCCTTCTTTGTTGCCCGGCGGTCGCCGGGCTCTATGGAGCGCTTGTCGGGCTGCTGCTCGCAATGCAGGGAACTGCGTCGAAGCGACCCAGCGGCACTCGGCCGCCCGCGGACCAATAGCGAGAAGAGGTTCTCAAGCCGGTCCCCTCCTACCGCCCGCAAGAGAACCGATGGTACCCTCGACCCCTTCGCCAGCTCGCAAGGAGTCACCGCGTGGCCATGAATCCGCGGCCAGGCTCGCGCCCCAACGACAGCGGCCGTAACGACCCTCGCGACGACCTGCCCTCTGGTCCACGCCGGCAACTGCGCCCCGCGACCACTGCGGATGCCCCCGGGGCATCCACTTCCGACAAGACGCAGGCGACGGCGAGAATGGAGGACTTTGGCAACAAGACGGCGATTGGACCTGCGCCGTCCCGCGATGGTGCGCGGGCCGAGAAGCCGTCGGGCTCACTCCCCGACAAGACGATGATCGGCCCGGCGCCTGAACCGAGCGAGGCCCGACGAAAAACCGGCGCGCAACCCGAGCGCGAGCTCGTCGTTGTCCGCGGCCGGTCGACTCGCGAGGACCGTACGCCCGCAAGCTCGGCAGAGCCCCCTTCGGACCGCAGGCTGAAGCCCGACTCGACCCGCGTCGATAGCATCCCGGCCCGCGCCCCGGGTCTCGGTCTCGAGCCCCTGCCGGGCGAGCGTGACACGGCTCCGATCCCGAGCTTGGGAAGAGACCCGACCTCTGCACTCGGTGGGGATCGGCCCTCGCACGATCCGCTCCGCCCCCTGCCACAGCGTGGCCGTCCCGAGCCGAACGCCCCTCGGGAAAAGAGCGACTCGCGCCCACTGGACACACCAAGGCGAACCACCGGCCCCCAGTGGGCCCAGCGTCCAAGGTCGGACCCGGCCGAGATGCGTGACGCGATGCGTCGCCCCAGCCGCGAGGCCATCCCGGCGGCTGATCTCGGGCCGCGCAGCGCCGGCTTCCCCGAAGCGACCCGCCCGATGCCGGCCCCGAGCGACACCCCGCCCGGCCGGCCCGCCCGTCGCCCGAGCCGCGAGGCCATCCCGGTTGCGCCCGCTGC
>ENA-UOOR01002009-UOOR01002009.1-fermentation-metagenome-genome-assembly--contig:-NODE-2009-length-21971-cov-7.577751_pt1 | contig 21971 bp, 24 predicted proteins | sample MGYA00245780_ERZ724029 | MGnify/ENA primary metagenome ERZ724029 (study PRJEB28704, sample SAMN03018315) | fermentation metagenome | biome: anthropogenic terrestrial biome; feature: soil; material... | reverse complement strand
CCACCGCCATCCGCTTTTCTGCCGATTATGCGATGAGCCGGTCTCTCACGCTCCGCGCATTCTTCGATAAAACCATCCATGTGCCGTTGGTCTCCTCAACAGCATACCCCACAACTAACACAAGTGCAGGCTTGAGCCTTCGGTTTAATTTAAACCAGTAGAAGCAAAAAAAACCGCTTATAAAATCTCATCCGCAACTTTATTAAAATAGTCAATAGACTGCCTGATTTCCGGCAAGTTATTTTCCCAATTCGCTTCGTACTCAATAGTAAAATAACCGCTGAAGCCCTGACGTTTCAACTCCTCCATCATTCCTTTCACGTCCAACACTCCGGTCCCCCAAACCACATCTTCCAAAGCACCCTCCAGTCCTGCAGAAGCAATATCTTTGAAGTGCATGGCTATGAGCCTTCCTTTCAGTTGCCTCAACGCCGCTATCGGATCAACTCCCATTCTCCTGAAATGACCAACATCGGCGCTTGAACCCAATAACGGATCTCTTTGTCCAATGTACTTCATCAAAAGTTCAGGATTCCAATAGGAATTTTCATTCGGATGATTGTGGGTGGCTACCTTTATTTTATATTGTTTTGCCAGACTTTCCATTACCACCCAATCCTCACGAGCCGGTTCGGCGCTGATAAATTCCATTTCCATATTTTTGGCAAACGAGAAAACCTTTTCCCATTCATCGCGCGAAGATGTCCAAACACCGGAAGATACTATTTTCACACCTTTGGATGCGGCCAGCTTCTTCAATTGCTTTTGTTGTTCTGTTGTTAAGTCATAACCGAAAAGAGCATCACCAAATCCATCTCCCATCTTCTGTCCGGGATAGATCTCAATGTAATGCAACCCCGCCTCCCGGGTTTTCTCCAACGATTCCACTACGGAAAACAGGTGAAAGGTATAGGATTGCATGGAAAGCTTCCAGCCTTGCTTTTCCGCTTTAGTTTCCGTTTTGGACGAGGCAACGCAACCCGGCAGACAGCCGGCTAAAAGGAAAATTAGCAATTTGTTGATCTTCATACAATTTCTTTTATAACGATATAAACAGCAAAATCATTTAATAGTTACCGCAACAAATAATTTTCTTGATAATTCTTTATTGTCCATTACTTTTCAAGTCAATCAACCCCGCGTTTTCGCATTTCATGATGCGTCCGGGAAAAGTTTGGACAATGGAATAGTTATGGGTTGACATAATAACGGCAGTGCCCGTACCGGAAATCTGTTGCAGCAGGTCAACAATCTGGCTGCCTGTTTCGGGATCCAGGTTTCCTGTAGGTTCATCGGCAAGGATCAGCAGCGGCGAATTGAGCAACGCCCGGGCAATTACCACGCGCTGCTGTTCGCCGCCCGAGAGTTCGTGCGGCATTTTGTACGTTTTGTTTTGCATTCCCACCTGCGTCAGCACCTCAACAATACGGTCCTTGATAACTATTTTGTCTTTCCAACCCGTCGCCCGGAGCACAAACTCCAGGTTCTTTTCTACGGTACGGTCGATAAGCAGTTGGAAATCCTGGAAAACGATACCGATTTTTCTACGCAGGTAAGGGATCTGTTTTCTTTTCAGGTCCTGTAAGTGATAATCGAAGACGCGGGCATCGCCTGACTCAATCGGAATTTCGGCGTACATACTCTTGAGCAATGTACTTTTCCCAGACCCTACTTTACCGATAACGTACAAAAAATCGCCCCGGTTAACCTCCAGGTTCACATCACGCAAGATAATATTTTCGTCTCTGTTGAGCTGTACTCCGGTATATTTTATCAAAAACTCTTCACTCATTATTTAAAAAATTGAATAATAAACGGATATCTCCAGTATTCGCCGTTATTGGCTTTGACAGCAGCCAGAATAACAAAAACCAGGTAAAGGATACCTAGAACGACGAGCAACGGAATGCCGATAATGGTGACAGCTAATACTGCACTGTAAATGAGGTAGCTGATTGTGAAATTCAATATGTTTTTTCCGTGAATATCCACATTGGCATGGGTATCCTTATTGATTATCCACATGAGTACGGGCACCACAAACCCGGCTAACGGAATTAGCAAACCCAGCAGTTGGGAAACATGCATCAACATAAGATAAGTGTTTTCTTCCAGTCCGAAAAGAGGTTTACTGCCCAAAGAAGTTGTTTCATTCAATATCTTCGCCTTTTCGCGTTGGTATTCTTCTTCGGTGATGCTTCCTTTTTCACGAAGTTGGTCCAGGATTTTTAAATCTTCGTATTTCATGATCTTTTTTGTGTTATGTAATGTATTTAACCTTAACTCGTAGCTCTCAGCAACTTGTCAATCAAGGAAACCATTTCGTTGAATTCCTCTTCTTCAAACAACCGGGTAAGCATCACGATCTTACCCTCCCGGTCAATAATGATGTTGCGGGTTATTCCTGCATCTTTTTCGGCATACAACCCGAAGATTCCCGCATCCGGATCCATTCCGACGGGATAGGTAACACCGGTCGCGTCGCGCAACACCTGAATTTTTTCAGCCGGTTCCTCCCGGTCTATACCATACAACGCAAACTGGGGATTGGCTTTATGTTTTTGCCATATCTCTTTCTCAATGTATGGCATCTCTTTCCGGCAAACCCCGCACCAACTGGCGGTAAATTGCAACATCACCACTTTCCCGCGCAAATCAGATAGTTTAATCTTCTCGCCGTTGGGAAAGGTCATTTCAAAATCGGGAGCCGGATCACCCACTTTTACCAGGTATTGGCGGTCACGGGTATCCTGAACCTGCAAGGTGTCTTGTTTTTGCGCAAGCCCCACGTTCTTTTTTGCGGATGAACTGCAAGCGCCCCACACTAACGCGATTATCAAAACAAAAAGGAGATGTTTTACCATAATTAAATGTCATTATAGGACTGAGAGCAGAGAGCAAAGAATATCGACCAATTTTTTCTACTTTACAAAGATAGTTTTTTTTCCTGTTTTCGGATTTTTTTAAGTAAAAATAAAGCAATAAGCAACGCGGTCAGTGAGCCCAGGAAATCGGCCAGGAAATCGGCCAGTTCTGCACTTCGCGAACTGAAAAAGTACTTTTGCATCAGTTCAATAGCTGCTCCGTATATAACGGGCAAGACAAATCCCCAGAAAACCCAGCGGATTATCCCGGGACGGCCGTTGTGCAAGCGATAATAATCAAACAAAGAGACGGACGACAACACAAAAAACATTCCGAAATGTGCTACCTTGTCCCACGCCACAAGCTGAGGAAGTTGAGGAACATCTTCAGAACGAATCAAGCAGGTTACGGTAAAAATCAGAAATCCAACAAAAAAGGGAAGAAAGATATGACGGAGATAATTATTCATACAGGATCATCGTTTTGTAAAAAACGTCTCAAAGATAATTTAAAAACACGACTTCACGCCCCATTTTAAAAACATATAACTAAAACAATCCCTTAAATTCCTGAAAAATTCGTTTCTTTGTCAGGCAAATAAAAAAAAACAAAACGATTATTTCCGGATCTCTTTGAATATGAAAAAAATTTCTCTTCTTATATTAGTCGTATTGATAACGACAACTGTTCAATCCCAAACTACGCAAACCGATAAAAATAAACGGTATTTCGATATCAATAAAAGCATCGATATTTTCAATTCCGTAATCCGGGAATTGGACATGTTTTACGTGGATAGCGTAAAAGTGGACAGTTTGGTCAACGGAACCATCCGGACCATGCTCGCGCGGATGGACCCTTATACGGAGTACTACGCTGAAGAGAATATCGGTGATCTTCAATTCATGACAACAGGCGAGTATGGCGGCATAGGGTCGATCATCTCCTACAACAATAACCGGGTGATCATTAACGAACCTTACAAGGGTCTTCCGGCCGATAAAGCAGGCTTGAAAGCTGGCGATGCCATTCTGGAAATTGACGGGGCGGATATGGAAAAAGCATCGGTAAAAGAGGTCAGCGATAAACTAAAAGGAACTCCCGGAACAACGTTGAAACTAAAGGTTCAACGTCCCGGCGAAAACAAGTTCCGTGAAATTACTCTGGTCAGGGAAAAAATTGAAATCGATCCCATCACCTATTCTGCTCTGTTGGACGATAACGTGGGATATTTTCATTATTCCGGATTTACCAACGGCAGTTCAAGCCGGGTAAAGGAAACGATCCTGGACCTGAAGAAAAAAGGTGCCAAATCATTGGTTATCGACCTTCGCGGAAACGGTGGCGGTATTTTGGATGAAGCCGTCAATGTTGTCAACTTCTTTGTGCAGAAAGGTCTTGAGATCGTTTCTACACGTGGCAAGGTTAAGCAATGGGACAGATCCTATCGCACTCAAAACCAGCCTTTGGATACACTTATGCCAATTGTTGTGCTTATTGATACCGGTTCTGCTTCCGCATCCGAGATTGTTGCCGGATCACTTCAGGATTTGGACAGGGCAGTTATTATCGGCAATCGCTCTTTCGGAAAAGGGCTGGTGCAAACACCGCGGGACTTGCCTTACGGTGGAAACATCAAAATAACCACATCGAAGTATTACATCCCGAGCGGACGTTGTATCCAGGCCCTGGATTATTCGCACCGCAATCCCGACGGTTCTGTTGCGCGTGTTCCGGATAGTTTGACCCATGTTTTCAAAACCAAAAACGGACGTGAAGTTCGCGATGGAGGCGGCATAACACCCGATTACCTCATTCCGCAGGAAAAAGGCGGTACGATAGGTTACTATTTGCTCACCGAAAACATCATTTTCGATTACGTCACCGGTTGGGTAATAAAGCACCCCACCGTTGCTTCTCCTGCAAGTTTTCGTCTTTCTGACACTGATTACGAACAGTTTAAGCAATTTGTGAAAACCAAGGATTTCCAGTACGACCAGATGAGCAACCGTTCGTTACAATCGCTAAAAAACATCATGGAATTCGAGGGGTATTTTAATACCGCTTCGGAAGAATTCAAGGCCCTGGAAGAAAAGCTGCAACCCGATCTTGACCGTGACCTGGATCTTTTCAGGAAAGAGATCATCAAGATGATCGAGACGGAGATCGTTCAGCGATACTACTACAAGGAAGGTGTGCTGATGTATGAACTTCGGGATGATGCTGCGTTGAAAAAAGCCGAAGAGGTGTTAAAAAACAAACAGCTTTACGATTATACCCTTCAGCCGAAACCCGCAACTATCCCCCAATAACCCGCTTGTCCGTGCGTTTCATCGTCTCAGCCTTACTTCTGCTCCTTACCGTTTCGCTTTCGCAAGCTCAGGAGAAACGGATAAGGCTGCTTTTTGCCGGAGACGCTATGCAGCACCTACCGCAAATACACGCAGCACAAACTCAGAACGGATACAATTACGATTCCTGTTTTTATTTGCTGAAAGAGAAAATTTCGTCTGCAGATCTTGCTTGTGTAAATTTCGAAACCACACTGGCCGGAAAACCCTATTCGGGCTACCCACAATTCAGCGCTCCCGACGAGTTCGCTTTTGCTTTGAAAGAAGCCGGATTCGATCTTTTCTTCCTGGCTAACAACCACATAGCCGACAAGGGTCGCAGAGGGATTGAACGCACGCTCAGGGTGTTGGACTCCATCGGAATAAAACATACCGGAGTGTTCAGTTCGAAAAGCAGTCGCGGCTTGAAGTACCCGCTTATGATCATTAAAAACGGCATCCGAATCGCTTTCCTTAACTATACGTACGACACCAACGGACTTGCGGTTACCGGCCCCAATACCGTAAATGTTATCGATACCCTGCAAATCAAACGAGATCTTGGTCTTACGCAACTGTATAATCCCGATGTGGTCATTGCCAACATGCATTGGGGTGACGAGTACAGAACCTACCCCAACAAGGAACAGCGAGAACTGGCAGGTTACCTTTTCAGGAATGGTGTCAGGATCATAATCGGCAATCATCCGCACGTAGTCCAACCGCTGGTAAAAAACAACGTAAACGGCGAAATTGATGCTGTCGTTTATTATTCGCTCGGCAATTTCATTTCCAACCAGCAAAAAATAAACACCGATGGCGGTGCAATGGCTGAAATCGTTGTCAGTAAAGCGGACGATAACAGTCCGGTGAAGATTGAATCTTGCCACTATTCGTTGGTCTGGGTAAGAAAATACACCGAAAGCGGGAAATTAAAATACAGGATCATCCCCGTGCAGTCAAACAAAAAGAAAGTTATTCCGGAGCTGACCTCACCAGAATGGCAAAAAATGAATATCTTTGCAACCAATGCCGAACAACTTATCGGATCTTTTTAAGCTATGCCAACATTGGAGTTTGTTTTTCGTCTGCTGGCAGCGGTAGCTGCCGGCGGCGCTGTGGGACTTGAACGACAGATCAACAACAAAAGTGCGGGATTCCGTACCAATACCCTGGTGGCGGTAGGTGCCGCCATTTACGTATTGATCAACGTAAATTTAACAGAAAACGGAGGAGACCCTACCCGGATAATTGGCCAGATTGTCACGGGAATCGGTTTTCTGGGAGCCGGTGTGATCCTTCACAGGGGTATCAATGTTCAGGGTCTCACAACTGCTGCGACAATATGGTGTAGCGCCGCGTTAGGCTCTCTTGCCGGATTGGGGCTGTATGTCGAACTACTGATCTCCACCCTGTTGATCATCCTTGTCAACACAGCTTTCAAGAAAGCGGACAAATGGTTTATGGGGGAAAAGAAAAAGAAAGCCGAAAACAACGATCATTCGTTTGAATAAAATCAACGGATCGGCATCACCATGATTCCCGTGCACGATTTTTGCCCCTGGCAATACTCGCTTAACGTCTTTTCATCGATTACCACCTTTTTTTTTGCACTCGACGCGTGGATAAAAGTCAGTTTTCCGTCCTTTTTATAGGCAAATCCCGTATGTGTAGTGTCCAACCCCTTAATGGAGGTAGTAAAGGCAATCATTGCCATGTGTGGAATATCCGCTTCCTTTGAAGCAATTTTATCTTTAGGAAGGTAGTAAAATCCATTTCTTGCGTTTATTTTATTTTCCATGATCCTTATTCTTTCGAGCATTTCATCATCTGTTTTTAATGCACGGTAGGCAGAGCGATGCGAAGTCATAAAATCAATGATCTTCGTTTCCCTGATTCCACCCAACTGTTGGGCTGTTGCCGATAAAATTTTCTTTTCCACGTTGTCGTAAACCCAGTCGGAAGTGTAATGTAACCGGGAATCGAAACCATCAATAACACCGTTCCTATACCTGATTTGCTTCATTCGCGAAGTAAAATTATCAAACGACAAATCGTCCGATGCAGCTGCACTAGCAAGGGCAATCACTGTTTCCACAAAAGTTACACAATCGAACTCCCGCAAATTTATGACCACCCTTTCGGTATTGTTCTTATCCAGCGTGCCGGCAACATAAGGTGAATGGAGAAAAAATTCAGCTGTCTGTTGTAAAATCGAATCCGTTGATTTTGGCCGGTAAGGTTCGATAAATTTCGTGAACTTTTCGAAGATCACCTGATCCTGTCTTACACAATCGACAGGCTGAGAAAAAGCCGTGACGGCAATAAAACATCCCATTAGAAGAAAGCTTGCTTTGTGTTCCATCTTGTGTGAAGTTTTGCGACTTAAAAAGTTACCACTGGATAGGAGAAGTTCCTTTTGCCAGCAAATAAGCATTTGTTTTACTAAAGTGCTTGTTGCCAAAGAATCCCCGATGTGCAGACAACGGCGAAGGATGTGAAGACTTCAACACAAGGTGCCTGTTCGCATCAATGGCTGCTCCTTTTCTCTGTGCATAGGCACCCCAAAGAATAAAAACCAGGTTTTCACGTTCGCTGGCCAGGTGAAAAATTGCGGAATCGGTAAATTCTTCCCATCCCTTGTGTTGGTGTGATCCGGCCTGATGGGCACGGACAGTAAGCGTTGCATTCAACAAAAGAACCCCCTGCCGACTCCATCTTTCCAGGTTCCCCGATGTCGGAACGGGAATTCCTAAATCGTCACGGATCTCCTTATAAATATTGACCAGGGATGGAGGAATTTGCACTCCGTCGTTCACAGAAAAACACAACCCATTGGCCTGGCCGGGCTCATGGTACGGATCTTGTCCGACAATAACCACTTTCACCCGTTCAAAAGGACATTGGTCAAAAGCATTAAAAATCAGCTTTGCAGGCGGGTAAACAATACGGGAGGAATACTCCTGACGTACAAAGTCGGTCAGGGTTTTGAAATAGGGTTTTTCAAACTCATCGCTTAATCGTTGTTTCCAGCTCTCTTCAATTTTTACGGTCATGACGGTCGACTAAAGTTAGACCATTGCTCGCTACGGCACAGCTACGGCTCAAGTAAGCCCGGCTTCACTCGCACAGCTTAACGCAACGGTTGGTTTGGATAGGTAAAAGTACAAAAAAAAAGCAAAAACAGGAATTTTTCAATGCATGTTGACAAACAGGCTTTTATTCTATATCAGGAAAATGTCGTTCTCCGCTGCCTCTTTCCTCATTTCTTTTGACCATATGCTGGCCTGGATCTCTCCGATATGCGCTTTACGCAGGTAGTACATGCACAGACGTGACTGCCCTATTCCGCCACCTATGGAAAGGGGAAGTTCATCGTTGATCAATCTTTTGTGAAAAAACAACTTCAGTTTTTCCTCCTCGTTTTTAATTTTTAGCTGTTTCAGCAAAGCTTCCTTATCCACACGAATTCCCATGGATGACAGCTCCACTGCCCTTTCGAGCACAGAGTTCCAGACAAGCAGATCGCCGTTCAACCCCTCGAACCCTTCCTCGTTGAGCGTTGTCCAGTCGTCATAATCTGCCGAACGACCATCGTGCGGCTCTCCATTCGATAAATCTCCTCCGATACCAATAATAAAAACGGCTCCACACTCTTTCGCTATAGCGTCTTCTCGTTCCTTTGCCGCCAGGTCCGGAAATTTTTGCAACAGATCCTCGGATGAAATGAACGTTATTTCACGGGGGAGCTCAGGCGTTAACTGAGGAAAAGATTCGTGCACCAGGTATTCGGTGCGGAGCATGGCACTGTAAATCCGCTTTACTACATCTTTCAGGAAAGAGACGCTTCTGTTTCTTTCATCGATAACCATTTCCCAGTCCCACTGATCAACATAAAGGGAATGCAGGTTGTCCAATTCTTCATCAGCACGGATAGCATTCATGTCGGTATAAATACCATAACCCTTTTCTATTCCGTAATCGGCCAGGGTCATCCTTTTCCATTTGGCGAGTGAATGCACAATTTCTGCAACGGTATCGTTCATGTCCTTTATGGGAAAACTCACCGGCCGCTCTACCCCATTCAGGTCGTCGTTGATTCCGGTTCCCTTTTCTACAAAAAGCGGTGCGGTAACACGTCGTAAACGTAATTCCGATGCTAAGTTCTGCTGGAAAAAATCCTTGATTTTTTTAATTCCCAGCTCCGTCTGCCTAAGATTTAGCAGGGGCTTATATCCTTTTGGAACAATCAGGTTTGACATTTTTTGCGGTTTTGATGTAATTATCTATCTACAAAGATACATCAATTATCCAATTTGTAAAATATTTTCATCACAAATACCCATTTTGACATATTTCCAAATGAAATAAAATCAAAAACACATCAAACCTCTAATTTACCTATTATTTCGCTGACTGACTTCAGTTTATGCCTGCTTAAGTAATCGGTAATTCCATCGATCACTTTCATAGAGATCGCCGGGTCAATAAAGTTGTAGGTTCCGATTTGTACGGCCGTTGATCCGGCAAGCATAAATTCAATGGCATCGGCTGCACTTGAAATACCCCCTATCCCTATAATCGGAATTCTCACGGCATTGTACACTTGCCAGACCATTCTCAGTGCAATGGGTTTGATGCAAGGACCGGACAACCCTCCCGTTACTGTAGAGAGCCGGGGTTTTCTTGTTTCCGCATCGATAGCCATTCCCAGGAATGTATTGACCAACGATACAGAATCTGCGCCTTCATCTTCAACTGCTTTGGCTATGGCGGCTATATCGGTAACGTTGGGCGATAGTTTTACGATCAACGTCTTACGGTAAACATTTCGAACTGCTTTGGTCACGTTTGCAGCCGACTGGCACGTAGTGCCAAAAGCCATTCCACCCTCTTTGATGTTGGGACAGGAAATGTTCAGTTCAATGGCAGGAACCTTGTCCAAATCTTCCAATCTCTCGGAACATTTCACGTAATCTTCCAGGGTTGAACCCGATACATTAACAATAATGCGGGTATTATACTCCCTTATCCCGGGATAGATGCGTTCGATAAAATAGTCCACACCTTTATTTTGTAACCCGACGGAATTGAGCATTCCCGAAGGCGTTTCGGCCATTCTCGGATAGTCGTTGCCTTGTCTCGGCTCCAGGGTTGTTCCTTTGACAAAAATTGCCCCCAGCCGGTTCAAGTCGATGAAGTCGGCGTATTCCACCCCGTAACCGAAAGTCCCCGATGCTGTGGTTACAGGATTTTGCAACTCCAGTTTCCCGATATTTACTTTTAATCTGTCCATGTGAGTTCGTTGATGTTAAAAACGGGACCATCCGTGCAGGAGCAAAGATTTCCCCGGGTTGTTTTTTCGATACAGCACAGGCAAGCCCCGAAACCACATGCCATAAGATTTTCCAGGGATGCTTCACATCCGGTTTTGTTTGTGTTTGCATACCGGGCTACTGCCATCATCATAGGTTTGGGTCCGCAGGTATAAATAAAGTCGTACGAGTTGTTTCGAAGAACGGAATGGTCTGTTACGAATCCTTTTTCGCCCAACGATCCGTCTTCGGTAGTACAGTATACTGACCCCAGTCTCTCAAATTCACTTATTTGAAGGATGTCTCTTTGAGAGCGTCCTCCCAGAAGAAACTCGGCAGAAAATCCTTTTTCGTTGAGTTTTTTACCCAGAAAGAGCATGGGTGCAGTTCCCACTCCGCCACCAATAAGTAAGTACCTGCCTTTTTTGTGTGGAATAGAAAAGGAGTTGCCCAAGGGAAAAATCAGGTTCAATGTTTGTCCTGCTGTTATTTCACATATTTTCCGGGTCCCTTCACCCACACGCTGTACCAAAAGCCACATTTCATTTTTTCCCCTATCCACAAAGTTGATGGATATGGGCCTTCGAAGGAATACACTACCCGAATTACTTACTAAAACCTGGACAAACTGTCCCGGATGCATGTCGGGCAATGGTTCATTATCGGCCGGGGCAACCTTAATCAGGTTATTTTGATAATTCAGTGGCTCATTTGAGCGGACAGTGAAATCGAGTACTTTCATCGGTGAAAACTTTATTGGGTACAAATTTACGCTATAATTTTCAATTCTTACGCAGGCTTTCAAAAGAAAACCGGGCCTGCAAGGAGCAAACCTGGTTCTAAAAAGAGTTACGGTACGTTTTCAAAAAGTTTTTTTCCGGAATTCTATCCGACGGTTATTTTTCTTTTTGGGTATCGTCCACAAATATACCGTTCTGCCGTCAACCGATACCTGCTTATCGGGCTTCCAGTCGCCCATGTCAAAAGCATGAGAAACAACCCTGCTTCCCGGTTTCATTTCTTTCAGTATTTTCGGCATCAATTTCAGATTGACATCCGGTAGCAGATAAGTATCACTATACGCCCATCACCACATCCCAAATCGTAAACGACATCGTTCCTGTTCACTTTTGCCAGGTCAAGCATGGCATCTACCACCTCCACCGGAGCAGGAACGTAAGGAACGTCAAGATCTATCTGAGCATTTTACTGCATGAATACCAACGTGAATAACAAAACAGACAAACAATTGATCGATTTCATGTTGTGCAATTTTAATTGTTGGAAAATAAGGGGCTTATGCAATAAATCAACTGGTGCCGTTAATTGTTCAACCAATTAAGAATAAATAAGATAAAATTAATAATTTAAGCCTGTCAATCCTTCCTTGCTACAATCTTGTTTTTGAAAATAAAGTAAAAAATAAACCCGATGATTAAGAGTGCCGCCCCCAATAAAGCACCTTTGCCGGTATAAGACAGGCTCGAATAGAGTAAATACCCACAAAACGCAACAAACAAGAGCGGAATGAACGGATACAGTGGAACTTTAAACGGTCGCGGTACATCAGGCATCTTTACTCGCAACCAGCACAAACCTTATCTTCCTGCTGCCCGTCTTTAGCTCCGATGAGACATAAGCAACCTCATTCCATCCTCCAAAGGTCAACAAAACAAAAATAAGAGCCAGGCTAATCTTCTGAAAATCTGGTAACAACACAGAATCCCGGGAGACTGTTGCCGGGATATCGGGCTCCATAAAAAGACCTACCGCAATAATGATCAGTATCTTCGATCTGCTAATCCGTCGCCTCTATTTGCATTGTTTTCTTACATAACATCGGTCAGTTATCGCAAAAGTCAAAGATACGAATTTTTAAGAAAATGAAAACTTGCTGAAAAGGAGGAGGTTATTTTCCTGGCTGCGGCATGAAAGTCTCAAACGTGTTGTCGTTGTAATAAATAATTATTTGGCTGATTTTTTTATCACTGACTTTTTGCAGATTATTTACTTTATTATCAACCATTTGAACACTTTTTTCTAAGCCATTAACGTCGATTCCATCCGATTTTTCAACCCTTTCTCTTACTTGGTGTGCTGGAGACGGGGCCTGATGGAACAAATCATGCTCCAGGGGGATGGAATCCACATCAAATCCATCTTTATACATTTGTCCGGTGCCATTGATCAGCCATTCGGTATTGATGTACGGCATTCCCGATAAAATTTTGGTAACGACGTCGAGGCTTGGATTATTCCTCCCGTTTAAAATATGAGAAATATTGGCCCGATTGATCTGAAGTCTATCGGCAAATTTTGCCGGCGTCAGATTTTCATTCTCCATTATTTGTCTGATACGTTCTCTCATGATGTAAGGATATAAACAATGAATAAATATTCAGAATTCAAACTAAATACAAATGTATAAAATAATATATACAAACAGAAATTTTTGTGACGAACATTTGTGTATTACAAAAATATATCGCCTGTTTACAATTGTGTTTAAATCTTCGATAACAACGGTTAACAGCAAGGCGTCATATAAAAACATAAACTTTATAATATATACATATATTGTTCATATACAATATATTAAATAAATAAATATGCACTTATTTAACACTTTGATCGCATTTTCCAAGCAAAAACCCTCAATAAATTAATTAATAGATTTGATAAAATAGTATAATGCATTTATTACCAGACTAATAATTATAAAACTAAATCTATTAATGGTTTGTTAAATCAATTGATAAACAAATGTTATACTGAACTCGTTGTAAATTTTATTTAAGTATTTGTAGTTTATTATTGTATATAAACACGGGGATCAACATTTGTTATTTATTAAATTGTTTGTAAATATTCAACGGTTGATGTGAATTTATTTATGGACCTGCTATGGGTTTACGGCAATGGTCAGTGTCGCTCAAGTAAACGACGGATGCTTCAAGGAATTCTCCGGAACGTCACGAACAACAAAAAATACCTGACCTTTCTCCGGATCCAAGGGAAATAGTCGGTTCTCCTGCATTTTAAATGTCATCTGTACATTGATTGTTAACTGATTAACGCTAAAAAACAGTGCAGAAAAAAATGGTCAAATAAAAATTTTGGGACAAAAAAGAGAAAAACGAAGAAAAATGATTTAATTTGTGAAACTTTAAACGCATAAAAAGATGAAAAAAGGAATAATTTCAGTTTTATTACTTCTCACTGTTGTTGTGTTGGCGTCTGCACAAAACAAACCAAAAAACTTGTACAATTTCACCGTTACCGATATCGACGGTAAAAAGTTCGACTTGTCGCAGTTCAAGGGAAAAAAAGTGATGATCGTTAATGTCGCTTCAAAATGTGGTTTGACCCCGCAATACGAACTTCTCCAGGAACTGTACGACGAGTATAAGGACAAGGGATTGGTTATCGTTGGATTTCCGGCGAATAACTTCAAAGATCAGGAACCTGGGTCCAACCGGGAGATTAAAGAATTTTGTACCCGGAATTACGGCGTGACCTTTCCGATGATGGAAAAGATCAGTGTTGCCGGCAATAACCAGGCTCCTATTTACAGGTGGCTGACCAAGAAATCGGAAAACGGAAAGATCGATCAGGAAGTCACCTGGAACTTCCAGAAATTCCTGATCGACGAGAAAGGAAACTTAGTGGATGTGGTGATGCCTAAAGAAAGCCCCAAAAGCGAGGTTATTCTCAATTGGCTGGCTGGAGATTAATGCATTATTTTGTAAACCAATTCTTTAAGCAATTCTCCGGGCGAAGCAGAAAGGTTGTCAATCCCCTTGGATTTACCATCGAAAGTACGCAGGTGGGTGATGATCTCCATTACTTGGGTGGCATTGTAATTTCGTAAGCCGGTCATGTAATCGCGGGCGAAAAACGGTGATTTCAGGTTCAGTGTCGACATCACGTTTTTCTCGCTTTTTTGTGGCAACCAGAAGCACTCCAGCAGATTGCTGAAGTAATTGAACAAAACAGACAACGTTACAACGTTGGGATTGTCTTTCTGATTCTTACCGAAATAATCAACTATCGTTTGGGCTTTCAGGATATTTTTTTCGGCAATTGCTTTCAGCAACTCAAAGTTGTTGTAATCTTTACTGATACCCACATTTTTTTCAATAAGCTCCGAAGTAACTCTGTTGGAGCTTTCGGGTAGGGAAACTTCCAACTTTTGAAGTTGCTGAATAAGTTTACTGATGTCGTTTCCTACAAAATCGGTGATCATCTGAGCAGATTTTTCGTCGATCAGGATATTCTTCCCCGAAAAATAGTTTTTAATAAAAGCGGGAACCTGGTTTTCATACCACTTCTTCGACTCAAATACTACGCCTCCGTTCTTCTCGATATGCTTTATCACCGCTTTTCTTTTATCAACCGTTCCGTGTTTGTAATTGATAACCAGCACTGTGCTTTTCAACGGATTTTTAACATAAGAATCCAACAGTTCAAACTTGTTGAGCTCTTGTGCCTCCTTAACAACAATAAGCTGGTATTCAGCCATCATCGGAAAACGACGTGCTGCTGTAACGATGGTATTCACATCGGAATCCACTCCGTAAAACGTGAGCAGATTAAAATCTTTTTCTGCCTCTGTCAGCACTTCCTCCAATAACAGCTCTGTCAATTGATCTATAAAATAGGCTTCCTCTCCCATCAGCAAATAGACGGGAGCGAAGTTGCGGTTGGAAATCTCTTTTTTCAGTGAATCGAAAGTAACGTTGGCCATTTTTTCAGACTTTCAAACTTTTAAACACAAAGGCTTTACGCACACCATTACCAGTCAAACCGGAGGTGTTTTACCGTTGAGCCTCTGTTGATAAGCGTAGTGAGCGATTTTATACCAATCTTAACGTGTTCTTCCACGAAATTTTCGGTGATGATCCTATCACTTTTATCGGTTTTTACGCCCGTAGAAATCATGGGCTGATCCGAAATCAACAGCAAGGCTCCTGTGGGAATGTGATTAGCAAAACCACACGTGAACAAGGTTGCCGTCTCCATGTCCACAGCCATTACACGCAACTTACGCAGGTAATTTTTGAACTCATCGTCATACTCCCAAACGCGACGATTGGTAGTATATACCGTTCCGGTCCAGTAGTCACGTCCAAAATCCCGAATATTGGAAGAAACGGCACGCATAAGGCTAAATGCCGGTAACGAAGGCACTTCGGGGGGAAGATAATCGTTTGAGGTTCCTTCTCCGCGAATGGCTGCAATGGGTAAAATATAATCACCGAGCTGGTTTTGTGCTTTTATTCCGCCGCACTTACCCAGAAACAACACGGCAGTTGGAGAAATCGCGCTCAGTAAATCCATGATAGTTGCAGCATTAGCACTTCCCATGCCAAAATTAATGATGGTCACTCCGTTGGACGATGCACTGGGCATATTGGCATCCAGCCCCAGGATGGGAACATTGAAATGATGGGCAAAAATTTCAACGTATTTTTGAAAATTAGTCAACAGGATAAATTGAGTGAAATCTTCCAATGAACGCTTCGTATAACGTGGAAGCCAATTTTCAACAATCTCTTGCTTGGTTCTCATAATTGATTTACTTTTGTCTGATCACTTTCCCGATGAACAAAGATAACATATGTACACGTTAAATTTGCCAACTTTCGATACTAAAATCCGAAAAAAACCGGATGGCCTGGAAATCTTCGACCCGCTTCGCCGGAAATACGTATCCATGACACCCGAAGAGTGGGTGCGCCAGCATTTTGTACATTACCTGATTTCGGAGAAAGGGTATCCGGCCTCCTTAATGGCAAACGAAGCAATGATCAGGTTAAACTCGCTCACCAAACGATGCGACACTGTTGTGTATGACAACAACCTCCAGCCGGTAGTTATCTGCGAGTTCAAGAAACCCGACGTAAAAATTACCCAACAGGTTTTTGATCAAGTGATGAGGTACAATATCGTGTTGAAAGTGAAATACCTGATTGTATCCAACGGAATGTCGCACTATTGCTGCAGAATGAACTACGGGGAGATGAAGTTTGATTATCTGCGGGAGATCCCGGAGTACGGGGAACTATAGCACCTACCTCTTCATTACATAAAGCTGGAAGTTTTCGTAGCGTTTTACGACTACTTCGTCTCCCTTTTCTATGAATCCTTTCATCGAAACGGCATCGTAGTGCTGATCCCCAATCCTTACTTTTCCGGAGGGACGAAGCACTGTGGATGCGATTCCGACATGTCCGACCAGCGTCAGCGGTTCCATCGGCACAGAGACGTATCCTTCCTGGTCGGAAACCAACGCAACCCGGTTAAAAATTCCCGGTTTACCGATCCGGTTCGATAAATAGATAATAAAAGCCAAACCCATTCCTATCCCCGCAAACACGACCATTATCGCCCGGAACAATTGCCTGAGGGATAAACCGCTGAAGTCGAAATGAATATTACCGACCAAGGCGAGTACCAAAGCGGTGAAAACGAGAACAATACCCGAGATACCCGCCACTCCAAATCCCGGAATGACAAAAATCTCAAAGACGATCAAAATCAAACCCAGCACAAACAACAGTACCTCCCAATTTTGCGCGTAGCCGGTCAAGTAAAGCGGTGTGAAGTACAACAGGGCTGCCGTCACAGCAACCGCCGTCGGAAAACCGATTCCCGGCGTTTGCAATTCAAAATAGATGCCACCGATGATCAACATAATCAGAATAGCCTGCAAAACCCCGTTCATCAATAAACCCTTTATTTTGTCGTAGAACGTTGGATTGTACGTCTCCATATCGTAATCACTATAGCCCAGGTATTGAACGGCAATCTGGTTGATATTCTCCGCAATCCCGTCGCAGTAACGCAGTTCAACGGCCTGACTCGCAGTTAACGTCAGAATTTGAGTGGAATCGGCGAAGCCCGGAATCACAATCTTTTCGTCCACCATTGCCTCGGCTACTTTCGGATCACGTTTCCACTCCGTTAGGGTATCTCCGTTTTGAACAACCGTGTCTCTTCCGTGACTTTCTGCCGTTGCACGCATCATTCCACGCATATATGACTGGTACTTATCGGGAGCTTTGGAACCGTCCTGTCCACTGACAACGGTTGCCGCCCCAATGGAAGCCGCCGGTCTCATAAAAATACTGTCGCACGCTATGGAGATAAGTGCACCGGCAGAAGCAGCGTTGTTATCAATAAACACATAAACCGGAAGCTGAAAATTCAAAATGGCGGTACGCATGGAATCAGCTTCTGCAACAGAGCCACCGTAAGTATTCATGTGAAGAAGTATACAGTCGGCTTTTCTGTTCAGGGCCTGATGCATTCCGTTCTGCAAATATATCCAGGTATTGCTTCCTATGTTTTCCTGAATATTGATCTTATAAATCAGTGGCTTTGAATGCTGTCCGTATATCGCATGGACAAATAGAATGAAAAACAGAACAAAAATCTGCTTGATATTTCTCATCATTCAACAGGTTTATTTTTACAAAGATAGTTGTTTTTCGTTTCTACATCGTCCCTTTTAAAAAAAACTGATTATATTTGCTTTTTTAAATTTAAATCTGCTATGGTTAAAATCTTGGTCAGTTTAGGCTCAAACATATACTCAAAACAAAACATTGACAGGGCAAGAAGAATGCTCGCCTATTATTTCTCCGATGTTGTTTTTACTCCATCGATAATAACTACGGCAAACGATGAGAACTATTCTTTTCCGTTCCGGAATGTGCTGGCAATTTTTCACAGCGACTTACCCTCGGAAGAAATTGTCCAAAAGTTAAAAATGATAGAGTTTGCCATGGGACGTCAACCACGGGATAAAGATACCGGAAAAGTCATCATTGACATTGATCTGCTCCAATACGGCGACGAAATTCTTCGTCCGGATGACTACGAAAGAGCTTATGTGCAAGCATTATTGACCCGGCTAATCAGTTAATTCCAAAACTTTTAGAATTAGCCCCGGGTCACTCAGTTCAATCTCGAAACAGATTTCACCCCTTTCACCGCTTTCAGTTTTTTTATTAATTGCTCCAGCATAGATGTGCTGGCCAGCATTACGGTGATGTTTCCCTGAAACAATCCATCGTTGGAATCGATGGAGATGGAACGCATCTGTACGCCGTCTTCTTTGGAGATAATTGACATCAGGTTGGCTACGATATTAAGCTGATCATTTCCGATAATACGCAGTACCGATGTGTAGTTTGCCGCTCCCGATGTTTTACCCGACCAGCGGGCTTTCAAAATCCGGTAACCGAAGCGAGAAAAGAGGTCGTGTGAGTTGGGACAACTTATCCTGTGTATTTTTATGCCCTGCGAAGAGACAAATCCAAAAATCTCATCCCCGTAAATGGGATTGCAGCACTTTGCCAGCCGGTAATCAACCCCGGTGAGGTTTTGATCAATGATAAGCTCATCGGAGCTTTTTGCCTCTTGCGAATAGGGCTTAAGAACGAAACTGTCTGCACTCGTAGCATATAGAAAATCCCTGTGTTCTATGTCTTTATTTCCCAACTCCAAGTAACGGTCTATCACCCAGTTTATTTCCAGTTTTTCAGCGGCTATATCGATGTAGAAGTCCGTTACCGTTTTGTATTTCAATTTTTTAATCAGTTGCATCAACAGCGGATCATCCAGGTCTATCTTGCGGTTTTTCATCCGTCGCGACAACATCTCCTTGGCAATATCCACCTGTTTTCCTGCCTCTTCCTTGAGCAACTGACGGATCCGGGTTTTGGCTTTCGAAGTCACTACATAATTTAACCAATCTTGCTTAGGCGATTGATGCGACGACGTGTTTATCTCGACCTGATCTCCGCTTTTCAGCACCTGTTTTATGGGCACATTCTTTCCGTTCACCTTTCCAGACACGCAAGTGGCGCCTAATTTCGAATGTATGGCAAATGCAAAATCGAGTACAGATGCACCTTTGGGTAATTTGAACAGGTCGCCTTTTGGTGTGAAGACAAAGATCTCCTCATCATACAAATCGAGTTTAAAATCGCCCAACCTGTCCCTGATATCTACATCCTTGTTCTCCAGCGATTCCCGCAGCGATTTCAACCAATCGTCGAGTGTAGATTCTTCTTTCACTCCCTTATATTTCCAATGGGCGGCCAACCCCCGTTCGGCAATATCATCCATTCTTCGAGTCCTGATCTGAACTTCCACCCATTTCGATTCCGGTCCCATCACCGTGATGTGCAACGACTCGTATCCGTTGCTTTTGGGTATGGAAAGCCAGTCTTTCAACCTTTTCGGATTCGGCTGATACATATCGGTCACGATGGAGTAAACCTGCCAGCAATGTGCCTTTTCCATTTCCGAAGGAGAATCGAGAATGATGCGTATGGCAAAGAGGTCGTAAATGTTGTCAAACTCGATTTTTTGTTTTTTCAGTTTGCTGTTAATGGAATGAATGGATTTCGTGCGGCCTTTGATATCGTATTTCAGGTTTGTTTTATCCAGACGTTCTTTCAGCGGAAGAATAAACTCATCGATATACTTATCGCGTGAACGTTTGCTTTCATTGAGTTTCCGGGCGATAAAATCGTAGGTCTCCCTATCGGTATATTTCAGCGACAAGTCTTCCAGCTCCGATTTAATGGTATATAACCCTAACCGATGTGCCAATGGCGCATACAGGTAAGTGGATTCAACGGAAAGATCCAATCGCTTTTCCGGAGTCGATCCTTTTGCATCACGCATCGATTGTAACTGTTCTGCCAACAGTACGAAAACCACACGAATATCTTCGGCTATCGAAAGCAGTAGCTTGATATAATTCTCCGATTCAACACGTGATTTTTTTTCGGTCAGGTCGTTCACTTTCTTCAAACCCCGAAGAATAATGGCCACTTCCTCACCGAAATTCCGCCTTATTTCATCAATTGTAACGTGGCCTTTCATCACGGGCCTGAACATCAAAACCGCACAGACCACAGCTTGTTTCAATCCGATCTCGTCGACTAAAATCGCCGCTGTTTTCAGATCAAACAAAAGGTCGTGAAGCAAATTCTTTGGATTGTCATCAGCAGATCTTTGCAAAGAATCTTTCCAGATTTTTTTTAACAGGCCGGTTTTCTGTATACCCCATCTCTGCCGGAATAAATCGTAGAGCTTCCGGTGCAAAAAAAGGTAATCATCGGAAAGGATAGCAGGTACTGTTTTCATCTTTGTCAGTTCAAATCCGTTTCGCAACGTAAAATTACTATTTTTTAAAATAAATTGATGCTTTTATCCATAAACTTGCCGAAGAAGCCATTAAAAAAACCGGTTCTTTGCCCGGTTTCCATGACGCAATCTTTTTTCAATTAACGGTTTATTTATTACATTTGCATTTCTAAAAACAAGCAGATGAAAAACTTATTCATTCTCACCGTTCTGTTGATTTTCGGAATATTTGCAGGATGTCAAAACAAAAAAACCGACGATGGATTTGCACCCATTTTCGATGGGAAATCGTTGAACGGATGGAAGGGCGACTCCCTTTACTGGCGTGTAGAGAACGGTATCCTTACCGGAGAAATAACTCCCGAAACAATTTTATCTAGAAACTCTTTCCTTGTCTGGCAGAACGGAGCGCCCGAAAATTTTGAATTGAAATTGGAATACCGTATTAGCCAAGACGGGAACAGCGGCATCAACTACAGGAGTGAGGAGATTCCCGGTCTTCCTTATGCACTCCGGGGATATCAGTTCGATATCGACGGCAAAAACAACTATACCGGACAGAACTACGAAGAGCGGCGGAGAACAACACTCGCCTATCAAGGCCAAACGGTGGTGTTAAATCCTTTGCCTGACTCGTTATCCAAGCTTCCCGTTTCGGACTTGGTCAGGAGCAATTCCTGGACAGAAGCAGAAATAATTGAATTGGCCGATGTTGCCGAATTAAGGAGCCACATTAAAAATAACGATTGGAACTCTTGTCACCTTATCGTTAACGGCAACAATATGAAACACATCCTGAACGGCGTCTTAATGAGTGAGGTGACGGATAATGACCTGCTTCACGGTAGGAGACGAGGATTAATCGGCGTCCAGGTCCACGTAGGACCTCCCATGAAAGTGGAGTTCCGTAACATCCGGTTGAAAACCCTGTAAAAAATTGATGAAAGAAATGAAAAAACTATCACTTGGACTGTTGGCCCTTCTGCCGATCTTCGGATATGCACAAGAAAACGGAGAAACGTTATTGTTGAACGATGGATGGACATTCTCGCAAACCGGTAAGAACACCTGGTACGAAGCTCAGGTTCCGGGTTCGGTGCAGCACGACCTCATCCGTCACAAAGTGTTGTCCGATCCTTTTTACGGGACCAACGAAAAACTGATTCAATGGGTAGAAGACGAAAACTGGGATTTCAAAAAATCATTTACCGTTTCGGCCGAACAGATCCGGCATGACGACGCGGTTATCTTCTTCGAGGGATTAGACACGCAAGCCGATGTTTTCCTGAACGGC
>ENA-UOOR01002007-UOOR01002007.1-fermentation-metagenome-genome-assembly--contig:-NODE-2007-length-22016-cov-19.710259_pt1 | contig 22016 bp, 9 predicted proteins | sample MGYA00245780_ERZ724029 | MGnify/ENA primary metagenome ERZ724029 (study PRJEB28704, sample SAMN03018315) | fermentation metagenome | biome: anthropogenic terrestrial biome; feature: soil; material... | reverse complement strand
TGGCCGACATCATGGAGACCAACCCCGACAACTCGCCAGTATCGATCCCCCTGGAAGAACTTTTCCACATGCCATAAAGCATGCGAAGAGGGAGTTAAACAGGAAAAAATGAACCGATTGATCAACCTTATAGCTGTTTTTTTATGGGCCCTGACAAAAATTGTGGCACAGGACATGCTTGTAGCTGAGCTTCCAAATTTGAACCAGATCCCGACCAGTGAAATACGGTGTTTCTACCACGATTCGGAAGGATTCATGTGGTATGGAACCGAGGGGAGCGGATTATGCCGGGATGACGGATACATGGTGAAAGTATTTCGGGCCGACATCAACAGTCCCAAGCTCCTGGAAAGCAACAGCATCACCTGCATTACCGAGGATCAGGATCAAAAAATATGGTTTGGCACAAAACGGGGAGCCTACATCCTGGATAAAAACGACTATTCAATCATTCCCGTGCCCGACCAGGAGATCAGGAGCTGGGTGATACGGGCCATACGAGCCACGAGCGACGGCTCCATATGGATCGCTTTGGGAGGTTACGTCTACAGATACGATTCTTCGGGTGCGAGATTGGGCAAGTATGAGATGGAGTACCACAATGACTTGAAAGAGATCCGGAACATATACGAAGACGATCAGGGGACAGTTTGGATGATGCAATGGAGAGGCAGCCTGTTCCGGTATGAGGCCGAAAAAGATCAACTCATCCCCTACTCATCCTGGCCTTATGAAGACTTTCCCACCTCCATCGTAAAGGATGTCTCTTCTCCCTACTACTGGATTGGTACCTGGGGAAACGGTATTGTACGCTTCGATCCCCACGAAAAGGATTCCGCAAGAATGTTTGTGGCTCAACCCGCTTCTACCGTCGGCATCAATATCGCCGGGAAAAGGATTTATAATATTGTACAAGACAGCACACGCAATTACTTGTGGATCACCACCCTCGACAATGTACGAGCTTATGAAATAACGGCTAACGACACGTTACGTCCCGTTGATCTCACGACCACTCTCCCCAAACAGAGAAAAATAGCCGGTAACAACATCCTCTGCGATCGCTTGGGAAATATTTGGGTAGCCGATCTTTACCTGAACTCTGCCATTATCTCTTTTCTATCCAATAAGATCATAAAATATCCGGTGTGTGAGTTAGAAAAAGTATTGAATCTTCCTGTCAATCCCACTGCCATCTCCCGGGAAAACGATTATTTCTGGATAAAACAAAAATATGGGGGCTTGTTCGCGTATAACCCGCGGGATGGACATTCAATAGCCTACAAGAATCGCTGGCTATCCACTTTTTTCGAGGAAGCCCCTGACTCGGGTGGTGTGTACACGGTCATGAACGACTCCATCATCATGCATGCTTATCATGACGGGAAGCAAATACTGAGACCCGAGATTTATACGCTGCCGATGCAAGAGGAGGAGCGTATTCGCACCTTGCATCACGACCAAAACGGGAATTTATGGATAGGCACCACCTATCACCTATTAAGATACGACTTGACAAAAAAGCAGTTACACAGGGAATATGAAAACATCGGCATCATCAATAAGATCATCACTTCCGAAAGTGGCAATATTTTCCTCGTCACCGAATCCGAGGGATTCTGGAAACTATCGGACGGGAAAGTCGTTTACAAGTACAACACCGAAGAGAACTACCTCGATCTAACCGTCTCGCCCGACAATAACGTGTGGTTCTGCACCCAATCGGGAAACGTGTACTGCTACACGCCATCCACGAATCGCGTTGCGCGTAAAACACTGGAGTGTGGACTGAATGGCGACATCGTGTCGGAGATCGAATCGGACAACGAAGGGAATATCTGGATGCTCACCGCACGAAGACTCATCATATACAGTCCCAAAAAACAAACATACAACCTGATACATTCGCACAATCCATCTATTTCCTTCAATAATTTTTTGTCTCTAAGCAGGGGGACGGATGGGAAAATGTATGTTGCCGGGGTAGAAGGAATCGTTGCATTCAATCCCACCGAGCAGCTGAGTGAAAACACGGCCAAAAGCCTTATCCCCATCAGCTGGACATTCATTAAAGTCAACGACAGCCTCCGGTTGTTAAGTGGGAAGAGCAACAAGATAACCCTAAAACCCGATGAGCGGAACGTGGAGCTATTTTTCTCGACGTTTGACCCCCTCAACACGAGCAGGATACGGTATGCTTTCCGGTACAAAAACGCGGGAGAGAACTGGAACCAACTCCCCGTCCAGCAAAACAGCATCTTTCTGGCCGGGTTGTCAAAAGGAAAGCATGAAATCGAAGTAATAGCCACGGACGAAAATGGCATATGGAGCGAAAGTGCCGCCTCCTTTTTTATCCAACGCCTCCCGGCGTGGTATGAAACCAGGCTCGCGAACACCGTCTACGTGATCCTGTTGATCACGGCAACGGTTTTCTCCATTGAAAAGTACCTCCGGTATCGCCACGAGAAACACCGTAAACAGCTAGAAGAGCAAGTCACACAAATGAAATACCGCTTTTTCACCAATATCAGTCACGAGTTGCGCACCCCGCTGACCTTGATCATTACCCCTCTCGACAGCATCATCCGGAACATCACCGATCCAAAGCTCAAACAACAGCTCGAGTCCATCGGACGGAATGCGCAAAACCTGTTGGGGCTATTCAACCAGCTTCTCAATTTCAGAAAGATCGAGATGGGAGGAGAAGCGGTACACTTATCCCAGGGGGATATGATCGACTTCGTCTTTTTAACCTACCAGGACTTCCGGTTGATCGCGGAAGAGAAAAAAATCAATTTCGAGTTTCATTCCCAACTGGACTCACTTTTTCTCTACTTTGACGCGAAAAAGATAAAAAAGGTGCTGAACAACCTGCTTTCAAACGCGTTCAAGTTCACGAGTGAAAACGGCTTCATCACCCTCTCCGTGAGAAAGGAAAAACGCAAGGGCCGGGATCACGTGGTGATCAGCGTGAAAGATACCGGCAAAGGCATCCCGTCGCGAGAACTTCCAAAAGTTTTCGAACGTTTTTATCAAGCCGATAATCAGGATGGAAACAGCATCGGAAGCGGCATTGGACTGCACTTGGCAAAAGAGTACGTGGAGATGCATAAAGGGCATGTTACGGTTCAGAGCGAGATCAATAAAGGTTCAACCTTCTCGGTCTCTATCCCCACGGACCTGCAGCCCTCGGTGGAGCATATCCACGCGTGCGAGGAGAAAAGCAGTGACGTTTCTTTCAGTGTCCCGTCGGACCTGTCGAGAAAGATACTGGTGGTGGAAGACAACACCGAGTTCCGCGCCTATTTAAAGAACGAGTTGTCCCAATATTACACCGTTTTTGAGGCGGTCGACGGGCTCAAAGGAGAAATGGAGGCGATCGACAAAGAGCCGGATCTGATCATCACCGATCTAATGATGCCGGGAATAAACGGCATCGAACTCTGTAAACGGATCAAGAACAACATCGAGATCTCACATATCCCGGTCATCTTGCTTACCGCGAACAATGACATCGAGTACGAGAAACAAGGATACAAGGAGGGGGCCGACGCGTATATCTCGAAGCCGTTCCTTTGGGATATCCTCTTGTCGCGCATGGAGAATTTGATGAATCAAGTCCTGCAGCGCAAGCAGGCATTTGGCGAGAAAGCGAAAATTATTCCGGAAAAACTCACCATCTCGAGGGCGGATGAACAATTCTTAACGGAAGCAATCGCCCTGATCGAGAAGAACCTGGACAACTCAGAATACTCGGTAGAGAAGTTCAGCCGGGACATGTGCATGAGCCGAACCAACCTCTATCGAAAAATAAACTCCATAACGGGCATGACCCCCTCGGAATTCACGCGCCATATACGGCTGAAGAAATCGGCCGAATTAATTGAAGAAGGCCTCTACCCCATCGTGGAAATTGCCGAGAAAGTCGGCTTTAACACGCACAGCTATTTCTCCAAATCATTCAAGGAGATGTTCGGAATCTCCCCAAGCGAGTACCTGAAGAAAGCGTGATGACCAAATCCATGAATCCCGTGATCAAGTGACTCGCCAATGTACAACCACACCTTATACCGGACACACCATTAACACACAACCATTTAACAGGGATCCAAAGTGTTAATGCAACATTAGTCACATTGTTTGCAACATTAGAAACAGCCAAATCGCGGGCTATCCCCCTATATTTGTAACGTATATTAAATTTTATCAAAAAAACGATACCGTTTGATTTGACGTGCGCGGGGCTGCCTGCACGTTACAAGAGCGTGCTTTCACGAAAGAGGGAGACCACCCGATCATGATACCGAGGAGGAAGAGATAGAAATACCAAACAACGATCTAATCTCAATAACAATAAAAAACCGATTGATTTTTTAATTATTTGTCTACATAAATAAGAAAAAGAGATGAAAACAAACCATGTGGCAGCTACTATTGCTATACTACTATTATTCCCGGGGTGTAGCAGTGAAATCAAAGAGTCTGATTACAATTTCACAGGAGAATCAGGCATGAAGGTGACCTTTAGCGCGGTGATCGAGAATCCGGAGAACACGGTTCTTACAAGGGCCACGGCAACATCTTGGGAAAAGGGCGACTTGATTGGCATCACTTGTGGGGATAAACAAATCAACGTACCGTATGAATATACCGGCGGAAGCGGCAACTACTTTAAAGCGATTGACCGCACCAAGGAGATATGGCTAATGGGTACCGAAGAGTATAACGTGAGCGCGTATCATCCGTATAGCGGCGAGAGCGGATCGACACCTGAAAAAATCGCCATTGAAACCACCTCCGAGAATCAAGACACGGAAGAAAAGCGGCAGCAACTGGATTACTTGTATGCCACCGCGGTTGCCAATCGCGATAACCCGGACGTACAACTGGCATTTAAACACGTGATGAGCCGTATCATGCTGACCTTTAAGGCGGGGGAAGAGATTGAAAGCCTCTCTGATATAGACTGCTACATCACAGGAGCAAAACTGTTGGGCACCTTTGACCCAAACACGGGAGAGACCACGGTTAACGAGGAAGCCGAGATTGAAAGTGTAAATCAGGTATTAACGGCTTCGAATAACCATACCATGGTCGCTTTCCTCTTGCCACAAATAATCTCAAGCCGCGGGGTATTAATTGAAGCCGGCATGAACGGCATCTATTACAAAGTAGAACTTCCTACCGCGGACTTGCCGGAATTAAAGTCGGGATATTCCTATAACTACACCATTGTCGCCGATAAATACAACGACAATCCTGTAAAACTGACGATTACAGACACGGAGATCATACCTTGGGTGAATAACGACGGGGGCACCTACAATCCCGATCCCAGTCTGGCCGGGACTGAAGGCGACATCATACCTTCCGACTGGGAGAACATGGAAAATGAAGACATCGTTCCCGTCGAAAAGAGGTAATCATTCATACGCGATACAACTATTCCAACCAATTAAATTCAAGAGTTATGAAATTTTCATACAATATATCTACCGCTTTATTTGCTTGTACACTGGTCATGCTTTCCTGCCAGCAAGAAGAGAGTCTATTGATAGACGAGAACCATGATTCAATGATCCGGCTGGAACTGGATGTTACATCCGCCGACTATACCGGTACGCGCGCGACGAACAATGCCTATAAAACCACCTTTGCCGATGGGGATGCCGTGGGAGTTTTCGCGGTGAGAAACGGCCAGATCGTGGAGAACATAAACAACCGTAAATTTATTTACAATGAAGGGGTATGGGACGTGGAAGGAGAGGTCATTGAATACAAGGGCACCGAGTTCAGGAGAATGCAGTTCTATGCCTACTACCCGTATCAAGAAGAGATCGCGATCGATCCTACCGCGGAGGAACCATTCGATGCCATCATCAAAGGGTGGAAAATTGACGCGGACTTGAGTGGCGCGAACTACACGAGAAACGACTTGATGACAAGCGAGGGGGAGGCCGAAGGGCAACGATTACAAGGAAAGGTGAAGTTTGTCATGCAACATCGCATGGGACTAGTCGTCATTGCCATGCCGCGGCTGGTATACACCTTCACCAATCTCGGAATAGCAGACTACACCTTACCGGTAACGATAGGAGGTTTAAGCATTACCGCGAACGGGGAGACCTCGTCCGATGTGAAACCGTACCACGATACAGCCACTGACACCTACATGATACTGGTAAAACCAGACGTCGAGTTCACCATTGCCGGCACCTATACCGGGGCCAAGGAGATGGAGTATACTGCGGCAGGCACTCTTGCCAGAGGCGCGTCCAGAAAATACTCGATCAAGGATGAGACTACAATCACCCACACACTGGCGATTGGCGACTACTATTGTGCCAGCGGAAAGATCGTGAGCAAAGATGCACCCGAAGTTCCGGAAGACTGCATTGGCATCGTGTGCTACGCGGGCAACCCTCAACCGTCGGTTACACACCCCGATCTGCACACGGAAACGAACGACGCGCTGCGTCGCGACTACCCGGACTGCAACCATGGCTTGGTTATCGCTTTAAACAACTCCATTGTGGACGGCATCGAAAGAAATAAGTTCGCGAACGGAAAGTCGTTCTTTGGCACTTGGTTCATGACCGACGAAGAGTGGCAAGACAAGTTCGTTAAAAACGTGTGGCAGTTCGATAAAGGAGAGAAGAACCCCGGTTTCTTAGGGTATAACGGTACCGCCCTAATGGAGATGAGCTTTAAATCCGGGGCAACGGAGGGATGCAACAATGGGTGGGCTTACACCGAGCATTATCGCGCAACAGTACCCGTAGGACCGGCCGCATCGGAATGGTATATCCCGTGCGTGTACGACATGGATGAAGTCACCAAATCAATCAACACAATCAATCCGCAGTTAAAGCTTGCCGGTGGACAGGAGCTCGAGTCGAATGACGGGTCTTCAGTAGGTGGAATTTTCTACTGGACCAGCAACGAGCGCAATAATGAACGTGTATGGACCCACAAGATCAACGGGGGATCCGAGCATGGGATGCGAGAGAGGGGCTCTCTATCCGGGTATTTCCGCATGATGCTCGCGTTTTAACGAATCGATTGACACACATTACATAACGGCGAATCATTTCGTACCGTATATACTTACATGATCTATGAATAAGAAAAACTATCCAAAAAGGTTCAAGTTACCCGTTTCCTTGTTTTTCTCCATACTGGCTTTGGGAGTGATCTTAAATTGCCAATTGGCGATTGCTTCGGTCAATACTACCCAACAATCAACGCCTATAGAGGGAGTGGTCACGGACAACAAGGGCGAGACACTTATCGGGGTAAACGTCGTTGCCGAAGGTACCACCATTGGCACGATCACCGGGATTGACGGCGTGTTTAGAATCAACGTGCGCCCGGGCACCAGGCTGGTGTTCTCGTATATTGGTTTTGAAACACTGGTGGTAGAAGCAAGAGAAAACATGCAAGTGATCATGGAGGAAAGCTCCACCATGATCCAGGAGGTTGAAGTGGTGGCGTACGGTGCACAAAAGAAGGTGACGGTCACCGGGGCTATTTCCAGCGTGAAAGAAGAGGAGCTCACGCGTACCCCTATCAGCACCGTAGCCAACGTGCTGGCAGGACAGTTAACGGGGTTAACCTCCATACAGTACTCCGGGGAACCGGGTGCAGATGCGGCGCAAATATTTGTGCGGGGTAAAGCCACGTGGGAAAACGCCTCTCCCTTGATCCAGATAGATGGCGTGGAGCGCAGCATGAACGAGATCGACCCGAACGAGATCGAGAGCATCACCGTCCTGAAAGACGCGTCGGCAACGGCAGTATTTGGGGTACGCGGTGCAAACGGTGTGGTTTTGATAACCACCAAACGAGGCAGAGAGGGGAAGGCAAGGATCTCATTTAGCTCGTCTGCCTCGGCACTGGTCCCGACCAAGATGGTGGACCAGGTCAGTTCATACGACTATGCCGTGTTTCACAATCAAATGAATAAAAACGACGGGACCGAACCGTTATTTGACGAGGTGGTTCTTCAAAAGTTTCGCGACAACTCCGATCCCATTCGCTTTCCAAACACGATATGGCCCAACTATATTCTGAAAAGTGCCACCTTACAAAGTCAGCACAATTTAAACATTACCGGGGGGACGGACAAGGTCCGCTATTTTATCTCCGCGGGCGCATACACGCAAGGCGGGCTATTTAACGAGTTTAATTTGCCCTACAAGCTGAGCTACCAGTATCGCCGCTTCAACTACCGGAGCAACTTGGATATCGATGTCACCAAGCTCACCACGCTATCTTTCAACGTGAGCGGGAACGTGAACAATTCGGATAAACCTCGTACCAGCCAGGGAGCTTCGGGAATGATTAAAAGTATGTATTACGCAACTCCCTTCTCTAGCCCGGGTATCGTTGACGGGAAGCTAGTACACACGGCAACCGATTACCATGACGTGACATTACCATTCACCGGAGGAACCGGGATGGCCTATTATGGAAACGGATTCTCTCAAACAAGCAACAATGCCCTGAACGCGGACCTGATTCTGGATCAAGACCTTGAGTTTATCACCAAAGGACTCTCCTTGAGACTCAAGGGGTCATACAACAGCTCTTTTATCGTATATAAAGATGGCGTGGGTGGCTCTGTCGCGACCTACACGCCCGTATTGCAGGAGGATGGATCTATCCTGTATCGCAAATATGGTGAAAACTCAGACGTAAGGTATTCATTCTCCTCGGGCAAGGCACGCGACTGGTACACGGAGGCAAGCCTTAATTACGCCCGTTCGTTTGGCGATCATTCTTTTAGCGGGCTATTGCTTTATAACCAATCCAAAGAGTACTACCCCAGAGAATACTCCGATATTCCTCGCGGATATGTCGGTTTGGTTGGACGTCTCACATATGATTGGAGAAACCGCTACCTGGCAGAATTTAACATGGGATACAACGGTTCGGAAAACTTCGCGCCCGACAAGCGCTTCGGTGCTTTCCCCGCGGGTTCAATCGGCTGGATAATGAGTGAAGAGCGCTTCTTTAGCCCGTTGAAGTCGGTGATTAACTTCCTGAAACTGAGGGCCAGCTTCGGTTTGGTTGGGAATGACAAGATCGGTGGAAGCCGATTCATGTACACAAGCGACCCCTACGCGGTAAACCTGAGCAGTTTACCGAATCGAAACGATGGCTGGGGCTATTCATTTGGCATCGAGAATGGCACGGTCAGCCTGGGCGCACGCGAGTTAGCCAAGAACAACCCCGACGTGACCTGGGAAAAAGCATTCAAACAAAATTACGGTTTTGACCTCTATCTCTTGAAAGAGCGGTTGAGCACCACGGTGGAGTACTTCAAGGAGCACCGTACCAATATCCTATTGCAGGATGGCACTGCTCCCAGCATGTTGGGATTCAGTACTCCCTATTCGAACCTGGGGATCGTCGATAGCTGGGGATGGGAGCTTTCCTTAAAGTACAACGATCACATCGATCGTAAATTCCATTACTGGGGGGGAGTGAACCTCTCTTATAACCAGAACGAGATTATCGAACGGAAGGAAGCCCCCCAAAATAACCCGTATCAATACCAGAAAGGGCACCGTATCGGTGCGCGATCACAATACGTGTTCTGGCGTTTCTACGACGAGAACGCACCCGAGTTATACGAGAAAACATTTAACCGACCGTTCCCGACCCATCCCAACGTATTGGAAGATGGGGATGCCGTCTATGTTGACCTCGACGGGAACCGGGTGATCGATGCAAACGATGCCAGCCGCGATTACGGCTACACGGATGACCCACAGTACATGATCGGGGTTAACTGTGGATTTAGCTGGAAGAACCTGGAAGTAAGTACACAGTGGACGGGCGCGTGGAACGTGTCACGCATGATCTCGGACGTGTTCAGGCAACCATTTTATTCAACGGCAAGCACCACCCAGGGAGGGTTGCTGGCTTATCACCTGCACAACACCTGGACTCCGGAAAACCCGTCACAAAACGCGGAGTACCCCCGTGCAACCTGGGCCAATTCCACAAATAACTATGCAACCTCCACGCTATACGAGAAAAATGCAAAATACTTGCGTTTAAAAACCGTGCAGGTTGCATACAATTTCAACTTTCCTCGAATGGAAAAGATCGGTCTCTCCACGTTTCAAGTAGCCCTTAGCGGATATAATCTATGGACGATCACCCCTTATATATGGGGAGACCCGGAGACAAGAGCCAGCAACGCTCCCTCATACCCATTATCGAAAACGTATTCTTTGAGTCTGAAATTAGGATTTTAATATAAAAACGAATGATGAAATCACAAACACATAAATGGCTGTTAATCTGTGGAATACTCCTGGGTATTTTATCAACATCCTGTACGGAGGAGTTGAAATTTGGCAATGATTTTCTGGAAAAAGCCCCGGGAGGAACCGCTACAATAGATACCGTGTTCAGTAATGCCGAATACACACGCCAGTTCCTGAACACTATTTATGGCCGGCAATATTACGGGTTGCCATACAAGGACGACGTCAACCTGCCTGTCTCCAGCAGCCCTTACGTGGGGAAGGTAGACGCGTTAACCGACTGCTGGCAAATTCACTGGGCCGACTGTGCCATCTACCGGCGTTATTACACGGGGGCGCACACTGCCAATTACAACCGGAGGGACGATAAATTCTGCTACAACGACGAAAAAGTGTGGGAAGTGGTCCGTTGGTGCTGGTTATTAATGGAGAACATCGAGCGGGTACCGGACATGGATGAAGCGGAAAAGAACCGATTGGTTGCGGAAGCCAAATGTTTGATCGCAGCCCGCTATTTCGACATGTTCCGCCATTATGGAGGACTGTCTCTTATTCACGCCTCCTTCTCGGGTACCGAAGAGAGCTACGATCTGCCCCGGGCAACCGTGGAAGAGACCGTCTCCTTCATGATCAGGCTGTTGGATGAGGCCATTGACTCGGGAGCCCTTGTTTGGGCTTTTGACAACAGCGCGGACGCGACGATCAAGACCGGACGCTGGACCAAAGCCGGCGCCATGGCGTTAAAAGCCAAAATATGGCAGTTCGCGGCATCCCCGCTATTCAATGACGCGCAGGGCTATGCAGGAGGATCCTCTGAAGCCGAAAGAGAACACCTGGTATGGTACGGCGGTTACAAGCCCGAGATATGGAGCAACTGCCTGAAAGCATGTGAAGACTTTTTCAAGGAGTTGAACGCGCGTGGTTTCTACGAACTGAACCAAGCAACTTCCGATGAACCGGAAGCATACCGGCAAGCATACCGGATGGGATACATCTACCAGGGAAGTCGCGAGATTCTCCACTCCGTGCGTGTACAAATGGGGGACGCCTATAACTCGGGCACCTACCTCTGGCATTCATGGAGTGATATTGGCCGAAACTCCTATACCCCCACCCAGGAATACGTGGAGATGTTCCCATGGTCAGATGGGCGCCCGTTTAACTGGGAGGAGACGAAATCCGAAGGGAAACTCGACGAAATGTTCATCAAGGGAGAGTTCATACCGGGACAGCAATATTTACAGAACCTTCAATTAACCCGTGACCCCAGGTTATACGAAACCGTACGGGTAAACGGACAACCGAAAATACTTGACTGGACAACCGGACAGATGAGCGGGAACCCCTTTGAATTGTGGGTGGGTGGATACGATGCGTTGTCGAACTCCAAGAACGAGACCGGTAATTACGCGACCGGCTACGATAACATGAAATACTACATCGGTACGGAATATCAACGTAAATTCACGCAGTGGGTCTCTATCCGCCTGTCGGACATTTATTTAACATATGCAGAAGCGCTGCTGCAAGCAAGAAATGATTTCCAGGGAGCAATCAATCAAATCGACCTGGTGCGCGCACGCGTGGGATTGAACGGGTTGATAGAAAGCAACCCCGGGAAAAACCTGCTCGCCGATAAAAACGCGTTGCTGGAAGAGCTTCTCCGGGAGCGAGCCTGTGAGCTGGGAATGGAAGATGCCCGCTATTTCGACTTGATCCGCTACAAGCGTGCCGACCTTTTCGAGAAGCAGTTACACGGGTTGCTCATCTGGCGTTTGGATGAAAACGGCAATCGGGTTGAAAGGAAATGGTTTGAAGGCGATCAAAGCTCTGGAGCACTGCAGCCCACTCAGTTCGAGTATGAAAAATTCGAGTTGAAAAACATCCGTCGTTACTGGTGGAAATACGGGTTTGATCCCAAGTGGTACCTCTCTCCATTTCCACAAACTGAAATTAACAAAGAGTATGGATTAATTCAGAACCCAAGATGGTGATAAAGGAACAGGTGATGAATAAACGATATTTGAATACTGATTTTATGAAAAATAATAGAATCCTGATACTGGCTTTGTTACTCTGTGCACGTCTTCTCGTTGTTGCTCAAAATACCGGAACCGAATTTACCGGCATAGTTGTTGACAGACAAGGGAACCCCGTTTACGGCGCATCCGTAAATGTAGCGGGGCTACCGGCTACCAGAGTGGAAACAGATGAGAACGGTCAATTCGAGATCAGTGCAAGCAAAGGCCAAGTAATAGAGATTGTTTCCGTCGATAACGGGACGACCCGGCTAACGGTTGATGAGGACAGAACGAAGACCATTGTAATGAACCACGCGGCTCAAACGATCGATACAGGTGCGGATAAAGTCCTCACCCGAAGCGAGTCCACCTCCTCGGTAGCAACTGTCTACAGCGAGGAGTTTAACCGGCGTTCCTCAAAGAACATCTCCAACTCCCTGTTTGGCAAGGGGCTGGGATTGATTTCATTACAGAACTCGGGCAATTATGCGGCCATGGAACCTACATTTTACGTGCGTGGCTTACAAAGTTTATCGAGCAGCGCTCCTTTAGTCCTGGTAGACGGGATAGAACGCGACATAAGCCAGATCAGCACCGAAGAGGTGGAGTCGATTTCCATTTTAAAAGACGCGGCCGCTTTGGCCTTGTATGGCTATAAAGGGATCAACGGGGCCATCTCAATCACCACGAAACGAGGCAGGTACAACACCAGAACCATCCGTTTCAGGTACGACCATATCATCAATTTCCAAACCCGGCAACCGCGGTTTGTAGACGCCCACACCTACGCCCTGGCCGTCAACGAGGCGCGTGCCCACGAGGGATTAACCCCTCGCTACGTGGATCAGGAAGTGGAAGCCTTTCGCTCGGGGGAGTACCCTTACTGGTATCCCAACGTGGACTGGTTAAATGAAACGTTCAAGAACTCCGCAATATCAAACAAGTACGCGACGGAACTCCGCGGGGGCGGTTCGAGATTTCGTTACTATACCATGATTGACCTGGTCACGGACCAGGGATTCGTGAAAAAGCCCAATGAAAACGAAGGCTATTCCACCCAAAATCAATATTCAAAAGCAAATTTACGTACCAACCTGGATATCGACTTGACAAATACAACGAAACTGCGTTTGAATATCTTGGGAACCCTCTCCGAGTCGAACCGACCGGGCGATTCCGCCAATTTGTGGGACATGGTTTACTCGCTGCCGTCCGCCGCTTTTCCCATACGCACCGAGACGGGGGTATGGGGCGGAAACGCGACCTGGTCGGGCACGTTGAATCCCGTGGCGCAAGCACAGGGTGCCGCGTATTCCAAGGGACATACCCGCACATTATTCGCCGATTTGACCTTGACACAAGATCTATCAAATCTCTTGGATGGTTTGGGGGCCAACTTCCGACTGGGCTATGACAACTACTCCTCCATTTGGGAGAACCACAGCAAAACGTACTCGTATGAAGGGTATAATGTAAGGTGGGAAAACGATGGCCCGTTCTATACGCTCTATCATGGCGGCACCGACAGTGAAATGTCGACCGGCGCTGGGGTAAACGCGTGGACACGCCAATTCAACTTCAACGGGGGATTGAATTACGATCGTACACTCGGGAAGCACAGCCTATTCTCGCAAATAAAATGGGACTATGAGTACCGCGACGCTTATGGCTTAAACACGACCATTTATCGTCAAAATGCCTCCTGGTACACACATTACGGGTATGACAAGCGCTATTTCGCAAATTTAATCCTGGCGGGGTCCGGCTCCAGCTTGTTGGCCCCGGGGCACAAGTGGGCGTTATCCCCGACCGTTTCCGCTGCATGGGTGCTCTCGGAAGAAGATTTCTTGAAGAGCGTGTCGTGGATCGATTTCTTAAAGCTCAGGGCCTCCTGGGGAATCATCAACACCGATTATTTGCCAAGGGACGGTAGCAACGTGATCTACAACTACTGGGACCAAATTTATACCCTTACAGGAACACGCTACATGTTCAATGGCAGTTATGACTCTTCATTCGGCAGTACAATTATCGGTCGCTTGGCCACCGTGAACTCCAGCCGTGAAAAAGCCATCAAATACAATATGGGGATTGAAGGAACCTTGTTCGAAGGAATGAACCTCACATTGGATGGGTACTATCAACAACGAAAGGACATCTGGGTCTCCTCGGCAGGTAAATATACCGCTGTACTGGGAATGGATGCCCCGTTTGAGAATGGAGGCATCGTGGATAGCTGGGGAGTTGAAGCAGGTGTCGACTATTCAAAAAGAATCGGGGAGCTTGTTTTCCATGCCGGGGGAAACATGAATTGGAACAAGAACAAGATTATCGAACAGCTGGAAGAGCCAAAAATGTACAACAACTTGATTCAAACCGGTAACCCGCTACATCAAATATATGGACTACAAGCCATCGGTTTCTTCAAGGACCAGGACGATATCGACAATAGCCCTATCCAGACCTTCAGTACGGTTCGGCCGGGAGACATCAAGTACATGGACATCAACGGCGACTTGATCATTGACGAGAACGACCGGGTAGCTATCGGTTACAGCACGGCTGCCCCAGCCATCTACTATTCGTTCCACCTGGGGGCTGAAGTGAGAGGGATCGGCGTCCACGCCTCCTTTCAAGGCGCCTCCCACTACTCAGCCATGCTCAACACGAAAAGCATGTTCTGGCCGTTGATCAACAACAGGACCCTTTCTACCCACTACTATGAAAATCGTTGGACCCCGGAGAAGCAAGATTCCAACTACCCGCGCTTAAGTTCTGAAAGCAACAATAACAACTACCAATCCAACACGGTTTGGCTGGCAGACCGCTCCTTTCTAAAACTGCGTGACATAGAGTTCTATTACAAGTTCTCAAAGAGCTTGTTGCAAAAGGCAAGGATCCTGAGTAATGCCAAGCTATATCTCAGGGGAGTTGATCTGTTCTGTTTCGACCGCATCAAGGTGGTAGACCCGGAATCTTATGGCGCGACCAATCCAATGAATAAAAGCGTGGTTGCCGGATTGACGATTGATTTTTAATTACAATTCAAGATAAGGTGAGATAATGAAACCGAAAAAACTATTTTATAGGATCCTCATCACGTGCATCGCAACACTTAGCGCATGCTCCGAGCAGATGAACTACCACGAGTATAATGATTACGACAAGGATTACGTGACGCTCAATTTCGGGAATGTGGGAGGGTTGATTACGACAATCTACCTAGAGATGGACACCGATTTCGGGAATTACGACGGAGCATTTCTTGGCTCTGCCAGTGATGAATCGGTATATGCCCACAGGGGGAACCAGATTGCCGATTTCTATAGCGGCGCCTGGAGTCCTACCAATCCCAAAAACGGCACGTGGTACTCTTCTTACCGCGGGATCGCCAGATGTAACTTATTCTTGGAAGAATTCACCGGACTGACCTTTCCGGAACTACAGTTAAACAGCGATTATCCCCAACAAATGTTCCGTTACAACAATTATCCCCATGAGGTACGCTTCCTGAGAGCATACTTCTATTTCAACTTGGCCCGCCAGTACGGGGACGTTCCGTTTAGTGACCGCGTGATGACGGCCGAGGAGACAAACCAGCTGACGCGTCGACCGGCCCAGGAAATCTTTGACTTCATCATTGATGAATGCGACGACATCAAGAATAAAATCATTGCAGATTACAGAGACCTAGGAGACATGGCTCTCCCGAGCGAGCCGGCAGAAACCGGACGGGTGAACCGACTTACAGTAATGGCATTGAAAGCACGCGCTGCCTTGTATGCGGCCAGCCCTCTTTTTAATCATGACAACAGCCAAGAACGGTGGCACCGAGCAGCCCTGGCCAACAAAGAGTTGCTGGATGCCTGTCATGCAGCCAACATGAAACTGCTCCCCAACTACGAGGCGCTTTGGAGCAGGGACAACTATGCCGACGTGAGTGAGATCATCTTTGGACGACGCGCCAACAGCACGAGCAACACACTGGAAACAAACAACTTTCCAATAGGACTCGAAGGTTCCAAAGGAGGCAATTGTCCCACACAGACCCTGGTGGATGCCTACGAGATGCAAGCCACGGGGCTCCGAACAGACGAGGAAAACAGCGGGTTTGACCCAATGAACCCGTATGCAGGCCGAGACCCACGCTTTGCGCTAACGATTGCCAAAAACGGGGATGAAAAATGGCCCAACTGGAACACGATTCCGCTACAAACCTATCAAGGAGGACTACATGGCGAACCCTTGACCGGGGGCACTCCCACCGGCTATTATTTGAAAAAATACTTGCAAGCCGCCACTGACATTCGTCCTGGAACGGCCAATGCCTTCTATCACACATGGATCACCTATCGTCTGGGTGAGTTCTATCTAAACTACGCCGAGGCGGTATTCAACTATCTGGAGTCTCCGTATGCCACCTCAACCGAGTTCCCCATGTCGGCGGTCGAAGCCGTGAATCAAACCCGTCGCCGGGCCCAGATGCCCGATTTTCCCGTGGGTATGAACAACGGCGCTTTCTGGGAGAAATATCAAAACGAACGGATGGTGGAACTGGCTTTCGAAGGACATCGATTCTGGGATGTACGTCGCTGGAAGGAGGCGGACAAATTCTTCAAAAGCATCGACGAGATGAAGATCACGAGAAACCCAGACGGATCGTTCACCTATACCCGGAGAAGTGTAAATAGAATTTGGGACGATAAAATGTACCTTTTCCCTATTCCACAGGTGGAGAGAATGAAAAACCCGAACCTGGGACAGAATCCAGGATGGTAATATTGTGTCAAACAACTTCCGATTAAACCGCCCTATTATAATTCACGTAACGATGAAGAAAAAACTACTCTTTTCATGGATATTTTGTTTTTTGGCAGTACTCTCTTGTTCGGATGCTCCTCCCATCGAGGAGGGGGAGAAGCCAATAACTGAGGGGGAGAAAGAAGAGGAAACAACGCTCCCGCCCCTGCCTACCGACATCATCACCGGGGACAGGGCAATGTGGGTAAGCTATGACCCCACTCCTCACGCCAATAGTCCGAACACGACCGGCATTTCCTCGGCGCTAATCAGTTGGCGCTTATTAAAAAGCGACCCGGCAAATACCGCTTTCGATATCTACAAGAGCATTGATGGTGGTGAAGAGAGAAAATTGAATGAAGCCCCGATTGCGAACACCTCTTGCTGGGTTGATAGCGACATCAACCCGAAAGCAGCGAACCATTATAGAGTCACCTTGTCGAATCAGACAAAGACATTGTGTGAACGTACGTTCACTCCGGAAATGGCAAGCACCTTTTATCATGAGATCGCATTGAACCTGAATGTCCCGAACGGGGCATTAAATTACGCCCCCGACGACATCCAGGTGGGAGACCTGGACGGCGACGGCGAGTTGGAGATCGTGGTAAAAAGAGAGCCCTACGACGGCGCCAATCAAGGAGGATGGCACGAAGGCACCACCCTATTGGAGGCATACAAGCTGGACGGCTCATTCCTGTGGCGGATCGACATGGGAATCAACATCCGTTCGGGTTCACACTACACCTCCTTTATATTGTATGATTTTGACGGGGATGGGTTGTGCGAGATTGCATTTCGCTCCTCCGAAGGAACTATTTTTGGCGATGGAAAAACGATCACCGACGCCTACGGGAAAGTAAATGATTACCGCATCCGCGATGCAAATGGTGTGGGATGGTACTCGGGAAGGAGCTTGTATTCCACCATGGGATTGATTATGGAGGGGCCAGAATACATTTCCATCTGTCGCGGGTATGACGGACTGGAGATTACTCGAGTGGATAACATCCCACGCGGAGGAAGCGGATCGCGGAAAGAGCGCGCCCAATATTGGGACCAATACTGGGGAGACGATTACGGGAACCGCATGGATCGCTTTTTTATTGGGGCAGCTTATCTTGATGGGATTCCCGATGCCAAAACCGGCATAAGGAGAGCGAACCCCAGCTTGATTATTTCGCGAGGTATCTATAAAAACTGGCAAGTATGGGCCCTTGACCTGAAAAACAATAAACTCACCGTACGATGGAAGTTCGATACGGCGGAGCAGGACCCGATATGGCAGGCCATGGGTTCACACTGTTTCCGTGTCGCGGATCTGGATGGGGATGGAAAAGATGAAATTCTATTCGGATCGGCCGCGATAGACGACAACGGACGGGGGTTATGGTGCAGCGGTAATGGGCATGGAGACATGCTACATGTCGGGAAATTCATCAAGGACCGCCCCGGTTTACAAATTGTCGCATCGTTTGAGAGCCCTTCAGATTATAATGGTAAAGGGCATGGATATGGTTGCCAGGTGCTTGATGCCGCCACGGGAAAGCTTATTTCAGGGCACGGCGCCGGGTCACAGGCCGATGTGGGGCGTTGCATGGTTGCGGATATTGATCCCGTTTCGCCCGGTTTCGAGTACTGGTCCTCCCTGCAAGAAGGAGTATTTAGTTGCTCAAGCGGGGTGAAGGTTTCCGATCAGTTCCCAACTGGTATCGGAGGAGCCGTCAGTTACAATGCAGCCATCTACTGGAGCGGGGAACTCACGCGAGAACTGCTTGACCGGGCATGCATAGTGAGTTTTATAAACAACCCGGTAATAGATCGCACGCGGCTGGTCTATTTTGGCGCGTATGGCAGCAACGACGGCAATCATGGCACCAAATACAATCCGTGCTATTATGGAGACATTCTCGGCGATTATCGCGAGGAGGTTATCATGGGGTCGAGCGACTTCAAATCGATCTATATCTTTTCCACGAATTACCCGACGAAGTACCGCTTTCCGCACCTGATGGAAGATCATCATTACGACATGTCTCAAACCATGCAAAATATAGGATATAACCAACCCACCTATCTTGGCTACTACCTGGGGGCAGAACTGGGGGAGTAGGAAGTGGAAGGCTGATCATTTTGGGAACAAACGAGTTACAGGGCTATCCAGGTTCGGGGTGGCCCTGTTTACACGAGCCGTCCCGTCAAGCGAGGAAGAGACTTTGCGTGCAGTATCCCGGGTAAAGGGTAGGCATGGGAAATACAAGATTGATGCAGGCCACTCGCACACGCGAGAAAAAAGAAGTTAACGCGTGTAAAATGTCAATTGTCATACCTTTAATGTCATATTTCAAAGGCAGATGAACGGGATTTTTTTTATTTTTGCAAGCCAACCTCTTCAACGAGAACCCTGCAAATACCGGGCCGGGAACAAGAGGCTCCACAACGTACGTGAGCGATAAAATACCTGGTGTACCCCGTTTTTAACGCGGGAGATCCGGCGAAAAAATTTCAAGATGAAACAGCTGTCCATACATTTACTTCTTTGTTGCCTGATCCTGGCTGGAGGGAGCCTCCACGCGCAACCCGGTTACGATTTTGATCGCCTGAAAAGGGAGAAGCTGGGGCGGGGATTTATCGCCATCCGTGAGGATGCAAACACGGTCAACCTGAGCTGGCGATACCTCTCGTCCGATCTGGTCGCCACCTCCTTTGACCTCTACCGAGACGGGAAGAAAATCAACCGGATACCCCTGTGCGAGGCGTCCTTTTTCAAGGACAACGATGCGCCGGACCGGGAGTTGAGCTACGAGTTGAGGATCAACAGACCGGGACAACGCAACGAGACCGAAGCGCGTTACCTGCTACCAGAGAACGCGCCCCACGGCTACTTGAATATCCCCCTGAATATTCCTCCCGACGGGGTCACACCCTCCGGGCAGCCCTACACCTATCATGCCAACGACGCGAGCGTGGGCGACGTGGACGGGGACGGCGAGTACGAGATCATCCTGAAATGGGATCCCTCCAACGCCCGGGACAATGCGCACGACGGGTACACGGGGAACGTCTACATCGATTGTTACAAGTTAACCGGGGAGCAGTTGTGGCGTATAGACCTGGGACGAAACATACGCGCAGGCGCGCACTACACGCAGTTCATGGTGTTTGACCTTGACGGCGACAACAGGGCGGAGGTGGTCATGAAAACGGGTGATGGGACAATCGATGGAAGCGGTCGCGTCATTGGCGATCCTGATGCCGACCACCGGAACGAGCGGGGCAGGATCGTATCGGGTCCCGAGTACCTGACCCTCTTTGACGGGGAGACCGGGAAAGCCCTGAAGACCATCGGCTACATCCCCGCCAGGGGTACCCCCGAGGATTGGGGCGACGCGCGGGCAAACCGATCGGACCGCTTCCTGGCTGCCATCGCGTACCTCGATGGCGAATACCCCAGCGTGGTGATGTGCCGCGGCTACTATACCAGAACGGTCCTGGCCGCTTTCGACTGGCGAAACGGGAAGTTTACCAACCGATGGGTGTTCGACTCCGACACGCCGGGCAACGAGGGGTATGCCGGACAAGGCAACCATAATCTGCGGGTGGGCGACGTGGACGGAGACGGGCGCGACGAGATCGTGTACGGCTCTTGCACCATTGACGACAACGGGGAGGGATTGTACACCACCGGGCTGGGGCATGGGGATGCGATACACATGACGGCCTTTGACCCCTCCAGCCGCAAGCTGCAGGTGTGGGACTGTCACGAGAACAAAAGAGACGGGTCCACGTTTCGCGACGCGGCCACCGGTGAAGTCTTGTTTCAAGTAAAAAGTAATATCGATGTAGGGCGAGCAATAGCTGCCGACATTGACCCCACGACCAGGGGTGTGGAGATGTGGTCAATTGACTCGGGTGGAATACGGAACATGAAAGGTGAAGTGATTAACCCTTCCACCCGAGGAGTATCGATCAATATGGCCTCGTGGTGGGACGGGGATCTGTCGAGGGAGCTACTTGACGGAACACGCATCTCCAAATACAATCCGGCCACCGGTATCGCGGAAGTAATCTTCGATTGCGACGAGTGCGTGAGAAACAACGGAACAAAGTCAACCCCGGTGCTATCTGCCGATATCCTGGGTGACTGGCGGGAAGAGATTATCTTGAGGACAAAAGACAATAAAAACCTTAGGGTATACGTCACTCCTCACGAAACCAACTACCGGTTTCATACGTTCATGGAAGATCCTGTGTACAGGATTAGCGTGGCTACTCAAAATGTTGCATACAATCAACCCACGCAGCCTGGTTTCTATTTTGGCAGTGACCTGAAAAAAGTTTTTTTGGAAAAACAGATAAAAACAACATCGAAAATGATAACTTTGGGAACAAGCATGCCGTATGACACCTATAAGTGGTCGAATGGAAAAACATCCCCTACGATACCCCTTGAAAGGTACGATGCATTCACCGGGCAAACCAAACGGGTGGAACTGGAAGTAACGTACAGGGGATGCATATTGAAAGATCACACAGAGGTAGTTTACATGGATTAAAATAACGAAAAATGAAACAATATACCAGAAGGATTTTCCCCATTCAACCGGTTGTCGGATGTTTGTTGATTCTCTTAGGGTTATCATGTAGGAGTGAAAATGAAGGAGAACTCAAATTTTATTTTGGACCGGAAGAAAAAAGAGGATTTACCAAGGTCATGGAACACACCGTGCACGGGATGAATTCGCCGTACGGGTACGACCTCAACACCTTTGCTACAGGAAAGGATCCCTACTTCTTCTCCATCGACCTCCCCGAAGGAAATTATAAAGTAACCGTCATATTAGGCGATAAGGAGCATCCCACTCACACCACCATCCGGTCCGAATCACGACGACTAATGCTCGCCAACGTGGAG
>ENA-UOOR01002005-UOOR01002005.1-fermentation-metagenome-genome-assembly--contig:-NODE-2005-length-22020-cov-17.582108_pt1 | contig 22020 bp, 22 predicted proteins | sample MGYA00245780_ERZ724029 | MGnify/ENA primary metagenome ERZ724029 (study PRJEB28704, sample SAMN03018315) | fermentation metagenome | biome: anthropogenic terrestrial biome; feature: soil... | reverse complement strand
ACTTCGCGATCGTAGAAGTCGGCGGTCTTGTGGAGCAGCTGGTCGAGGGCGCCGGTCTCCTCGCCGATGGCCACCATGTGCGCGAGCATTGGTGGGAAGATTTGCGATTGTCTGAGAGGTCTCGCAAGTCCTACACCGTCTCGCACTGAAGCTTTGGCTTCTTTCACCGTTTCTCGAACAACGGCATTGTCTGACAACCTGTCCAAGATGTCAAGAGCCTGTAGCATGGGCACGCCGCTTTGCATCAACATTCCAAAGGTCCGTGCAAACTGGGCGGTCTGGGATTTGCGCACAACGGATCCAAAGACCTTGATTCCCAGCAGGAAGTGGTCCCACCACGACTTGCCCGAACCCTTGATGTACCTCATGAACGCGATGATGATGAGCGCCGGCACTCCGAAATGTAGGTACCAGTAGTTCTGCACGCTCTTGCCGTAGCCGAAGAGCACGCGGGTCACCATGGGCAGTTCCATGCCGAACTCCGCGAACATGTCGATGAACGTTGGCAACACGAACCCCATCAGGGCCATGATGGCCCCGGCGGCTACCAATACCAACACCGCCGGGTATGTGAGAGCCCCTTTGATCTTCCCCCGCACCTCCACCTCCTTCTCGAAATGCGTAGCCACCCGGTCAAGCACCACGTCCATGGTACCGGAGGCCTCGCCCGCCTCCACCATGTGCACGAAGAGCGGAGGGAACACCGCCGGATACTTGCCCAGCGACGCGGCGAACGTCTCTCCCGACTCCACATTGTGCCTGACGTCCGCGAGGAGCTGACCTACCCGGGCATCGTCCACCTGCTGGCCCAGGATGGCCAAGGACTGCACGAGAGGGATGCCGGCGGCGATCATCGTGGCGAGCTGCCTGGACACCAGGTAGAGCTGGGTAACGGTCATCTTGGTCGCAGCCTGAACCTTCTTGGCCCCGCCGATGGGCATGTCGAGCGCGGCCGATACCCCGCGCTTGGCAGGGGCTATCATGGTGGGTATGTAACCCTGCTGCCTCAGGCGTTCGGCCACGCCATCGGCCGTCTCGGCGTCCATGGAGCCTTCAACAGTCTTGCCGGACATGTCCCGGCCGCGATAGGTCCAACTTACGCTAGCCATCCCTCTCACCTCCCTCTGCTAGAGCTTCACTGCCTGCTGAGAAAGTCGCCTCAGCTCCTCCGGGTCAGTGGCGTATGTCAACGCGTCCTCCCAAGTGACGGTGCCCTTCTGCGCAAGCTCCCGAAGGTGCGAGTCGCGGCTCTGCATCCCGAACCTGGAGCCGGTCTGGAGCACCGAGTAGAGCTGGTGCGTCTTGCCCTCGCGGATCAGGTTGCGCACTGCGGGCGTGGCCACCATCACCTCGATGGCCGCCACTCGGCCGTTGCCGTCGGCCCGCTGCAGCAAGGCCTGCGAGACTATCCCGAGCAGGACTCCTGAGAACTGCACGCGGATCTGCTGCTGCTGGTGCGGCGGAAACTGGTCGATTACTCTATCGACAGTCTGCACTGAATCGTTAGTGTGTAGCGTTGCAAGAACCAAGTGGCCGGTTTCGGCGGCGGTCAACGCTATCGACGTGGTCTCCAAATCGCGCATCTCGCCCACAAGTATCACGTCGGGGTCTTCACGCAGCGCGGCTCTGAGCGCCGCCGCGAAGGACATGGTGTCGGAGCCGACCTCCCTCTGGTTGATCATGCTCTGGTTGTGCTTGTGGAGGTACTCGATGGGGTCCTCCAGCGTGATTATGTGACACGCGCGCTCGCGGTTGATTATGTCGATCATGGCGGCCAGGGTTGTTGACTTGCCGCTGCCCGTGGGCCCTGTTACCAGCAGCATCCCCCGGGTCTTCTCGGCGAAACCGCGCACTACCGCCGGCAGGCCCAGCTGCTCTAAGGTGCGTATCTCAGTTGGAATAACGCGGAGCGCCGCCCCCACCGAACCGCGCTGCAAGTACGCGTTCACCCTGAACCGGGCGATTCGAGGAATGCCGTAGGAAAAGTCGACCTCTCCCGCCTCTTCGAACCTGTGGCGCACTTCGTCCTTCATGATACTGTGCACCAAAGCTTCGGTATCAGGGGGCATCAGCCTGGGTAGGTCGGGAAGCGGCCTCAGCACCCCGTTTACCCTCACCATCGGCGGCAAGCCGGTGGTGAGGTGCAAATCGGAAGCATTCAGTTTTACCGCCTCGAGCAACAGCTCGTCCATACTGAGCGACACAGGTACCTTCACACTCCGATCATTCCTCGCCTGCCGACACTCTGAGCACTTCGTCTATGGTGGTTACGCCCGCGAGCACCTTCTCCGCCCCATCTTCGATCAGCCTCTTCATGCCCTGCTGCCGGGCAACGGACGCTATCTCGTCGCTCGGGGCATTGCGCGACACCAACTCGCGAACAGGCTCGTTGACCATCATGATCTCGTGGATCGCGGTCCGACCCGAGTAGCCTGTGTTGCCGCAGGACTTGCAGCCTTTTCCATGAACCAGCTCGCGCGGCAAGCCCAGCGCGGGCTCATCGGACAGCTTAGCGGTAGTGCGCAGCCACCATCCCCACGATTCATCGTCGGGCACGTATTTCTCGGCGCACTTTGTGCACACCCGGCGCACCAGGCGCTGGGAGAGAACGCATATGAGCGAGGAGGCCGCTAGGAACGGCTCCACGCCCATGTCCACGAGGCGCACGGTGGCCCCGGGCGCATCGTTAGTGTGCAGCGTAGACAGGACCAGGTGACCGGTGAGAGCGGCGTTCACGGCGATCTCGGCCGTCTCGTGGTCGCGGATCTCGCCCACCATAATGATATCGGGGTCCTGACGCAACATGGAGCGGAGCCCGGACGCGAAAGTCAGCCCGGCCTTGACATTCGTCTGCACCTGGTTTACCCCGTCCAGCCTGAACTCGACCGGATCCTCCACTGTGATGATGTTCTTCTCCACCGAGTTCAGCTGGTTGAGAGACGCGTACAGGGTCTGCGTCTTGCCGCTGCCGGTGGGGCCGGTCACAAGTATGATGCCGTGGGGACGGGCCAACGCCCTATTCCACAGCTCCAGGTTGCCCGGAAGAAAGCCCAGTTGCTCCAGCTTGACCTGGGCGCCCCGCCTAAACAGCACACGGCAGACTACCTTCTCACCGTGTATGGTGGGGAGTGTGGATACGCGCAGGTCGATCTCCTGACCCTCCACCTTCAGCTGTACCCGACCGTCCTGAGGCACGCGCCGTTCGGCGATGTCCATATTGGACATTATCTTGAACCTCGATGCGATAGCGGCGTGACTGCCTCTTGGGATCTTCATCGTCTCGCGCAGCATTCCGTCTACGCGGTATCTGACCTTGACCGATGTGGCCTGCGGCTCCACGTGTATGTCGGACGCCCGGCTGTGAACGGCCTGCGATACGATCATGTTTACCAGCCTGACCACGGGCGCCTCATCCACCAGCTCGCGCAGGCGGTCTACGCCGATTTCCTCTTCTTCTTCAGAAAACTGAATCGCTTCGTCCGAGAACTCCTCCAGGTCGCGCACGACCTGGTCGATATCTTCGCCCGACCCGTAGTACTGGTCTAGGGCCCGCTCCATTTCGTCCTCCGCCGCCACCATGGGTTCCACGTCGAAGCCCGCGGCGATCTTCACATCGTCCAGGGCGAAGACGTTCAGCGGATCGCACATGGCCAACCTAAGCTTGCCGCCTACGATCTCGACCGGAAGGACCTTGTATCTTCTGGCCATGGCCTCAGGTACCAGAGCGATGACATCGCTCGACACCACGTACTCGGGAAGGTTGACGCGGGGAACGCCGAACTGGCGCTCGATCACCGCGGCAATCACGGCATCGGTGGCATAGCCCAGCTTCACGAGGGTTCGTCCGAGCCGCTCGCCTGTACGTCGTTGCACCGCCAGAGCGTCAACCAACTGCTCCTGGGTTATGACTTCCGATTCGACCAAGCTCTCTCCGAGCCGCTTGTGGCCAAGCCGCGCCAATACAAGTAACCCCCCGCTTCAGCGTAAGCCAATTGCCCATGCATGAATGGTTGTTCTACGCTTCCATCGGGAATCCTTCCGAGAAAGATGCATGAATCATCGCAATAGCTTGGAGTTTGCACATTACTTGCGGAGATTGGGGAGAATCGAGGCGACCCTGTCGAGTATCTCATGGGCCAGCGCGAGTTTGGACATGGCGGGGAGCCCTTCAGGCTCAAGGCCTGGGCGAAGCAGAGTGACTGTGTTCTCGTCCGAGCCGAACGGGGAGCATTCGCCGCCCACCGCGTTGGCCACGATCATGTCGAGGTTCTTTGCCGCCAGTTTGGTCTGGGCGTTCGCGAGCAGGTCATCCGTCTCGGCCGCAAAGCCAACGATGACACGCTCTCCTTTGGTCCTGGCGATCTCGGCGATGATGTCGCGGGTGCGAGCCAGCCGGATGCACAGGTCGTCCGCAGTCTTCTTGATCTTGCTGCCGCTGTAGCTCGCCGGACGGTAATCGGCCACTGCCGCGGCGGCGACAATGATGTCGGAGGCTGGCGCAGCCGCCACGCAGGCGTTGTACATCTCGTCGGCCGTCTCTACCTGTATGAGCGCGCACCCCTCAGGAACAGGCAGATCAGTCGGCCCCGCGACCAGCGTGACGCATGCGCCGCGGGCCGCGGCAGCGCCGGCTACGGCGTATCCCATCTTCCCGGACGATCTGTTGGTGATGTAGCGCACAGGATCGATGGGCTCGCAGGTGGGTCCGGCGTTCACCAGAACACGCCTGCCCGCAAGCGAAGGGCGGGCCCGGCCGTGCAGCGCGTGCATGGCGAAATCGACTATCCGCTCAGGCGCCGCCATCCGCCCCGGGCCCGTATCGCCGCAGGCCAGACGGCCGCGCTCGGGCCCCACGAACATGTAGCCGAGGGCGCGAAGGGACGCGATATTCCGCTGGACAATGGGGTTCTCGTACATGCCGGTGTTCATGGCGGGCGCGATCACGATGGGAGCGCGCGCGGCCATGACCGTGGTGGTCAGCATGTCGTCTGCCATGCCCGCGGCCGTCTTGCCGATGAAGTTGGCGGTGGCGGGGGCTATGACGAACAGATCAGCCCGCTGGGCCAAGGAGACATGCTTCACGTTCCACTCGCCCGGCTCTTCGAACATATCGACGGTCACCGGATTGGCGGTGAGCGTCCGGAAGGTGAGAGGGGTCACAAACTCGCATGCAGATTCGGTCATGATCACATGCACATCCAGCCCGCGCCGGACCAGCATGCTCGCGGCCAGCGTGGCCTTGGCGGCCGCTATGCCCCCGGTCACCCCAAATACGCACGTTTCTCCCACCAGAGGTCACCTGCCGCCGGAGTCGCCGCCAAGCTGCGTGAAGAGGTCGGCCGCCGCCCCATCGCCCCATCGGCCGATGGGAGCTTCTTCGACAGTCTCTTCGACCTCGCCCGGGGCAGGCCGGTAGAACTGGATCCGCCCTTCGGCGATCTCGCGCAAGGCCAGCGTGACCGGCTTCTCGGCCAGATTGCCCCCGCGCTTCTGCTGGATGTTCATGATAGTGCGCGCTCGTCTCGCGGCCATCACCACCAGAGTGTAGCGGCTATCGGATTTTGAGATCAGCTCCTCCAGAGAGGGTCGTATCAATAGAGTAGCCTCCATTCGCATCGAATCCAATTCCCGGTACCTTGCAAAGCCCCCTTCATCCGCCGGCGCCCGCGCGCGGCGTCAGGGAGGCCTAGGTGTAGGTCGTGCTAGTCGAATGCCTCCGGCGCGAACCTGCGCACAAATGCGCCACAGTCGCACCGCGACACTCGCGCCCGCTCGGCGAGGATTATCGACCTGATCCGGTCAACGGCCTGATCAAGGCGGCTGTTCATCACTACATAGTCATACCTGAATACGGCGGGTATCTCCTCCACCGCTTTAGCGAGACGGCGTCGAACCGCCTCGGGCGATTCCGATCCCCGCCTCTCGATCCTCGCTCTGAGCTCCGCGTAAGACGGCGGCACGAGGAAGATGAAGACCGCATCGGGCATCGCCGCGCGGACCTGGTCGGCCCCGCGTATCTCGATGTCCATAATCACGTCTTCGCCGGCGTCCAGTCTCTCTTGGACCAATGATCGCGGAGTGCCGTAGTAGTTGCCACAGAACTCCGCCGTCTCAAGAAAGCCGCCCGCCTCCATCATCGCTACGAACTCATCATGCTTGACGAAGAAATAGTGTACCCCGTCCATCTCGCCGTGTCGCGGCGCCCGGGTCGTCGCCGAGACGGAATAGGTCAGATTGGGCACGCTCTGCCTTACCTCGGCAAGCACCGAATTCTTCCCGGATCCTGAAGGACCGGAGATCACTACTAGATTGCCTCGAGTTCTCGGGAACTCGACACGCTCGCCTAACATTTCACAACTCCGTTGCTTCCCCTGTTTCGGGTTTCGATACGCGCTGGGGGCACAAGCTTAGCTGCGCTCGTCAGCCTCGGGGTCCTGAGCCTGCGCGAGCCGGACCCGCTGCGCAACCGTCTCCGGCTGAACAGATGTCAAGATCACGTGGCCGCTGTCGGCGATCATGACGGCCCGCGTCCGCCGGCCGAACGTCACATCGATCAGCATACCGCGCTCGCGGCCCTCCCGGATTATGCGCCTTATCGGCGCCGATTCAGGGCTGACTATGGCCACAAGCCTGTTGGCTGCGACAATATTGCCGAAGCCTATGCTGACGAGCTTGATGCCCACGTCTGATCCCCCTACTTGGCCAGCTTCTTCAGAAGAGCTTCCTTCTGGCGAACGCCAAGCCCCTGGACTCTTCGGCTCTCGTCGATGCCGATCTCCTCCATAATCTGGCGGGAACGTACCTTGCCGATCCTCGGCAGCGACTCCAGCAAGTATGCAACGCGCATCTTGCCGATGACTTCGTCCTCCGCCCGGCTCAGAACGCCCTCGAGCGTCATGCTTCCAGCCTTGAGATCCGCCCTGACCTTCGCCCTCTTGCTCCTGACCTCCTGGGCCTTCTTGAGCGCCTCGCGCTTCTGTTCGGGTGTCAGTTCTGGCAATGCCATTATTCGCGCACCTCCCATGAATTGTTCACCTTAGGTTTACCGATGCTCATTCCACGTTCTGCACCTGTTCGCGAACCTTCTCCAGTTCAGACTTGATCTCGACCACATGGGCCGACACAAGTGAGTGTTGAGCCTTGGACGCGATTGTATTGGATTCGCGGTTCATCTCTTGAGTGATGAAATCGAGCTTCTTGCCCCGAGCTCCCCCCTCGCTCAGCGTGCGGCAGAACTGCTCGATGTGGCTCCTGAAACGGACCGCCTCCTCCGTGTAATCGCATCTGTCAGCGAACAGAGCTACCTCAGTCGCGAGCCTGGCCTCGTCGACACGGGCATCCCCCAGCATCTCAGCTACCCTTCGGGCAAGCCTCGTCCGGTAAGCCTCAACTGAATCGGGGGCGTGCTTGACGATTTCGACTAGTGTTTGCTCAATTTTCCTAACTCTATGCACAATGTCGCTTTCGAGCCTCTGCCCCTCTGCCCGACGCATCGCGACCAGCTGATTCAGGGCCTCCTCAAGCGCCGGGCGGAACATCGCCCAAAGCGTTTCGGGGTCGGCGCCGGACTCCTGGACCGTGATCACGTCGGGGTACCGCGCCAGCGCTTCGGCTGTCACGGCTCCCGAGAGAGAGAGGTCGGCTGCGAGACTGGCCAGACCCTCAGCATAAACGCGCGCGAGGTGCGTGTCGAAGACTACCGTGCGCCGGAGCGAACTGCGCCATTCCACCGACACCGATACATCCACTCTGCCTCGCGAGAGCCGCTCAGACACAAGCGCCCTTGCAGCCTCTTCAACCTGGGCGAACTCACGGGGCATTCGAAAAGATACGTCCAGGTATCTGTGGTTTACAGACTTCATCTCAACTGTGACTGCGCCATCGTCGCACACGTGAACCGCACGACCGTAACCTGTCATACTCTCCAACATGAGCTGGCATTTCACCCTTCGCTCTTAACCGTGCAGTTCATTCTACTACACAGATCCCAGCTGCATCAAGTGTTTGACTCAGCTTTGGCCTGAATACACGGCTTTCCGGTGCGTCTTATTCCACCTACGCGGCGAAATTCCTGCATCCAATGTGGGTGTTCACCCACTTTCACCCGCTTTTCTTTGCATTTCTCACTCTGAACGCGTGAAATCGGCGCCGCATCGCCCGCCTCCCCACCCGAGCGATGGCGGTGAGCACCACCGACCACCCCGACAGAAACAGCACCAACGCCCAATCGATCAGCGAGAGCGGACGCGTGCCCAAGAATGCTTGGCCCGCTGCAAGCTGCACCCCGGCCACCTGAAGCCCTGCGGATACAGCTACGGCGGCCACCAGGAATCCGTTGGAGGCCAGGCCGATCTGGGACACCGAGTATCTTTCAGATCGGCAGTGGAAGACGTAGATCAACTGCGACATGACCAGTGTGCTAAATGCCATAGTGCGCGCGGTGGCCAGGTCATGACCGAGCGCCAGCCCGGCCAGGACGTAGCAGGCTATCGTGCAGAGCCCGATGAACATCCCCTGCGTTAGGATCTTCAGCCCCAACCCGCGCGCGAATACCCCTTCGTCCGGGCGACGGGGCGGCCGCGACATGGCGTCGGGGTCGGTGGGATCGGCGGCCAGAGCCATCGCCGGCAGGCCGTCGGTCATCAGGTTCATCCACAGAAGCTGAATGGGCGTTAGCGGCAGGGGCAGGCCCGCCAAGGCCGTAAGCAGCATGGCCGCCACTTCCCCCACGTTGCTCGCCAGAAGATACCTGATGAACTTGCGGATGTTGTCGTAGATCGACCGGCCCTCCTCTATTGCGGCTATGATGGTGGCATAGTCGTCATCGCCCAGCACCATGCTGGACGCCTCCCGCGCCACATCGGTGCCCTTCAGACCCATGGAGATCCCGATGTTGGCCTCGCGAATGGCCGGGGCGTCGTTCACTCCATCGCCCGTCATGGCCACGATGTGGCCGCGTTCGCGAAGCGCCCGCACTATCCGCAGCTTGTGCGCCGGCGCCACCCGGGCGAACACCGCGGCAGTGTCGGCCATGCGCGCCACCTCATGATCGGCGGCATCGTCCAACTGCTCGCCGGTGACTACCCGGCCGGTGCGCGTCTCGTGATCGGTGGAACCGTCCGGCCCGATCAGCCCGATTTGCATCGCGATGGCTCTGGCCGTCTCCGCGTGATCGCCTGTGATCATGATAGTCCGGATGCCGGCGCGCCTGGCCCGTTCCACCGACCTCGCCGCCTCCGGTCGAGGCGGGTCCATCATCCCCACAAGTCCCAGAAATGTCAGATGAGGCGACACGTGGGGTTCCGAATCGCCCCGCCCGTCCGCCCGCTCCTCTATGAGGTTGCCGCGGGCGCAAGCCAACGCCAGCACGCGCATGGCCCGGCGCGCCAGCCCCAAGTTCCTGGCAAGCACCTCGCGGTCGAACCGCGCATCGCGATCCACCCTCTCCTGTCCCACATAGTAGCTGTCGCACAGCTCCAACACGACCTGAGGCGCCCCTTTGACGAACGTGAACACCCCCTCGGGGTCCTGGCACACCACCGCCATCATCCTCCGCTCCGGCTCGAACGGGATCTCAGCCACTCGGCTGAAGGCGCGGACTTGGCGCATCACGTCCAGCCCGCCCTTGTGCGCCATGCAAAGCAGCGCGCCTTCGGTGGGATCGCCCACGACGCTCCACGTCCTCCTGCTCCGGGCGGTCGCAGTCGAGCCCGCCGCCTCCCGCGTCAGGCTGGCGTCATTGCACAGAGCCGCGCACAGCAGCAGCTCACGCAGGGCCGGGAGAGCTGGGTCGCGCGCCGGGTCGTCGATGCGCCTCTCGGGCGCCGGTACATCCCCGCGCCCCGGACCACCCACCTCCCGAAACTCCCCGTCCGGCGCGTATCCCGAACCCGTCACTCGCAGTTCCCGGGGGACTAGATCCACCGCCACCACAGTCATCTCGTTGCGCGTGAGCGTGCCTGTCTTGTCGGCGCAGATCACCGTGGCGCATCCCAAAGTCTCGACCGCCGAAAGCCGACGGACGATGGCGTGACGTGCGCTCATCCTCTGAACGCCCAGGGCCAAGCTGATGGTGACTATCGCCGGCAGCCCTTCTGGTATGGCGGCCACCGCCAAGCTCACGCCCGCCATGAACATGGACTGCACCGATTCGCCGCGCGCCACGCCCAGCGCGGCCACGGCGGCGCAGATCAAGAGGCACGCCAAGACGATCCACCGTCCAAGCTGCGCCAGGCGCCGCTGAAGCGGAGTCTGTCCTTCAGACGCCCCGCTGATCATGCCGGCGATCGTCCCTATCTGAGTGTCCATACCCGTGCTCACCACTATGGCTTTCCCGCGCCCGCGCGTGATCACAGTCCCGGCGTACAGCATGTTGCGATGCTCCGCCACCGGGGCGGACTCGCGCACGATGGAGTCGGCGTCTTTGCGCGTCGGCCGGGACTCGCCTGTGAGCGCCGATTCGTCCGCTTCCACCCCGTGGCACTCCGAAAGACGTGCGTCAGCCGGAACCCGATCGCCCTGCCCCAGAAGAATGATGTCGCCGGGCACGAGCTCAGACGCGTCCACGTGCATCGCCCGCCCCTCCCGCAACACGGCGGCATGAGGCGCCGCCAGCCGGCGCAGGGCGGCCAGTGCCCGCTCGGCCCTGAATTCCTGCACAAAGCCGAGGAACGCGTTCATCACGACTATGGCGAGAATCGCCGCCACGTCCCGATATTCGCCGAGCACGGCGGAGACGGCTGTTGCCCCGAGCAGCACCAGAACCATGAAGTCCTGGAATTGCCCGGCCAGCATGGCCAGGACAGACGGGCCGCGCGCCGCCTGGATCTCGTTGGGCCCGTATGCTGCCTGCCGCGCTTGCACGTCCCGGGCTTCCAGCCCGCGTGCTGCAGAAGTCTCCAACTCCCGCTCAATCACACCCATACTCACCGAATGCCATGCGCGCGCCATCGACATCTCCCCGCCCACCTCCGCCCCCTGCCCCGCCGGCAGGGAAGTCTCGTCCACTATACCTATGGGCCCTTGGCGGCGTTAATGCCACAGTTGTCCGCTTCACCCCGGTAATGCCCGTGCAAGCGTGCAGCTACGGGCAATCTCGGGCGAGCGGGTGCACTGTGCGCTGCGCCGCTCGCCGCAGGATGTGATACCATGTTGCGTGGATGCAGATGCAATGCTGCGCGGACGCAGGTAACACACTTAACGAATTCGGAGGCTCATGTATGAACAGGCGATGGCTACAGATGGACGGTTTCCTGCTATCGGCGGCGGCGGCCGAAATCCGGTGCGAACTCGTAGGAACCAAGATAGATCGGGTGTATTCCGCGTCCCGCGACTCCATCGTAATCTCCGTCGGACGTGGTCGCACGCGGTCCCTGCTGGCATCGGCATCGCCGTTGGCGGCGCGTGTCTGCCTCACTTCTGATCCGCCGATGTCGCTTCCAGAGCCCACTCCCTTTGCGATGCTCGTGCGCAAACACCTAACAGGCGGGCGAATAGTGCTCGTGCGCCAGCTGGAGCTGGACCGGGTTCTCACCATACAGGTCGAGGGGTGGGCCGATGCCGACCCGTCCCAGAACAAGTTGCTCATAGCGGAGATCACGGGACGGCTCAGCAACATCGTCTTGACCGACATGGACGGTCGGATCCTGGACGCCGCGCGCCGTGTAGACCAATCGCGGAACAGATACCGCGAACTGCTTCCGGGCGCGGTGTACCTGCCTCCGCCGCCGATGGACCGGGCGGATCCCCGAGACGTTCCAACCCGTGAGGCATTCATCGCAGCGATTCGCAGACGCGCTACGCAGGAGCAAGCGCGAGAGCAGGCGCGAGCGAACGCGCCGACACAGCCCGAGACGCCCGCCGGGAACAGGCATGCATCCGCGCGCGGTGTTGGAGAAGCGCTGGCGCAGTATTTCGCGGGCATCGGCCCAACGCTCGGAGCTGAGCTCGCGTTTGCGGCTGGGCTGGATCCGGCGCAAAGCGCGACAGAGCTAGACGATGCCCAACTGGCCCAGCTGTGGGAGACGTTTTCGGCCTTCCTGGACGGGGCACGCAAGGAACGCTTCGTGTTCGAGGCGGCTTTCGAATGGGAGAACGGGCGCGCCGCGGCGCTGTCGTGCGCCGGCCTCTCGCACCTCGCCGGCGATGCCGCGCGGCTGCGCACAGAGCGGTTCACATCGGCGTCCGACATGATCGACGCGTGTTACTCCAGAGCTGAGCAGGTGGAACAGCTGGAGGAGCGCCGCCGAGCGATGGCGCGCGAAGTGGCGGCGTTGCTGGATCGTGGCCGGCGCAAGCTGGAAGCTCAGCGCGCAGAACTCACCCGCGCCGCTCAGTCAGACTGCCTGCGGCGACAAGGCGAACTGCTCACCGCCAACCTTCATCTCTTCGGAAATGGCCCGCTGAGGGCGGAGCGTGTCCAGGCAGTGGACTACTTCGACCCCAACATGGCGCAAGTAGAGGTCGAGGTGGACCCGTCTCTGTCGGCATCGGCCAATGCCCAGGCCTTGTTCGCCCGGTACGCCCGAGCGCAGCGAGCGCTCGCGGCGGTGGCCGACAACATCTCCGCGACCGAGGGCGACAACGCCTATCTCGAAAGCGTGTCGAGCATGATCGACATGGCCGACGGCATGGAACACCTCGATTCCATCCAGGAGGAGCTGGCGGCGCTGGGCTACGCGCGCCCGCGAGGCGCGGGGCGCAAGGACCACATGGGACAATCGGGGCAATCAGGACGAGCGGGACGGACGGGACGCGCTGAGCGAGACGGACGCGCGCGAATACACATGCCGGCGAGGTACACGGCACGCTCCGGGCACGAGATATTCGTGGGCCGAAACAACCTTCAGAACGACCATCTCACTTTGAAGCTGGCGCGCGGCCATGACCTGTGGTTCCACGCCAAAGATGTGCACGGTTCGCACGTAGTGCTGAAGCGCCGGGCCGCAGAAGACGTGCCGGAGGAGACTGTGCGCGCCGCAGCGCTGCTCGCAGCCTACTACAGCCGAGCCCGTATGTCGTCGAACATCGCCGTGGACTGCACTCTGGTGAAGAATGTGCGCAAGCCGCGCGGGGCCCGCCCGGGGATGGTCATTTACGACCGCCACAGAACTCTCTGGGTGACCCCGTCACGGGAAGAGATTGCGGAAGCCTTCGGTCTCAATGGGGCCGCCCTTGATCAACGGACCCATAACTAGCCCACGTTCGCCGATGGCCACGATTCGCGTGCCCATCCGCGCCGAGGCCAGGCTGATCTTGTCAATAGCGGCCCGCGCCGCCCAGGCCGTGAGAGGTCGGGGGCGGCATTCCTCTATCCGCGCCGGTATGATCTCCGCCCGCACCACCGCTTTTGGCGAGAACGTCACGAGGGCGATCATACTCTCCACGGTGCGCGGCTTCTTCTGGTCAAAGACGAAGTTGCCCATGGAGTAGACAATCACTCCGCCGTGGTAGACCTCTACCGGCTGCAGCACGTGCGGGTGATGCCCGTGCACCACGCTTGCCCCGGCGTCGATGGCCGCATGCGCCAGCTGCACCTGCCTATCTGCCGGCATCGAAACGTACTCGTCTCCCCAGTGAAATGAGACCACGACATGATCCGCCAGTCTCTTGGCGAGCCTGATGTCCTCCAAGATGGCCTCGCGGTCCCAGGGCGTGATGCCGGGGCTCGCGGCGCCGGCCACGAAACGCTTGGGCCGGGCGACGGACCAGTAAATGTGGGCGAACTCCGAGTAACCCAAGAAGGCCACGGATATGCCGTTGGCCCAGATCACCGCGGGCCGGCGCGCCTGCGCAAGGTCCTTTCCGGCTCCACACGCGGCTATCCCGGCCGCGGCCAGGTTGGAGAGGGTTTCGGCGAATGCCGGATCATCGTAATCGAGGACGTGGTTGTTGGCCAGGGTAACCACGTCCACGCCCGCGTCCGCCAGTCGCTGCGCGAACTCGGGATCGGAGCGAAACCATATGCCCTTGCCGGGCAGGCGCGCGCCGCCCCGGGCGATGCTGGTCTCCAAGTTCAGAAATGCCACATCGGCAGCGGTCAGCACGGGGCGCACCGCCGACAGAGGCCAATCACTCCCCCGCTCGCCGCATACCCGTCTCACTCCGCGATCGAACATTACATCGCCCGCAACGGCCAGCGTCAGCCGCGGCAGCCGGGCGACTGCGGCAAGCAAATGGACTGCCTGCTCTGACACGTCCGACTCAGCTAGGCGGCCAGCGGCGCCTGAGCCCGCAGTCGAGCCCATGCCCGTGCAGGCAGTTGCGCCGATGCCCGCCGCCGTTGCAACGCACAAGAGGAACACACCCAAAGCCCGCATCGAACCTCTCATACGCCCACTTCCTCTTGATCGCCTGACCGCGCCCGAAGCGACTCCACGGCGGCGCTCATATCTCCCGGCATCTGGGCTTCAAACACCATGTGCTCCCCTGTGGCAGGGTGTGTGAACTCCACTTTTGCGGAGTGCAGGGCCTGGGCGAGAAGACCCAGCTCGCCCAGGACTCCGCCGTACACCGGGTCGCCGGCCAGCGGTCGGCCGATGTACTGCATGTGTACCCTGATCTGATGCGTACGACCTGTTTCCAACGTAGCCTGGACCAGGGTGTAATCGCCGTATCTTTCAATCGTGCGGAAGCGTGTTACCGCCCGCCTGCCATTGGCTATCACCGCCTGCCGCCTCCGATCCACAGCGTGGCGGCCGATGGGAGCGTCGATGACCCCCTCGTTCTCGACGATGTTGCCACGCACGAGTGCCAAGTAGTGGCGGCCTACGTGATGCGCCGCTAAATCGGCCGCGAGTTTCAGGTGAGCTCGGTCGTTCTTGGCCACGATCATGGCGCCTGTGGTGTCGCGGTCCAGGCGGTGGACGATGCCCGGCCTGAGGGGGCCTCCGATGCCCGACAGGCTCATCTGCCTGCCGAGGAGCGCGTTGACCAGCGTCCCGGTGCTGCGGCCCGCCCCCGGGTGCACGGCCATGCCGCGAGGCTTGTCGATCACCAGCACATCGTCGTCTTCATAGAGCGTCTTCACCAGGATGTCCTCGGGACACACACACACTTGATCGGAGCGCGGCGGCGGCAGCGATACCTCTATGACGTCTCCTGCGCGCACGCGGAAGGAAGGTTTGGTCTCCACGCGACCGCTTACCCGGACGGCGCCGTCTTCTATAAGTCTTTGGATAAAGGAACGCGAAGGAGCAGCCTGCTCCTTCGCGAGGTACACATCCAGCCTCAAGCCTGCATCAGCATCGGCAGGGCTTGAGATAACTACGTCCATTGCTCAGGCCTTGACCGAAGGCCCCGCAGCCGAGGGCTTGCTCGGCTCAGCCGGCGATGCTCCGCGGGCCCGGGCTCGGACCACGCCGAACGCCAGAACCGCCAGAAGCACGCAGAGGACCTGAGTGGCGGTAAGCGGCGCGAAGTAGTCGCGCGTGCCCACGCGGAAGAACTCCACTATGAACCTGCCCACACAGTACAGGCCAGCATACAGCCAGAGTATCTGGCCATCGAACTTCTTCTTGGGTTCAACCGCCCGCAGTATGAAGAATATGATGACGCTTGCGATCGCCGAGTAGATCTGCGTAGGATGGCGCAGCGCCCCGCCGGGCCCCGCGCCAAGCGCCCACGGCGCTTCGCTGATCCGGCCATAGCAGCATCCATTGAGCAGGCAGCCGATGCGCACGATGGCATACCCGATTGCCACGGCAGGCGCCGCGACGTCAGCCATTTTGCCTACAGAGACCTTCTGCTTGCGGCAGTACAGCACGCCCACGAGGACGCCGGCGCCCAGCCCGCCGAAGTAGGACAGCCCGCCGTCGCGCATGTAAAACACGCTGATAGGGTAATCGACGTAGCTTCCGATGTTGAGCAGCACGTAGAGCAGCCTTGCCCCGATTATCGACGCGATACAGACAAACAAAGCGAGGTCGATCACGTTGTCGGGGTCTATGCCCTTCTTCTTGCCGGACATGGCCGCATACACGGTTCCGATGACGAAAGCGATGGCAAGCGAAAGCCCCCACGAGTAGACAGGATACTTCCACAAATTGAACAGGATGGGATGCACAAGTTACTCCTCCTTCCGACCTGGGCTGCGCAACATCCCCAAGAGGATCAGCGCGACCCCCACAACGATGGCACTGTCGGCCAGATTGAACACTGGCCAGGGACCGACTTCCAGGAAATCGACAACGCCCCCAAAACGCAGCCTGTCGACGAGGTTTCCCACCGCGCCTCCAAGGCCCAGGCTGAGCCCGAGCCGAGCCGGCCAGTTTGAGGCGGACACTCTGGGGTAGCACAGTATCACTATGACCGCAGCCGCGGCGGCGGCCGCAATGAACAGGGTCTGCCTACCCTGAAGGACACCGAATGCGGCGCCCGCATTGCGCACGTGAGTTATGCGGAGGAGCCCGCCGAGGCACGTGACTGTGCCGTGCATCGGAATTCGCCGCGCGACGACGGATTTCGTAACCTGATCCAGCAGCGCAACCCACGCCGATGCCAGAAATAGCGCCACAAGCCTCCACTCCATAACCAGCGCAAAGTCCGCGCTTCATTGTAGCACACCGGCATGATGCCGTAAACGCATGGCATCAGTATCAGTGCGAATCCGGGCCGCCCGAATGGCCGGCCTCATCGTCCTGGGGGCTGTTGGCATTGCCGTAGGAGGCCAGGGCGTCCCAAATGTCCTCGCCGTGCACTCCCGGATCATCGTATGCCCTGCCTGGATCGACGCCCCCAAACGGTGGACGAATGACCTCTTCCTCAATGGGCCTGGCATTCCCCATGCCGGCAGACGAGGGCTGCCTGACCCCGCACCGCGCACAGCTTGCAGCCCATGGAATGGCATCCAATCGCTCCAGAGGTATCTCCCGGTCGCACTGGACGCACTTCCCGTAACTCCCCTGCTCCACCCTGCAAAGTGCCGCATCGATCTGCGCAAGCGTGTCCTCGCTGTGGTTTATGAGGCCAAGGTTGATAGAGCGCATCTCCAGCGCAGAGCCGGCATCGGCGGTATGGTTATCGTAGCTCGACAGCTCGCCTGCCCAATCGGATTCAGGACGGTCGAAGCCGGACGTCTCTTCAAGCAGCGTGATTCGGGATTCAGCGCGCTCCTTCGCCCTCAGTAGTTTCCTTCGGTAAATGCCCAGCGTCTGGGAGTCCATCCCACCGCCTCCGCCTTCGCCCCCCACTATCTCAGCCCTCGGTGCTCTTCGACGAACTTGACTATCTCCGAGACAAACCTGCCGATTATGGGGATATTCAGCGAGATGATGGCAGACAGGAGATATAGGAAGACAGCGGCGAGTACCGACGCCCCCACGGCAAAACCGAACCCCCGCGCCATGCCACCCAGAAAGTTAGACCATATGACACGGCGGGGGTTCCGCATGAACTCGACGTACTCGGCGATGCTGGACTCCTCGAGCCTTCTTGAGAGTTCAACGATTCTCGGCACGAGAGAGTTCCCGCGGGCACGGGCCCCGGGTTTCCTGCGCAAGCGCTACACCTCGCACGGTGTAGGCTGCCCGGGCCGCGCCGGTTCTACTCCCGCCGCGGATCCCGCAGCGAGCTGCGCTGCGCGTCCGACAGATCCGACCCTGAATCTTCTAGCATCTCGAGATACGCGTCCAGCATGGCCTTCATGCGGGCCCGCAGAGTGCCGTACTGTGCCACGAGATCCTCCAGACGCTGCTCCTGCCCGCGCACCCTCTCCTGGACGCGATCGAGCACAGCGGCCGCCTCCCGTTCGGCGTTCTCCACGATCAGACGGGCCTTCTCCTCAGCGTTGCGGCGGGCGTCCTCGGAAGCCTTCTGCGCCAAGAGCAGGGTCTGTTTGAGCGTCTCGCCGATATCGCCCGAGTCCTGCTGCGGCGGCTTCTCCGAGAAAGCGCGGAGTCTCTCCTTGAGTTCTGCGTTCTCGCGGTAGAGCTGATCGTAGCTCTGGCCCACCAGGTCCAGAAAGTCGTCCACCTCAGCCACGCTGTACCGCCCGAACCTGGTTGTAAACTGTTTGGAATGTACTTCAAGTGGCGTAAGCATTTCCGCCCTCCTCCCCGGGGTTAGGTAGGTGCATAGAGTAGCGCGTGAGAACCAGCAAGATGCGCCCGCGCTTTGTGGCGCCGGCGACCTCTTCAACAACAAGCCTGCCGCGCCCGCGGCAGACAATCACATCCCCCTCTGATATGCGGGCGGCGGGAGAATCCACGGTCACGCCATTGACTCGCAACCTGCCGACCCGAATCTCCTGTGCCAGGCGAGTACGGGACGCCGGAAAGCCAGCCCCCGCCACTGCGTCGAGGCGCATGGAAGCCACGGTGACGCGCATAGTCTTGGGCGCCTGGCCAGGATAGGAGACCTCTGCCGGGTCCAGCTGCGCCAGATCGCCCAAAGCGCGCGCACGCCCACGCTGGTCAACACCGTCGAAGACCTGCCCGTCGATGATGCCCTGCCATTCGCGGCCGGCCCAGAACACATCGCCGACATGCTCGCGAGGGATGCCCATCGCGCGCAGGGACGCCTCGGCGGCCTCGCGACCCCCATCGCCTGTGACGATGCCGCCGCGAATGGCGAAGAACGACACTGCCGGATCATAGGCTTCGTCGATGTAGTACGCCGGCATCACTACGGTCTTCCTGCGGGTCGCTCCCCGGTATCCCCCGTAGCGCTTCACGACGATGTCGGCGGCGGTGGAAAGCGCGAAAGCAACAGCTTCCTGCTCTTCGGGCTCGAGGAAACCCAGAGAGACAGGAGAGCTGGATTCAATGGCCTCGCGTGCGGCCTCGCGTGCGGCCTCGCGCGCCCGAGATTCCGGATCCATACGCTCACCTCCGACCGAATATCGCCGTGCCGATTCTCACGATGGTCGAACCTTCTTCCACAGCCACCTGATAGTCGCCGGACATCCCCATGGACAGCTCGTCCATGACAACGTTGCTCAGTTGAAGGGCTGAAAGCTCGCCGGCCAGACGGCGAGCGGCCTGAAACCAAACCCGGGCGTCCTCCGGGTCATCCGAATACGGAGCCATGGTCATCAGGCCTAGGATCCGCAGATGCTCGAACCGGGGCATCTCCCGAAGCATGCTGGCTGTCGCGTCAGGCGCGACTCCATGCTTGGTGGACTCCCCGGATATGTTGACCTGCAACAACGCATCGACTGAGACCCCGCTCGCCGCGCACCTCCGGTCGAGTTCCGCAGCGAGCTCAAGGCTGTCGAGGGAATGGATCACGGAGAACAACTCCACAGCGTGCCGGGCCTTGTTGCGCTGTAAGTGCCCCACAAGGTGCCACGTAGGCGACCCCGGCACCAGCGGCATCTTCTCGGCCGCCTCCTGCACCCGGTTTTCGCCGAAGTCCCGAACGCCGACCGACATCAGACTGCATATCCTGGCCGCGTCCACGTTCTTGGTCACGGCGACCACCCGGACCTCGGATGGATCCCGGCCCGCTCGCGCGGCGGACGCGGCGATGTTATCAAGTATACATTGAAGATTATCGGAGATAGACGACAACTGTTCCCACCTCGTATCAGGCTAGGTATTCTCCGCTGTGCTGCCGATTCCTCTACCGCGGCCTGATAAGGACCCGATCGCCCTCTCGGATTCCCTCGACCGCCGCTTCCTGCTCGTTCGCGCCGAGCACGGTCACTGCGCGCCAGACGAACCGATTGGTCCTGAGCAACCACACGCCGTCGTCATCGCCTCTCGGGGCCAGAGCCGAGATAGGGATCACCACCCCCGACACGTGCTCGGTCACAAGCGCGATGTCCTCCGAGCGCAAGTCGGTGAGGGTAGTGGCGTAGCGGTCGAGCGCAATGTGAAAAGCCCAGGTGTCAGCGCCCATGTCCGGACGCCGGCGACTGCCGATAACGGTGGCGGGAACGGCTTCGGTGGCAAGCCTGGGGAAGCGCACGCGCACCCTGCGACCAGCGCCCGGCGCGGCGGGCTCAGGCATGTCCGCGAACACCAGCAGATGAGTGCGGAAGTTCTGAACCTCTCGGAAAACCGCAGTCCCCGCTGCGACTGAGTCGCCTTCGGAGCAATAGCGGGTATACGGGGTGTAGTCAGCGGGGGATATTGCAAGAAGGTCGATGCCGCTTGGGCTGTACACGCCCTCCAGACCATCGATGTGAGTGCTTATGACAGACGCGCCAAAAGCCCGCAGCACAGCTAGAGCGCGAGTGGCGGCTCTATCGGATCGGCGCTTGGCCTCGGCGACGGCGGCAGAGGCGGCGCGCGCCTCTTCCTGGATCCGGGCGAGCGCGTCCGCGGCGGAAGCTTCCCGCTGCCGGAGTTCGGCCAGCTCAGCGTGGAGCCTGTTGACGTTCTTGGCGTCCTTGCGATCAGCGTACGCGCAGAGTTCGGCCTCCTTGATGGCAATCTGGACTCGGACGGCAGAGAGGCGTTCGCTCTCACGCCTCTCGCGCAAGGCGGATTCCTGCACAGACCGATCGATCTCTTCCTGGACCCGCAGGGACTCCGGCTCCGCGGCCTCAGCAGCGACTGAATCGCGCACCTCGGCCACAACCGCGCCGGCCGCCACTCGCTCGCCGCTCCGCGCGACAAAATGGACTATGCCGCTGATAGGAGTGGCCACGACGCGCTCGTCGCGGACGATTATTGCGCTGCCCGGAAAGGACATCTCAATCCACCCCGAACAGGCCTGAGCGGCCTCGCCCGAGCGCATCATGATGGCCGGGCGAACCGCGGCAAAGAGCGAATACGAAAGCACTGCGACCAGAACCACTGCCGCAGCCTTCGCAAAACGTTTTTGGGCACGCTCTGCAGGCGTGCGTTCCTCAAGCCTTGGGCGTCTGCGTTTTGGAGTAGCCCACACTGGAATCCGCATGGCGGTCTCTGCCCTTCACACCTGTCGCATGCATCGATGCACATGCATGACAGCCTAACGCGGGGGAATGGCCACAGGGACAGCCACACACATGGCGACCCCCGCCCTGTCCACCATCATATCATACCGCGCATCGAGCCTCGACGACCGACCGCAGGCTGGGAGCCGCCTGGTGGGCTCCCAGCCTGCGGCGATCTGCACAGGACGGCCTGCGGAGGACGGCTATACCGTGCGCGTCAAGAAACCGCTGGCGACCAGACTGTGGTCGGCAGTCTCGACCTGATAGACCGCCCCGCCGTAGCCGGCTGATCTGATCACCGACAGTACCCCAAGAGGCCTGAACATCGGCGCCTCGCCGACGGGACGCGCACTCTTGCCCAGTGCCGGCTGTTCGAACATCATTGCCGCATCCCCTGTACCGATGTCTTTCGCGGCGACTACGAGGTCGTCCATGCCACGCTTCACCACCATCTCGTGGTCACCGGTGAGCGTGACGTGCCCGGACCGCGTGCGAATGCAAAACAGCTCCTCGCCCTCCCACAGGCGCCTTCGGCTGACGGAGACGAACTCGGTCCAGCCACTCCGGCCCAGCACTTTCACGCTTTCGAGGGCGGGATAATTCGGTTCCCCATCGAGCATCCCGTCAAAATAGCAAAGCGTCATACGCCTGACTTCACCTGTGGAGTCCTTGATGAGCAATACTGTGTTCTCCGGCAAGCAACTATGCATAAAACATCCCCTCCGGCAGGCGCAGTATAGCACCATGCGGCTCGGCTTTCAAGATGCATCAGCGCACATGCATCAGCGCACATGCATCAGCGCACATGCGTTCAGAGCGTAGCGTGTGCGCGCTCCTCTGAGTCGTATTCTTCCCCCGCGCGGCTCTGGGCAAGCCATCCCAGGCCGAAAGAGAGCGGCGGGCCGCGGCGCTCCTCTTTGCGCCGGCGGCCCGCACGCGGCGCGAGCCCTTCTGCGACCGGATTTCGGGGGCCGCGGTGAACATTATGTTAACCGCCTGAGTCATTTGACACAGGGTTCGCGTCAAGGCTGGGCAAAATGACGCAGGTTCGCGCCCCCCACGAACGACCGGGCCGCGAAACCACTTTCCCCCACACACAAGCCCCAGCTACGAGACACGGGTCCCAGCGCTCCTCTTTGCGCCGGCGGCCCGCACGC